>ERZ869925.932-NODE-932-length-15827-cov-13.434758_pt1 | contig 15827 bp, 28 predicted proteins | sample MGYA00579311_ERZ869925 | MGnify/ENA primary metagenome ERZ869925 (study PRJEB32216, sample SAMN09231817) | wastewater metagenome | place: USA: Maryland | collected 2016-07-30 | study: EMG produced TPA metagenomics assembly of the PRJNA472060 data set (Reclaimed...
TTAACTCCCATGCGAACAGTCTTCCACGGTAACACCCGATAATGTCAGGGATACCGCGGACCGATCTTTGCGAAACTTTAGTAAACCAAAGTCCAGGCGTAGCCTTAAGGTGGGCCATCACTTTTATTTTGAAAACAGTTTCCTTTTGCATACCTAAGCACCCTCCATCCAGCGCATTTTCCTTTTCGTGTAATTGCCGATGAGACCGCAGCATTCCTTTAGTAAGGGTCCCTAGATAATGTTCAGTCGCCATCGACTACCTCTGTTGGACGCACCGATACCCCTTCTATGCCCCACACTTCCATGTAAGGATTCAGGTCTGAGTCGCTCCTGGAGTACACCAGGCCGCACTCTTTGATCGAGCCGTCGTCATTGTAGGTGTGGTTATATCGAAGGATCTCAAGCCCTTTCTGTGCGAATAGGTGCTTGATGTAATTACGATGGGTCTTGAACGCATAGTTAAATGTGTACGCCTCACTGGGATCAATGCGGATCACCACTTTTGATTTACCCTGTCCAAACTTTTCTAAGACTTCTTTGTAGGTTGCCACTTTTCCATGTCCTTCTCTGCTAGGGATTTGTTGGAATACTTCACATCCACGGCCATGCCCATGCCATTCTTCACTGGCCACACACCTTCCATTGTTTGCTTAATCTCTTCTATCTGGTCAAGGTTTTCTGTCGGCCACTGGAACACAAGAGCGTCATGGATCTGGGTGTGAAGCTTTGCCCCTGACTTGTGCAGAAGTGGTGCTACTTCGACCATTGCCTTCTTACAAATGTCGGCTCCACTTGATTGGATAAGGTGGTTAGGGACTGCATAGGCATTGGCCCTGATCCCTCCAGGTAGGTGCAGCTTTCTGCCCATCCAGTTGTAGACGTGGCCACGGGACACGGCTGTATGCTTTATCTGGTTGAGCAGCGCCATCACCATCGGCAGCCTTGTGGTAAACCTAGTGTAGTAAAGCCTAGCCTGGTCCTCTGTGATCCCCAGTGTCTTGGCAATCTTTGGAATACCTGACCCATACAACAGCATAAACGCATATCGCTTGGCGATGTTCCGAGAAGAACCAATCAACTCTGAAGTGGACGTATGAGGGTCGAGCCCCATGTTGATAGCATCAATCATGTTCCACTGATTCGCGTAGGCGTACATCAAACGGAGTTCCTGTGCCGCATAATCGCAGCTAACGAGTGTGTGGCCTGGCTCTGGGATAAAGCATCGTCTGATGAGGTTGTCTCGCTGGAAGTCTTCCTCGTCATCTTCTTTTGATAATTGCTGGAGGTTGGGATCTCGGTACGAGAACCTTCCCGTCGTGGTTCCAGCCTGTCTAATATCTGCATGAAGTCTTCCCTGGTAGTCGCATAGATCAAGAAAGCTTGAATAGTAGGTAGACGATCTTTTCTCATAAAATCTTATGTTCTGTATCACCTTGGCTATTGGTGATGTGAACCCCTCCAATGCATCAGCGTTAAGCGATGGATTACCCTTGGCAGTACTTGGAATAAATTCACCAGCTTTAGTGAAAACTTCTAGCAACTGCCCCTTAGATCCATCATATAATTGACCTGTAGCCAAATGGAATTGGTGCTTTGCCTCAAGGATGAGGCGCTTCTCCTGCTCCAAAGTGGCAAGTGTGTAGTCCCTGTCAATGAGGCATCCGTCCCACTCCATGTCTAAACATATTGGTGTGAGTGCTACCTCGTTCTCAAGTACAGGCATAGACCGTTCATCAATCTCAGCCATGACCTTCTCGCAAAGATCGTATGTTATCCTTGCGTCGTGTGCCCCGTACTCGGCGATGAGTTCAATTGGCACCCTGTCAAAGTGGAGATCCTCGATCACCTTATCCCAATAAGGGCTGGTGGCTTTGGTGTAAAGCTTATGCTCTTTGATGTACTCCATGACCATGTCCTGCTTTTCCATCCCATATCTCTTGGCTGTAGCCTCAAGCTTCGTGGACATGACATCATTCTTCGCTAGTCTCACCAACACTTCGAGGTCGATGATTCTGCCTTTGAGTTCGATGCCTTCGTGCCGTAGCATACGCAGGTCAAACTTGGCGTTTTGAAAGTAGTACGTTCTCTCTTTAGCGAACAATAGTTTGATCTTATCAAACTCTTCTCCAAGCACACGCCGATCGAAGTGGTACTGTCTATCTGCAGACGCTACCTCTATTGAAAATAGCCTATGGTGCCAACGTAGCCCGTATGTCTCAGTGTCTATTGCCAGTTTTGTTTGGGAGTCTAAGTGTTCAAGAGCAGACACAATGTTACTTTTTTCTACTAACATATCGCTCCCTTGAATACTCTTGCATACATAGTTTGCACGTTCTACCGTGCCCATCTTTGCTTCGACTTGACTTATGGAAATTTAGCAAAACTTTTAGTGTGCAACATCTCCAACAAACCTTTGTTCCCCTTGTGTGTGGCTTTCCATAATACTCTGCGTACGTTATCTCTGCACATGGCCTTCTGCGATTTAGCGATTGCTCATACATTGTAGCGGCCTTACAATTTAAAGGAGAATATGGCCCGTTATTATCAATTCTCTCAATTGTGTCGCTGTCACTTTTTAAATTATTGGAGCACCACAAAAGGAAATTATCAAAGCTGTGCCATTCTTTACACACATATATACCTCTAGCTCCATAATTCTTAAACTCTCTTCTCTTCGGATTATAGCAGCGTTGTTTCATTGACTGCCATCTTGTGTAAAATTTAGATTTTTTCATGTGTTGTCCTATTTCTTGCCGGTTTACAACACTACTTTTTCTTGGGTGGTTTTCCATCTTTTTTCTTAGCCATGTTTACCCCTTTGTTATCTGTGCCTTGAATGGAACAGACTTTAATTCGTGCTCTACATTCCTAAACTTCACAGCCTTAACCCAGCTCTTGTCAAACTTTTCTTCAACGCCCTTAGCTTTCTCCCAAGAGTATCCATGCTTCTTTGCCAGGGCTATACCTTTTCCCGAATCCGTCCACGGCGAAGGCACTAACGCTTGAACAACTACCCACGGCTCGCGCTGAAATTCAAGCATCTCATTGGTATCAGCTCCAGTTGCAACCAAAATTTCACGCATGAGAAGAACGTCTCCGAGTGCTGTGTGTAGCTGCTTTGGGTCCACAGGTATTCCATAGTCCAAAGCGAGGTGGCTCTGGGTCCAACACTTCTTGGAATAGTTCTGTTCAATATCCTTCATGGCACACACCCAAGGAAGTTGAAGCATTAAGTTACCAAGTGCGGTCAACCCAAGAGGCTGTCTTAGTGCCTCAGTTTTTGTGAGTGTCTCATCATACTCTCGATTGTACGCCACAAAATGTTGTACGAAAGGAAGGTACTCTGAGATTTCATCGCCGAATCTTGCAAGTGCATCCCGTAAAGGTATTCCCTCAAGCCGAAGCATCCCTGGATCAATGCCAGTGATGTCTCTTACTTCCTTAGATAACGCTGGATACCCTTCCTCCCAGATTGGCTGGGAGAAAGTCTTAACAACTTGTAGCTCATTGTCCACAAGCGCAAGGCCCACCTCGATAGGCCTTGCTTCTGCTGGTTGCACACTTGTTGCTTCGTAGTCCACTAAGATATTAAAATTCCCCTGTATCACCACCAACCTCCGTCTCTACTGCCTCAACGTCTGAGTTATCTACTTTCACATTTGATTGTCGTACCAGTTTTAGCCAACTCAAACACTCTTTGAGTTCCGCCTCCGTTGTCCTACGCCCTTGGTCTAATCCCATGACGACGAAAGATCCTTTGTCATTGGTAACCATCTTGCCACCCACTTGGAAAGTGAACGCAGCCGGTGGGATACTTGCCTTCGCATTTCTAACGTACATGGAAGTCCAAAGCTTCTTTCCCTCTTTAAGCCCCGTGGATTTAAAGCTAAGAACATAAGGCATGGCGCTGCCATCTTTAACTTCATCTGGCAGCAGGACGAAAAAGTTAAGTCTTCGGATGCGCTTAATCTTTACCAGTTTTCCGTCGAGGTCTGTCTCTTCGCCTTCCCATGTCCAGTTGTCGTTGTACTCTTTATCGAGTGGGTTCTCTATCAATGGAACAGAACGGTTGTATTTGTATGTTCCATCTGGTTGTTGGTGCTGAACATCCCATAATTTTACGCACAAGAACGGGATCATTGCAAATGGCTTGTCGATTGACCCGATAAGTTTTCCAGATAGGCTATCGCGGAACTCACCGATCATTGCCTTCCTGTCCACCACAAGCTTTGATAATCCCTGCATTGGAAGGATCTTTGGAATAACCATGTCCGTTGACGGCGTAGTGGGAACACCCCACTCATCTGCTAATTGCTGCGCGGATAATACCACTTTGTTTTCTTCTTTAATTGCCACTTCTTTTTTCATTGTCTCTCCTATTTAGTTCTAAAGTTTAAAGTTTCGGTCGCAGTCGGCTGATCTAACCCAGGGATTTCCAATAGCGGATTCTCCTCGGTCTCTTTGTTGGCCCAGCTATTAAGACTTTGATGGTTGATTGAAACCAACGTCATCAAAGCATCATTGCCATGTTTGCCTTTGATGTAGTTGAAAAGCTTTGTTTTATCGTCAATTGTTTTTGGCGTGGAGTATGTGGTTTTGTGGCTAATGTAGACTAGCCCAACACCTTCAGCCTCATACTTGCTCTTGCCGGAAGACTTAAGCGCACCAATGACTGCCTTCTCTGCTTCCTCTAACTCTTCGTAGATTTTAGCAGCGGCTTCTTTGGCCTCTTTATGCTTTTCCCTTTTTGCTTTTAGCGACTGGACTAATTGGTCCATTTGCTCCAGGCTGATCGACTGGGTCGATTGCTCCGCCCACTCTGATAGGTCCATTTGATTCATGTTTTTGCTCCTTGTTACTATCATCTTTATTGATGATTAGATTCTCGATTACTGAACTCACGAAACTTCCGTCTTCTTTAACTAAGACGGCAAGTACAGAATGGCTAACTGCCACAAACCCTGCCACGTTGGCAACATAATTATCTTTGCTGTGTGTAACTTTCATAAACGCTCCTTGAATTTTAGTATATGCTCGGCCACATCCTGTTTGTTTTGGAGTGCCTCTGTAATAAGTTCATCAATACTTCCCCTACAAATCAAGTCAATTCGAGTCACCTTTTCGTGAATCTCGCTGCCACCTCTGTAGTTTCTGGCCTCTGATTGTAGATCTGCCTCCAGTGAAAACCCTTTGGAATAATATATTGAGTAAGAAGCTTCGACCAAGTTCACTCCCACGCCCCCGGCTGATTGATTGGCAATCATCACACGCACAGACGGGTCCGTTCTAAACGTATTCATGTTGGCGTTCTTCTCCGTGACTGAGTCATCTCCTGTGAGGGTGACGTACTTTATCTTGAGGGAGTCGCACAGCTTTCCAATCATTTTATAATTCTGTTTAAAGCAGGCCCACACAATTACTTTGTGGTTTGGGGTGAGGTCTTCGAGTAGCTCACCAAGAACACGGGTACGAGGTACGTCTTTGAGCGCGAGTTCTTCCCCTGTTTGTTCAATCGCCGCGTAACCTGAACAGATCTGTTGTAATCGAAGCGCCTTCGTTGCAGCGATCTGTGCTGTAATGGTTCGTGGTTTGTCTGACTTCTCGATGTCATCGACGAAGGCGATGTATTCTTTAAGCATCTCATTATAAATCCTTTTCTGTTCTGCCGACATCTCGACATCTATCTCTTGCCTTACCAGTGGTGGTAAATCTAAGCACTCATTCTTCATTACACGCATTGACTTGGCTTGAATCTTTTCTTGAATGATTGGGTACATGGACTCTCTGACTTTCCACTTTGGGAAATAGCCTTGTGTCCCTTGGCGTCTGGCGTTCTCATCTTCACAATATGCGGCACGGAACCCGTAAAAGTTTTTTCCGAATGTCTCGCCGCCATCAAGTATTCGCCATTGCATAAAGAGATCCATTGGAGAGTTTAGGATTGGCGTACCTGTGAGAATAAGTTTGTACCGGGCCTTGTCTGCTAGACTTGCCACGGCTATAGCCATCTTTCCTGTCGGATTTTTTACGCGCTGGCTTTCATCTACAACAACGCACTCAAACTGGTAGCGTTGCATGAGTGGGAACAAGTCTTTCATTTGGGTGGCATGATAGTTAGTGACGAATATCTTTGGGCGCTTAAGATCGTCGCCTGCCCACTTGATAAATTCCTTCACTCTCTTCTTACCATCTTGGGTGAGGACTTGAATATCTACTGGGCTGATCTTTGAGTACATGGCAAACTCTCGTTTCCAGTTCTCGCACACAGCGATTGGCGCTAGGATCAGGGTACGCATAAGCCTATTTTCTTGGTGGTACTTGCGCCTTAAGATTTCAATGGCGGTCCTACTTTTGCCGGTTCCCATGTCCATTAAAAGTGCAAAGTTCTTCTTGTCGTTTGCCCTTCTGATACACTCAACTTGATGTCCCCAAAGTGGTCTCATTAAAACACCTCGTTCACGATAACACCTTGGACCGCACGAATCGTCCTATTCCCCTGCCATACAGGAGTCGCTGCAACTTTTCCATCTGTAGCTTTAGCCACCTGCCTAGAGAACGACGCCGCCGACTTGATATAATCTTTATACCCACGGGCCACGCAGAAATCACTGTACGCCCTGTAGATCTCTGCCATTGGTGTACTCTTCCCTTCAGCGTAGCCAATGCACTCATCAACAAATTGGTGAATGGGCGAATTGTCGTAGGTGTACTGCGAAAGCAACTCATTTGATGCTGCCGCCTCAACCAATGATTTCCTTTTCTTCATCTGCGCGTAGGCTGACAGCAGTACGTTGTAAATACCAGACGCCTCAGCTACTAATTTTGATTTCAAGAATGGATCTCTTTCCTTCTTTCCGAACACACGATTAAACGGAACAATTGTTAGCCGCCTAAACATTCCATGTGTGGTGTCCTTAGTGGTGGGCATTTCATTACATGAAAGAATCAGCTTCGATTTATTTCTATAATCAAATGGCTGCTCATAGTAGTGCCTGACCTGTACCTCTCCGCCACTTGCCAGTGTTTTAAACACATCGCTTCTAATGAACGAGTCAATCGACGTTTCCTCTGAACAGTTGAGGAGTTTATTTACCAGTGCCCACCTAGTCTCAGCGCGCATGAGATCCCGCATCGGGATACTGCAAGCATTGGCGCTTCCAGCTACCGCTTTTAAAACTTCCATGAATACGGACTTACCATTTGATCCTTCGCCCACAAGCACAAGCGCTTTGTGTTCCCAGTATTCGTCACCACTTAAGCAGTAGCCTCCGAACTCTTTGATTAATTGGACCAGTTCTTTGTCTCCACATAGGACTTCATTCAAAAAGTTTTCAAATAGCGGTGCCTTCGAGGTGGCATCATACGGGAATGGTAGTACATACTTAAAGCCATACTTAGAATCATGCGGCTTTAGTTCCATTGTGGAACGATCAAGCACCCCATTGGTGAAATTAATATGGACATCGTCTGCCCTGTCGAGCCAGTCTTTTGGGCGTACATTTTCAGCCTGTAGTCTAGCCACAAACTCTGCCATCTCATGTTTGCTAGGCTTTGGTTCGACTTGCTTTCGGCACCAACTTCTCGCCTCATCTTCGGAGAACGGTATCCACTTCTTCTCTTCACTTGCGTAGACGTACATCCCATTTTTATTTACCTTTATAAATTCAAATTCGGCCAGGAAAAATTTTATCAGATCTTCATACTCCACTTTGCCAGGAGAAGGAACACCGTTGTCTGCAATCATCACCTTCCTAAAGCCTGTGTCTTTAGTGGCAACATAGTCCTCAGACTGAATCATTATCGGGGACTTGACTTGGCTATTGTATTGGCACTTGCCGCATCCATCCCACCTCGCACTTATATCTTTGCACGTTCTGGGACCGCTGGCACGCTTTGCCTGGTCAATCTTTTCTTGGGTCTCATTGAAGTCGTATCCTGTGTACCCTTCAGAGTATTCGTGTCCGTACTTGTCGCCATCTTTTAGGAATGATGTCACTCCCAGCATGGCATACCACTGGGCCTCGTCTACTTTGTTTGGATTTTCTTTTGCCCATTTTAAAAAGTCACATCCCCCAAGTACACCCTTGGTGTCCGGGTGGTAGTGCTTCTGTCTCCACGCTTCCTTGTCAATGGTGTCAGCCCGTTTAATCTGCGCATCGCCCACCACTTCGTCGAGGATAAAGTCTTGTGCTTCGAGGTTCGGCTGAATAACAAAGGCTCTCTTTTTCCCCTTCTCCGGCTTAACATTCCAGGTATTAGGAAACCGCATAAGCCTCGCCGCACTCCATACAGAAGTATCCACTTTTCCCTTGAGGTGGTTAGTGGTGAGAGCAACCTGGATTTTTTCGCACACAATTTTGTACAGCTCCCTGGCAGTCTCGAAGTAATCCTCCGACTGGATAGGGCGTGGCAAGCGCACAAAGAATTGGATGCCATTACCTGAGAACACAGCCGAAGTCTTTGTTGCATCAACGCCAATGGCAGCACACGCAACACCTAATACCTTTAAGCAATGAGTCTTAATGTCATCGGGGATACCCGTCTCGATACCAAGGTCGTCGATGTCAAACGGGATTACCCATTGTTCTTTAAACTGCCTTGCTTTCTCATCGAAGCAATCGGCCACTGTGTAGTAAAGGTTCACGCGGTCGCTCTCGGGGACCGGGGCCAGCGCCGCCTCTGGGTCACTGTAGATAAATGAAAGGTCCGGGACACGCCAATTTTTTTCAAAGAAAGCATGGCGATTCTTTAGTCGCTTTGTCTTTGGATCGACGTACTCGCGCAGTCCCAGAATTTGATATGACATGACTATCCCCTCGTTGTCTTGCCAGGAAAAAATGGCAGGAACTTAAATTTTATTCTTGCCAGTTGGTTGTTTGTCAATATAGTCTCATAACTCAAGCGCATATCACTGTCCTATTTCTTGCCAGGAAGACGACATGATCTCGTTTTAAAGGGACTAGGGTTAAACCTGGTCCCTTTTTTCTTCTATAATATCAGCCACCATTGTAAGCCCAGCTATAAAAGGTCTGGTCGATAGCCACCCCGTCACCGGGAACACGCCTGTTGTGTCAACTTTCTGTATCTGCCACCTGCCGTTTTGTTTTTCAACCTGGTAGTAGTGCCCATAATCATCGAGCCCCTCTCTTGCCAGGTGTTTTATCTCTGGAAAAAGAGCATCACGCTCAAGCAATTTGTAGCGATCAATGTGTACAGGCCAGTCCAATTTGTTGGCGGCCTCCACGAATTTAGCTACTATGTTTTTGTTCGTTATCCCGAACCTTTTCATCTCGAACCTCCAATAATTTTTTTAGTTTTTCTATCTCTGCTTGGACCGTGGCTGAGTGATTCGACGGAACACTCCTGCCAGTTAATTCAAACACAGCGATACAGCTCTTTATTACTTGCTCCACTTTATCCATTACATTACCTCCAGTTTTTCGATCATTAGTTGAGAAACTTCCGGCGCTTTCCGCCATCCGTTCCAGTATTTAATTATTGAATAACGCCAATTTGGATTTAACTTTTTCCATAGCTGCACAAACTCTGGTCCAGCCACAACCATTTGGCAGATCAACTGATTAGGTTCCCTGAGTGGCGTGAATAGGCAATTAAAAATTATATCAGCCCGCAGCCATTGCCTTTGTAACCAAGTGTAGGGCACGCCACGAAGGCACTTGGAAATGTGTCCGTAATGACTCGGGCTTAACCAATCCCCGTTGGCGGGTCGTCTAGTGAGTGCTCCGTAATGAGTGCCAATGACTGCCACTTTGTTTCTGTATCCTGCCACCAAGCAAAGCTGTTGATCCCTTGAAAAGGTCCACCAATTTCGACACTCGTCGTTTGGAATATCCGAGTCAGGGCACCTAACAGGGAGGCCGTTTTCTAAAGCATATATTGGCATTTTAAAATCAGGATAATCGAAGAGTGATAGTATTCCAGCGAGCACAGCACTGTCACAAAAATCGGTAACGCCTTCGCAGCGTGGATATCCGTTGTGAAAGATCATTTCTGCTCCAATATTTCAATAACTCTAGGGTCCGTTTCATCGACTAACAAATAATCAACTAATTCAACCAAGCGCAGAGTGTGCTTGGCGAGTGTATGTGATGGAAATTTATTCCATTCGCTCTCGTGCCATCTTTGCTCGACAGCCAGTTTTTCATCCACAGCCAGCCGCTTAATTTCTTCTAGTTGTTTGGTCATAATTTCATTCTCTCTTCGAGTGATTTCTTATATTGCTCAAATGCTTCCATAAGTTCTGCATCTCTCTTAGCTCTGTCACTTTCGATTTTACGCTCAGCCCATTTGCCGGCAGCACTAGCAAGATCTATCATTTTCCACAATCCCATTGAGTAAATCAGAGCTATCGAAGCCCAGTCATACCATTTCATTAGTTCAAATATTTGGCAGCTCATCTCACTCCCCCAGTAATTTAAGTGTTTGTCGTGCTACATCTACAGTTGCTCCGTAGGTAAATATGCCGTCGTTTCCGTCGTGCAATGGCGCTACCCATGTCGGCATACTTGCTATTTTCTTTAAGGCCGCAATAGCATCTGCGAGCTGTGCTTCGAGGGCTTGGTAGGCGCGGTATTCGATGACTTCTATTTCTTTAAAGTCCTCAATTGGATTTGGGAATTCTGATTTGTCCATATTCCAAACAACATTAAAGCCCTGTGGCATTTTTACAAATGAGAATACAAACCTTCGCGGCTTCGTTTCGTCGGTGCTCATTTTTGAACCTCGAAGCCGACTAAAATATATTGTGCTTTCTCGTTACCGGGCCGCTTCAAGCACCACTCTAAATCTTGATCTTGAGTCATATCGACAACAACTAGTGGCTCATTTCTTTCAATCCACGGCTTCTTCACTAAAAAGAAAACTGGTCGCCTTAACATTTTGAGTAAAAGTTTATTCCAAACATTCATTTTGTGGGCTCCTTTTTGCATCGGTATTCTACATCTTCAAAATAAATTGCCTTCTCTTTTTTGATGTCGTCTCGATAACTGATATAAGTTGTGCAGCTACCCATTCCAAAAATTATAAGAGCTACCACACAACTTATTATCCCAAAGAAAAATTCTGAAAATTCGCTATCCATTCTTCACTCCCAATCCCTGCAATTTCGCGTCGATTGCGGCGAGGGTTTCTAAAACAGGTTTAACAGAAAATCGAACATTGATGGGATCTGAACACTCCTCACATTCAGCACGGACAACTGTCGTTGCTACTTTTTCAACTACGCTGCGTAGCTGCTCAATCACACCCAGCAACTCATCGACAATTTTTTGGTCGCGCTGGGCTTGCCGCTGTGATGCATTTTTATAATAAGTTACAAGCCTGTGATTCCACGCGTGTCCGTATTCTCCTTCAGGGAATAATACTTCTGCGTGAGCTATTACTTCTTTAGCATCAAACAACTCAATCTTGCTCATCGGGGGCTCCTCCACATACTGGGCACTGCTCTTTAAAATAAAGCCAGTTTTCTAAATAAAAGTCTAAAAACTCTACAATTGCAGAATCGTCTGCAAACTCATCTTGTTGGTTAAGGGCGTGTGTATATCGAAACTCAAGTAGTTGATTCATCCACACCTCCGCGAAGTTTGGCTAGGGCATTCATCACAGCTAGCTCTGCTTTTTCCATTCCACAATTGCATAACTGGTCATCATATTCTCTATTTTTGCAGTCTTCGTAGTGATGCAAACCATGTGCTTGAACTTTCTCCAAAGCCTCAATCGCCACGCGCTCCCGAGCTTCGCAGTCTTGCAGGGCGGCTTGGTAGCCTGCTTCAAATATTGCTTTAGCAGTAACTACTACACCGCCGCTTTGACCTGAGTTTGGTTTTCCAACAGAAATAAATTTTCCCTCTAACTCTTCAGCCAACTCCTGGCAGCGTTTTTGTTGTTGTGGGTTCATAGGGAAGCCTCGTTGTGTGATTTTAACCCGAAGCCATGTGAATGAATGTGGTGACGATTGAAGTAGTCACCGATTGTTCTTTGCACTTCATCTAACATTCTATAAGCCTCCGGATTAGACCGCTTGATATCCGGTAATTTTTCTCCAATGAAGTCTGAGATGGCTACCAAATCTTGCCCGATTTCCCAGTCAGTTAATTTTTTCATCCCCTCATCCTTTCGTTAAGTGGCTCGTGGCGGCAAGCTTGCAAGTCTCCCATCCCACTGGGCTGGTTACCGCCACGAGCCGAAGTGTTATTTCTTTAAGAGTGTGTCTCTTTCAATTTGTGCCCAGCTAGGACCTCTATCGTAGTTCATCAACTTATCGAATAAGTCATCTAGCTCAGCAAAGCAGACTGTCGTCGGATAAATACCAGATTTGTCAGGATTATCGAGCATCTTTGAAATTATTTTTGTTCTTTGGTCGATAAATTCTTCCTTATTCATCTCATTCCCCTTTCGGACTCGTGGTCCGATTAAATTACTTCCCAATTTGGCTTAAGAGTTTTTTCACATTGTGGACATACCCAAGTTACTTTTCCATCCCATATATCTGACTTAGCTTTATCGTGCAGACAAACCTTCGGCGCAATTTCTTCGATTATTTTCTTACATGCTTTTTCTACGGATTGAGCCACAAAACCTCCTTACTTTGCTTTGCTCCTTTTTTACCTTCTAGGGCTTTTACCGTTCGGAACGGGGAGAATGGGAGCCACGCAGCTCCGTCTTGTTCACACACCATAACTTGTCCTTCCCTGCTCTGACACCATTGAGACAGATGCTCGAAGTCAACTTTATTGAAACGATACCTAACACCGGATACTTGGTATGGTGGATCAATAAACCAAGATGCCTCTTGGTTTTTGATTTGGTCATAGCTTTTGTTCGCAATTTTCCAATGTCGAATCTGACTTAGTTGACTGGCAATTCTCGCTCTAATCACTTCCCCCCAAAAGGAGTTAGGTCGCCATCCATCACGCATCCATTTTCCCGGTATATTACAGGGAGACACATTGCCTTTGTTCAACCAAAATCCTATCAGCCATTTGGCTTCCTGACATAATTGCATTTCTCTTACGTCCGTTATCTTTAACGGAAGGGCGAGAATTTCACTTTCCTTGACCCGAATAAGATAGTCCCACACGCTACAAATAATTGGATCACGGTCAAACAACAAAACGCTCTTGTGTGGATAGTGAAGCGAATACCCCGCCGATCCAGCGAAAGGCTCAATGAGCGTTTTGTAACGAGGTTGAGGGTAGTGCTTAGCAATGCGCCACTTTCCGCCGAAATAGGTGAAAAACAACTCAAGTCTTTTCATTTCACACGTCCTTACTTGTTGTCAAGGGATAGTTGCCAAAATAAAACATCATCACCATGACCAATACTGCCTTTCGGTTTCGTTGGTCATCCTGATGTGTCGTAGTGATAGCCAAAAATATCAGCGAGGCCTCCAAGACTGCCGATGGTTACCATTCCCCACTGGATGTCAAAGTTGGCCTTTATTTCATCACTATTAGCCTCAAGGCAAGCCTTGCCAAAGTCCGTGCCTAACCACTTCTTGATCCGTGGATCGTCCTGCCTAAGCATTATATAAGGACCAGGCGGAAGCGGCAGATACACGCAAGCTTGCTCTGGTTTACCATATCCTGTTTTAATTTCCATTTTTCTCATAAATATCCTTTCTTGCCAGGGTTCAACCTTATTTCCCGGAGTATATCGGGTCAAGTAATTCTTTTAAACTTACCCTACGCAGCGAATCTTTCTCTGTGCCATCAATCTCATACTGTGTAGTTGAGACTTGGTTCAAGAATTCCACATAGGATTGAATCTTATCGCGCCAAATATCTCTAGTGATTGCAAAATGCGGTTCCTTGGTTTCCATGTAAGCAATGGAACATGAGTCACGCTCTTTGATCGCCTCATCTAGGGCCGCTTCAATAGCGCGTCTTGTGTCGTGGATCGCGCAGTCACCAAGTTTTATGCAGCCATTCATTTTAAGTGCCATTTCAAGGCGCTCGGGGAAAGTCGAAGCCTCGCCGATTGCCATTTCTTTTTTAATTATGGTTTTCATTTAATTCCTTCACTCTTTTGATAAGCTCGTTTTTCTTTCCAAAATAATAGACCATTGTTTTTGTGTCTAAAATTGCCTAGCGGTTTTTGTACTTACATAGTACATAATTCATTTTCATTGTCCCTCCACTATTCTCATTGACGTTTCACTAATTGTATTATCGAGTTTATTGACCGCTAAAATTTTCTCTTTGTCTTCACAAAAATAATAGGTAACTATCCCTTGGTGACAAGTTGAACTCCTTTGTTTAATGTGCAATAAATTGACCATGAAAAATACTCCTTTTAAGAAACTTTTGGTAAAAGCGTCGCAACCCTTGAAAACATCACTCGCGGCAAATTCTGACCGCGATGATTGTAGCGAAAAGAAAACTCGTTCAAGTAGGTCTGTAAATGCTTCGGCGAAACGGCGTGAAAAGTCCCGTGGACAGACCGCTTAAACTGCGACCAAAAACCTTCGATTGTATTAGTGTGAACGTCACCTCTCGCATACTCGCCTTTGCCGTGGCGAACTGTCTCATGCAAGTGGCCTAACGACTTCACTTTGTTATAGCTATTCGACTCGTCCGTTGTGATAACTGCGTTAGGCGGCACCATAGCTTGAATTAAGGGCATAAGCGTTACCATGCGAACATTTGGCACGACTTGAGTTTTAACGTGTCCTTTGCGCTCTACGACTCCAAATACTGGTGTCTTGCCTTCGGCACCACGACCGCGTTTACCGCGTCTCACGCCGCCAACATAAGTCTCATCGGCTTCGATAATTTCAAGACCGCCAAGTGGTCCGCCATCGGGCGACATGAGAAGTCTGATTTGTTTAGCGATACGCCACGCGCATTTATAAGTGACGCCAAGGTGACGCTGCAATTCTTTAGCGGCGACTCCGTTTTTACTTTGGCTCATTAAGAATATGGCATGAAACCAAAGCGTTAGTGGTGTCGGTGACTTGTGAAATATGGTGCCTTCGGTCGGGTAAACTTGAAACCCACAAGCGCAAGCGTATGAGCGACGACCTTCGACTGCGTGAAATGAGGTCTTGTCACACTTCGGGCATGACAGACCTTTCGGATAACGATTGTTAAAGATGAAATCGAGACACGTTTTGTCGTTCGGGAAGTCAGCGCGAAAGTCTTTAATTGTGTATTTCATGCTGCACCGACTTTCATAAGACTGGCAATCTTAGTAGAAAGTTTCTTGCTTAACGCCTCATCATTTTTCGATGCCTTAACTATCAAATAACCCGCACCGCAACGCTTATTCGAGACTTTGGTTTTAACCTTCGGCAATTCTTCTTTAACTATTCTGGCAATTTCTTTTCGCGCTTGTTTCTTGGCGTACTTAAGGAATAGTTCGTCACAAGTTTTCACGTCAAGTTTAGTGCTTATTTGCGCCGCCATTAAAGGACAGCCTTTAACATGGTCTTGTGCGAATACTGCGCGGAGTATCTCATGGAATACAACGGCGCGAGAGGCTACAGTCTCCTCGGTTATCCAAATGACATTCTTGCCCATTCGAGCGACACCAAGGATAGTCTCATGCTTGTCAGTCACTCGCACATTGATGCGCGGTAACTCCACCAGCTTTTTCGCCTCATGTATCAAATTGATAACCTGACGGCGAAGGGTATATACGTCCGAAGACATTTCTTTGTTTTTGAGTAGTTTGGTCTTCATAAATTCAACTCCTTTCAACGAGTTAAATACAGTATAGCCTAATATCTACTTGTCGTCAAGGGATAATTACCTTATATTTTTCTATTTTAGGCTCGATTTTGTAGCTCATTTCCCTCTCCTATGGTT
>ERZ869925.934-NODE-934-length-15822-cov-15.796600_pt1 | contig 15822 bp, 29 predicted proteins | sample MGYA00579311_ERZ869925 | MGnify/ENA primary metagenome ERZ869925 (study PRJEB32216, sample SAMN09231817) | wastewater metagenome | place: USA: Maryland | collected 2016-07-30 | study: EMG produced TPA metagenomics assembly of the PRJNA472060 data set (Reclaimed...
AACTTCACAAATAGAGTTGATAGTTTAGCGTATTTAAAATAACCATTTTTCTTAATTTATATCTTGTGAAAAAGCCCGTAATATTACGGGCTTTTTCTATTTATAGATAATATGAAATGTTATGATAATAGGCCAATCAAACAATTAAATAATAAAGAAAAAACCAATTGGTTTTTGATTTTAAAAATTATTGGAATGATCTTTATTTTCACATTGATAATTATTATATCACCTTTAGAAGTGATTGATTTTTTAACAAAATATTTAACTAACCTACCGTGGGAAATCCTAAACCTATTAAAATAAAAAAACGAGATATTTTTATTCCATTATTAATAACATTATTAATAATAATGTTATATTATATTTTTAGTGGAGAACCAAATAAAGAGTTATATAATTCAAGATTAAGAGATAAATCTGATAAAGAAGCAATAATAATTGAAAATAATAATTAAATTATAAAAAATAAAATTTTCTAACTTTTTTTAAAAAAATAAAAATTATTCATTATATTTGTTTTATGAAAAATTGTGTTAAATGTGGAGAAATTATCCCAGAAGGAAGATTGAAAGCGCTACCAAACGTTAAAACATGTGTTTCATGTGTATCAACAAAAAAATATGGTGTTGTTAGTGTTATTAACCATAAAACTGGAAACGAAGCACAAATTGTTAAAGATCCTGAATTAGCGGAAAAAATTAACAAAGCATCAAAAAGAACAAATTATGGTGTATCTGTTGGAATGAAAAGTTCTTTATCGTGAAAGTAGAACAATTAAAACTTTATAATAAATATAAACACATTGATAATCCAAATATAGAATATATTTATGTTGGAATTGATAATCAAAATAAATATTGGTTTTTATATAAAAGTAAAGATTTTAATTTATGGTTTTCAACTTTAAAAGATTATGGTTTAGATCCTGATAAAATTGTTAAAGATTTAAATCTTGAAATATGTTTTAATGAATATGGTGAAAAATATATTAAAGGATATTATTTTACATTTTGTACAAAAGAAGAATTTGAAATATATTTTAAACCAATTTTAAAAGATAAATTAAATAATATAATAAACCGATGAAAGTAGAAAAATTAAAATTATATCAAAAATATAAAAATATAAATAATCCAAATAAAGAATTAATTTATATTGGGAATGATCAATATAACTGTTATTGGTTTTTATATAAAAATAAAAATTATAGTGTATTATTTTCAGTATTAGAATTTCGTGGTTTAGATCCTGATAAAATCGTTAATGATTTAAGCCTTGAAACATTTATTCATAAAAATGGTAATAAATATATTAAAGGTTATGATTATGCATTTTATTTAAAAAAAAGTATTGAAAATTATTTTAAACCAAATTTAAAAGATAAATTAAATAATATAATTAATAGATGAAAGTAGAAGATTTAAAACTTTATAATAAATATAAAGATATAAGGGAACCAAATAGAATATTAATTTATATTGGAATTGATCATGAAGATGATTATATTTTTTTATATAAAAATGAAAACGTTGAAATAACTTGCTTAACACTAAAATTATTGGGTTTTAATCCTGATAAAATTGCTGAAGATTTAAATCTTGAAATTATTGATGGAAGTGGTAATAAATATATTAAAAAAATTATTTGGACTCATCATACAAAAAAAAGTATTGAACAATATGTTAAACCTCTTTTAAAAGATAAACTAAAAAATATAATAAATAGATGAAAGTTAAACAATTAAAACTTTATAATAAATATAAAGATATAGGTGATACACCAAATAAGGAATTTATTTATATTGGGGTAGATAATGAAAATGATTATTGTTTTTTATTTAAAAATAAAGATAATCATGGTGATATTGATGCACCAATCTCAACATTAAACCATTATGGTTTTGATCCTAATAAAATTGCTAAAAATTTAAATCTTGAAATAGATATTGATAATGATGGTTATAAATATATAAAAGGATATGATATTATATGGTATGAAAAAGAAGAAATTGAAAAATATTTAAAACCAATCTTAAAAGATAAATTAAATAATATAATTAACAGATGAAAATTGAACAATTAAAATTATATAATAAATATATTGATATTGAAGATAATATAGAATATATTTATATTGGAATTGGTAATAATAATTATTATTGTTTTTTATATAAAAATGAAAACCATAAACAATGGTTTTCAACTTTAAATTCTTATGGTTTTGATTCCAATGAAATTGTTAAAGAATTAAATCTTGAAATTATTGATATTAATGTTGTTAATGTTATTAAATATATTAAAGGTTATTCTTTAAATTGTTTTTCAAAAAAAGAAGTTGAAAATTATTTAAAACCAATTTTAAAAGATAAATTAAAAAATATATTAAATAGATGAAAGTAGAAGAATTAAAACTTTATAATAAATATAAAGATATACCTGACATATCAAATAAGGAATTTATTTATATTGGGGTAGATAATGAAAATGATTATTGTTTTTTACATAAAAATAAATATAATGATGATAATATTGATACACCATTTTCAGTTTTAAAACATTATGGTTTAAATCCTGATAAGATTGTTAAAGATTTAAATCTTGAAACATTTTTTGATGAAGATGGTTATAAATATATTAAAGAATATGATATTATATGGTATCAAAAAGAAGAAATTGAAAAATATTTAAAATCAATTTTAAAAGATAAATTAAATAATATAATAAACAGATGAATATAAATTATTTTATAAAAACAATGAGTGAAGAAAATGTTTTTGGTTTATTTAGAAAACTATTTGTTTTAACAGATAGAATTTTAATTAAAAACTTAAAAACAAACGAAGATATGTTTTTAACAAAATCTGAAAATGAAGAATTAGAAGTTTCTTTTAATGGAAAAACAGAAAAAATCTTATTGGATGAATTTTATTCAACTTATATTGATGATTTGTATAAAGATATATTAGATAATAAAATTGAAATTTTAAATTACGATGGTAATGATTTAACATTAAGTTTTTAATAACTATTTATTATAAATAGTTATTTATGTTATTTACCTCATTGTTAATTGTTTATGTTATATTAAGAAGTTTTGCTGAAGCCGAACATGATTTGGCCATAATTAGAAATCAAGATCCTAAATCAAAGGATTTTATGTTAAATAGTAGAAAATGGCATTTTTTATCAAGAATTGACATTATGAGTATGAAATAATATAGAAAATTATTTCTTTATAGTAATTACCACTGGGTTAACTCCATAACCCTCTATTCCTTCAGCAAATGCATTAGGAACTACCTTTCTTAAAATATTATACGAACCATTAACATCAGCATTTATTTGCTTTCCTGTGGAGGAAATAAACAAACCACGATATTTTCTTTTTCCCAGATATAAATCATGTTTTTTAACTTCTTCATTATCTAAGAAAGAACATTTGCTTGTATAACTTTCTTCAGTTATAATAATATTAATTCCTTGTATTTCGCATTTATATTTTAATAAATCTATAAATCTACTATAAGGAATATTAACAAAATTTTGATTATTTTTATCACCTAAGTTAATATCTGTTTTCCATTGTTTATTATAACCAACAATAATTGTATTAAGATTATTAACTTTTGCATAAGAAACAATATATTTGCTTGCTTTATGTAAGTAATTATTAATTTTATTTTGTCTTTTTAAATTTAATTTTTTAATTTTGTTTGTTGTTTTTAATTGTTTTCTTTTATCAGCACATGAATTATAATAAGATTTTTTCTTATTATAAAATTGGTTGATAGATTTTAAAGGTTTTCCATTAATAATAAATGGTTTTAAATTTTTATTATTTGTTGTAATTGTTGCTAAATTATTTATACCTAAATCTAAACTAAGATATTGTTTATTATCTTCTAATTTAGAATTTTCTGTTTTTGTATAAACAACTTCTATAATATAATAACCTAATTTGGGAACTATTCTAACACAATCTAAAACATTAAAATCTATTATTTTTGTTTTAAATTCTATATTTGTATTAGATAATTTAATTTTATTAGTTTTTTTAAAAACTTTTTTTGATATTGCTTGATTTGTATAAGATGCAACAAAACGACCACTAACTTTATCTAAATATTTTGGTAATTTTGGTTTTCCTTTATATTTATGAGGGTTTTTATAAAAATCAGCATTTGATTTAAAAAAAGATTTAAAATTCTTTTGAACCATTATTAAGACCGATGAAGAAACTTTTGCTGGCAAACTTTTATATGAATCAGTAGTTTTCATAATATGATGTAATGTTCCTAAAACATTAACATTATTCATATATGCTTGTTTTATTTCATATAAACAAGAGTTATATAAATTTTTTGTTTTAAAACAAAGTTCATCACATTCATTATAAAACTTATGATTTTTATTTATAATATGTTGTTCAACTAACTGCATAATGGTCTTATAGACTTATTTATATATAAATAGTTATAAAAAATTAAAATTTAATAATAAAGAGAAAAAATACGGAAATAATTAAAAATTTTTTAAATAAAATGTATTATTTTTATATTCCTGTTCTAACACAACTCATATGTTAATTGCTCTTTTAACAGCAAAAACGTTATTAACATGGTTTGTTTTATATGTTATATTTGATACAATTTGGTGGATAATTCACGATACTTGGATAATATATAAATTAACAGGAACTTTAACTTACATTGATAAATACGATACATTTGATAATATAATGAGAAGAATTTTTGGTAAAGATGGTGGATTAAAACTTTTATTAATTAAAGTTTTAATTTTATTGATGTTTATTGGTTTATTTTTTATTATTATATAATGCAACTAACAGGTTATCATATATACTATAAGTTTAAAGAAAGTGATAAATACGAACCAATAAACCATTTAATCTTATTATGTTCTATTTTAAAATGGAAAAAACATTTTGGCAAAATAAATTTACTTTGTAATAGTGAGTTTTTAATAGAAATTAAAAAATATAATATTGATATATTATATGATAATATAAACACAGATATATTAGATAATATTAACTTTAAAGATAAAATTAATACGTTTTGGAGTTATCCAAAAATATATGGAATATATAACATTAATAAATTAATAAATGAACCTTTTTGTGTAATTGATACTGATTTATGGATTGATAATCCACAACCTTTTTATTTAGATTATGATATAAATTTTTATCATGGTGAATTATTTTCTTTAACAAATAAAAATAATCCTTATCCAGATCCAAAAAATTGGTTTAATAAAGAAAATTTTAACTTGGAAACATTACCACATAATTGTGCTATTATATTTTTTAATAAAAATTATAAAGATATAATAAACATATGGTTTAATTATGTTTCAGAAATTATTGAAAATAATATTGTATATAATTGTGAAAATAAGCAAGTTAATGCTATTTTTATTGAACAAAGATTATTACCAATATTACTTAATAAATATAATATAACATATCAAGATATACTACCAAATAAATATTTAACATTTAATAATGGTTTATTATTAAATGGTAATGAATGGTTTCCGCCATTAAGATTTAATGATGAAAATACAAAACTTATTGAAAGTATAAGACATATTTGGGGAGCAAAAAAGTTATATAATGATGAGTTTGTTAGAAATATTGTGTTAGAATTAACACAAGAAAATTTAAAAGAATTTAATTTAGAAAAATTTAAATATTTAATTGAAAAAATAAATGAAACTTAAAAAAGATTGTTGGTATTTTGTTAAAAAAATAAATAAAAGACCATATTATTTTAATCCACGGGGTAGAATGGATCATTTAATGGATGGGAAACATAAAGTTAAATGTGTTGATATAGAACATATGCATTTTTATGATCCAATAAGTAATGATATTTGGCATTTTAGAAAAGAAGATTTACAACCTTTATTAAGAATAAATTTAATAAATATTTTAAATCGATAAATTATAAAAATTAAAATTCTTCAAAATTTTTTGAAAAATCTAAAAAAATTCATTATCTTTGTATAACAAATAAAAAATAATGATACTTCTTTTAGGTGATATTCATGGGAATTTTAATGTTTTTAATCATTATATTAAAAAATATAATTTTGAAAACGTAACCTTTATACAAGTTGGTGATTTTGGTATTGGTTATGATAAAGAAGAAACAAATTTAAACAATTTAACATTATTAAATAATTCTTTAAAAGAAACAAATAACAAATTACTTGTTGTAAGAGGTAATCACGATAACCCAAGTTATTTTAATGGTAATTATGTTTTCTCTAATTTAGAATTACTTCCTGATTATACAATTAAAATTATTGATAATAAAAACTTTTTATTTATTGGTGGTGCTATATCTGTTGATAGACAAAATTCTATTAGTTATGATCATGCAATGTGGTTGAAAGGTCGTTCAACTCAAACATATTGGTATGATGAAAAAGTTGTATATAATGAAGATTTTATTAAAAATGTTAGAAATATTGATGTGTTAATAACACATACAACAACAGATTTTTGTTATCCAAGTAATAAAAAATATCCAAAATTTGTTTTAGATTATTTTAAAATTGATCCGACGCTGCAAAAAGAATTAAAAGAAGAAAGAGAATTAATGACAAAAATTTTTAATGAATTAAAATTAAATAATAATATAACCCACCATTATTATGGACATTTTCATACGTCAAAAAACGAAGAGATTAATGGTGTTAAACATATTTTGTTAAATATTAATGAATTAATTGATTTTAAATAAATGAAACTTAAAAAAAATTGTTGGTATTTTGTTAAAAAAATAAATGAAAGACCAAATTATTTTAATTCAGATGGTGAAATGGATCATTTAATGGATGGAAACCATAAAATAAAATATCTTGGTTTTACTCAAATGTATCAAGGCACTACATTGTATTATTTTTATGATCCAATAAGTAATAATGATTGGTATCTTAAAATGGAAGATTTAGAAACTTTAAAACCAAAATTAATAAATATTTTAAATAGATGAGAAAATTTAAACATGGTGATTATATTATTTTTGAAGATGATTTATTTTATGTATCAAAATATCTTGATCTAGAAGGAGATTTTATTTTTTTAACAAATTCTAAAGATTTTATTAAAATAGAAAAATTTCCAATAGAAAGAAATAAACATTTCTTAACAGAAGAATTAATAACTAATCTTATATTAGAAGGAGAAAAATTAGGTTTTAAAAACTTGTTTTGTTGTGGTAAAAATCATACAATTTATAAAAAATTTAAATTTGCAACAAAATCAAAATTAATAAATATTTTAAATCGATAAATTATAAAAATTAAAATTCTTTAAAATTTTTTGAAAAATTCTAAAAAAAAGGTTATATTTGTTTAACAAAATAAAATCCATTAGAGTGATGGTAGGTTGATTTTAACCTGAAATAATAATTTTTATATAATATATATAATATAAAAACTTTTAGTTTGGAGTTATTATTTCATAAAATCCGTTTCATTTGGACAACGCAATGCCAATTTGGATTACTTAACTCAAGTAATAGTAATTCATAACTTGACTTATTTTTTTAATTTATTTTTTTCTAATGTTTGTAAAAAAATAATGAATGGTTATAGAACCTCATATAACCGAATTTTTGGTTAGTTTATGTGAAAAACAATATAATTATTAAATTATGATAAAATATTATATTTAATATAATAAAAAAAAATAATTATATATTAGAGAAATCGTAATTTCTCACCAAAAACAAAATTAAAAAATAAAATAATATGTTGAAAAAAGTAATTGTAATTCTCTTAATTATATTGGGAATAAGTTTGTTTAATGGTTGTTTAAAGGATAAACCTGAAAATTACGAACAAGAAATTGAATATGTTGATAGCACACATACATGTGATAGCGTTCATAAATCCTGTTCAGATAGTGTTAAATTAGATTCTTTATTTAAAAAATAATGAATTTTATAAATGAAAAAGATATTTCTTTATCCACAAATAAAGAATATCTTTATCAGTTAATTGTTTTATTTAATGAAAAGTTAAATATTAAACATAGTAATTACGATTACTATCTTAAATTAAGAGATTTAGCAATTCAAAAACTTAAATCTCTTAATTAAATTTATTAAATAAAACAAAATGGGGTTGTAGCTGAAATGGTACAAGCGTTCGCCTGAAGAGCGAAAGGATGTAGGCTCGAAATCTACCTTCCCCACAATATGTTCCCTTAGCTCAGTTGGTTAGAGCAGGATGCTTATATCATCAAGGTCATTGGTTCAAGTCCAATAGGGAATACAAAAATTAATTTTAAAATGAAAAAGTTCAATTACAATCCAATAATAAATGGTAAAATTATCAATAATGTTAAAGAACAACATCAAACATTCTTTTATCAAGGACATCCTTTATTTTTAATTCCAGATTTTATTGATTCACCTGAAGAAATTATTTTTTCTTATTTAAATTATTTGGATAAAAAATATAACACTGAAGTTTATGATTGTGGTGGTGGTGAAGTAATTAGTTATCAAATAATTGATGAATCTACTGGTTTAACCAAAGTTTTATATCAATTAAGTGATGTTCAAATTCATGAAAACGATGAATATCAAGATATTGATATTGAAATTGAAGGTTTTGTTGTAGAAGAAAAATCTCTTGAAGAAGATTTTTATAAATATATATTTGTTGCAACAAGCGTTTTTGAACAATCAAAACCAAATCTTAGAGAAAAGTTAGATAATTTATTAAATAGATAATATATAATATATAATATATATGATATATAAAATATATAATAAATATATCTCAAGTGAGATAAATAGTGAAACAAATAAAAATTATATTGATTATTATATCGGCAATATTAATGGTCAAAATGTTTTTATTTTTCATAAAGAAGAAACTAACCTTAGATATACTAATTTAGATATTATTATTGATGATAATTTTTTTGATTTTTTAAAAAAATCAGGTTTTCATTATGATAATGAATATATTTTTGGATGTGAATTATTTATAATGAACGAATCATATATATATAAACATAGAGTTGATTTAGAAGAAAAAATTAAAAATATTTTAAATAGATGAAATTAGAACAATTAAAATTGGGTTATTATTTTACGTTTAAAAATAAACCTGATGATTATATTGAAAAAGTTTGGCAACTTGTTTTTATTGATGAAAATAAAAACAATTTTTACTTTTTTAAAAAAGGTAAAGAAGATGGTATAATTAATAACGAATGGGCTTTATATCATAATAGAAATATTTTAGATATATTAAATATTGAATACCTTGAAGAAAAAAATTATTTATCTTTTAAAGATAGTGGTGTTTTTATGTTTCTAGATTATGAAAAAATTCAAAGATATGGATGTGAGTTAGTTTTTAAAGAAAAAATTAAAAATCTATTAAATAGATAAATGAATAATCAAACAAAATTTTATCATTATCAACAAAATAATTCTGGTGGTGATTTTATTGTTGATACTAATTTAACAAGAAATGTATATATTGAAGCAAATTCTATTGATGAAGCAAATAAATTTGCTGAAAATCTTGGTGTTTATTTTAATGGTTGTGATTTAGGGATTGATTGTTTTTGTTGTGGTGATCGTTGGTCCGAACCTCAAGAATTAATTTTTCCATATACTTATGGTCGTTTATCTAAACCAGAAGCAGAGTATATTCGTGATAGATATAATGTTTCTATTAAATTAAATGTAAATTATCAAAATAATAAATTATGTTATGATATTATTTTTGATGATGTGTTTAAATTTGTTAAATTTTTAGTTGATAAATATGGTGAAGATTTTGTTACATATCCTGATACATATATTTATCTTTTAAATGGTAAAAAAATAAAAATGTTTAATAAACAACCTTTTAAAGATAAGTTAGAAAATCTAATAAATAGATGAAAAATAAATATTATAATTTTTATTTTAAATATAAAAATATTATTAATTTTGATGAATCTGAATATGATGAAGGTTACGAACCAAGTTCAGGTAATTTATATTCAGAAATTGGTGATCTATGTAATGAGTTTGATATGAATAAAGAAGATGTTAAATGGATATTAGATAATTTAGATTGTTCATTTGATTGTGATAAATTATTACAATCAACATATAATTATTGGGAATAATATATTAAAATGAAAAAATATAAAATTGGTGATAAAGTTAAAATTAAAGATTTAAGAAAAATTAAAAATAACGATGGTATTGTAAATATTGTTAGTGATATGCTTCAATATTCAGGACAAATATTTACAATAGATATAAAGCCCACAGGTCTTTAGCTTGTGGGATGTAGTCGGAATTTATTGATTTAATATATAATTTTTAATTATATCTTCATTAATATAACCAATACTACTTACAAAATAACCATCCGACCAAAATGTTTTTTCTTTATAATAGTTTTTAACTAAAAACTTATTATATTTATTCCATAAATAAATAAATAGTTGTTTCTTGTTTTAAGCAACGAACAATAGAAGAAATTGAGATTTTAGGGTCATATGATATTAAAATATGAATATGATTTAAGTCAGAATTAATTTCATTTATTTTAAAATTTTTTTTTTCTGATATTAATTTAATTTTAAAAACTAAATCATTTTTAATACTGTTATTAATTATATTTTTACGATATTTTGTTGCAAATATTAAATGAGCTTTTAAATAAAATTTTTTTCTATTTTTTGATTCAAAAATCATAATTTTTATTTTTTTTAACTATTTATATGTATAAACAAAAATTCAGTAAATGAAAACTTATTCTATAAGATTATTCCCTACTAATAAACAAGTTGTTGAACTAACAAATCTATCAACAATTAGAAATGAGTTATGGAATACTCTTATTTCCATTCAAAATAATGAATATAAGAAAAATAAAAAAATACATCATAATTATGAATTAGATAAAATTATCACAAATTTAAGAAAAACAACAAATTTAAGTTTATTAAATTCTAAAGCTTGTCAGAGAATATCTAAAGAAATATATAGTTCATATAAATCTTTTTTTAATTTATTTAAAAAAGATAAAACAGCAAGACCACCATCATTTATTAATGATGTTTTTAACTTTCATACCTTAGTTTTTAACCAATCAGGGTGGATTATTAAAAATAATTTAATCATTATTAATAAAATTCCTTTATTTTATAAAAGTCATATTGATATTACTACTTTAAATATTAAAGAAATTAAAGTTAAATTCGTTAATAACAAATGGTTATGTGATCTAACAATAGATGAAACTATTAATTATAAAGATGTAATTAAACAAGAGAATAAAATTCTTGCAATAGATTTAGGGTTAAAAAATCTTGCGACTTGTGTAGATAATAACGGTAAAGTTATTATATTAAAAAATAAATCAAAAAAAATTAATAAATATTATTTAAAACAAATAGCAAAAGTTAATTCAAAATTAAGTAAAAAAACAAAAAATTCTTTATCTTATAATAAACTTAAAAAAACAAAAAATAAATTATATCATAAAAAAAATAAACAAATAAAACAAACTCTACATATTCAGAGTAAAAAATTAGTGAATATGAACTACAAAACAATTGTAGTAGGTGATTTATCAGTTAAAAAATTAATGGAACAAACCGAAAATAAATATAAAAAAATAAGTAAATCTTTTTCGATGAGCAATATTAATATGTTTTTATTATTTTTAAAATATAAAAGTCTGTTAAAAACAGATGTTATTAAAATAGATGAAAGACATACAACACAACTTAATTGTTTAACAGGAAAACTGTTTAATAATAAGATAGAGTTATCTGATAGATCTGTTAGATTAAGTGATACAGTCGAAATTGACAGAGATTTAAATTCTGCAATAAATATCTTAAAAAGATATTATGACAATCATCTTGCTTCTATGACAAAGCCACTGGATTATTTCAGTGTGGTTAATGAGTTTAACTTATTAACAAATCCATCCTTAGAAGGGAAACCCATTTGTCTTTAGCAAATGGGAGGAATGTCATAATAGAAACATTTCCTTTTGATAATGCTGTTATGTTTTATGAAAATATTTATATTTGGCATTATGATTGGTTTGAACCTTTATTAAAAAATAAATTAAATAATCTATTAAATAGATGAAAGTTGAACAATTAAAATTATATAATAAATATAAAAATACAAGTTTTCCAGATATAGAATATATTTATATTGGGATTGATAGTGAAAATTATTATTCTTTTTTAATTAAAGAAAAAAACGAAAATATATCTTATGCTATGTTAATAGCATATGATTTAAATCCTGATAAAATTGTTAAAGATTTAAATCTTGAAACATTTATTGATAGATATCGTGGGAAACATATTAAAGATTATAATTGGGATATTTATATAAAACAACAAATTGAAAACTATTTTAAACCAATATTAAAAGATAAATTAAAAAATATATTAAATAGATGAAAAAAATTAAAATTATAATTAACAAAATAAAAAACAAAATAAAAAACAAAATAAATATGAGAAAGTTAAAAATTGGCGACAGAGTTAAAGTAATTGCTAATGCATGTGGTTCAAACTATGCAATTGGTAGTGTTGGGGTTATTGTTCAAATACACGAAGGTTACCCAAGGTCATTTGTTTTAGAAGATGTTAAAACTAAAATAAGAGGTAATTTTATTCAAGAGTATGATGTAAAATTGTATGAACTTTCTGAACAAGAAATTCAAGAAGAAATCTCTTCTTTAAATGAACAAATTAAAGAAAAAGAAAACATGTTAAAATGGATGAAAGAAACCAATAACGAAACATTTAATGAAGAAGAATTTAAAGTTTGGAGAACATTAACATTATTTGAGGATGAAACTCTTTCAAAATCTGAAAAAGCAAAATTAATTGCTAAATTAATTTCATAAATAAATTATGAAATTTAAAATTCCCTAACAAAATTAGGGAATTTTTTTATTTTTTCGTATCTTTGTTTTAGAACAATAAGGAAATGGAAAAGAAAATTTGTTTAGCAACAACTAAAAAAGGTGAAAGATGTAAAAATTCCGCTAAAAGTGAATATAATAATGAATTTTGCGGTATTCATAAGAATTTTTATTTTAAACTTAATAATCAAGAAACACCTGTTAAACAAAAAACCAAAAAAATGAGTAATGTTATAGAATATACTGATAATGAAGAAGTAGATTATAGTAAAATGGCTAAAGATATACAAAATGCTGTATATGTTTATACAACAAATGTATATGAAGAAAAATGTTGGTTTAAAATTGGTATGACAACAAAATATGTTGAAGATCGTGTTAAACAACAAGATAAAGAAGCAAACCCTGAAAAATTAAATATAAAATATATTTTCTCTTTTGAAGAAAATGGTTTAGATGTATCATTAGTTGGAGATTTTGAAAAATTTATTCATGAAAGATTAGATAATTTTCGACTTAGAGATGGTAAAAGAGAATGGTTTGAATTGCAAAATAAAGACTATAAACAACTAATTGAAAAGTTTGCAAAAGAGTTCTTTAATAAAGAAGATGCTCATAAACCTGTTTTAAGATTATTACCGCACCAAGAAGAAGCATTAAACGCTGTTAAAAATTGTTTTAATCAAGGTGGTAATAAATTTTTATTTTATCATAAACCAAGAAGCGGAAAAACTTATTTAACATATAAATATATTCTCGATGAAAAACCAAAGAATATATTGTTAATTACGTCGTTTCCCATTCTTAGCGATCAATGGATTGAAGATGCTTTAAACATTCAAGGTTTTATTGATTATACTTTTATTAACTTATCTGATGGTAATACTGAAAACAATAAAAACTTATTATTAAGTGAAAACAATAAGTTTGTGTTTTTATCTTATCAAGATGCAAAAGGAAGTGGTGAAATTTTGGAGAAAGAAAAACATGATGAATTAAAAAACATTGAATGGGATTTAATTGTTATTGATGAAGTCCATAAAGGAACCGAAACAAAGAAAACCGAAGAATTATTTTCAAAATTAAACTTTAAAAAAGTTATTGGGTTAAGTGCGACCCCAAGAAAAAACCTTTTAAATGGAACTTTTTCAAGGGATGAATATCATTCTTATACAATCAAAGAAGAAAATGAATATAGGGAAAAATATCCTGAAATAAGCACATATAAAAATTTACCAAAAATTAGATTTGGTTATGCAGATATTCCATTAGAAATTAAAAAAGATGTTGATAAAATTCAACCAGAAGAAAGTTTTACATTTACAAAATTATTCCAAACAAAAAGTGGAAAATTGGTTTATGAAAACTCATTAAGAAAATTATTTAAAAGTCTTATTGGTGAGAATAATCAAGTTTTGGAGGTGAAAAATAATGAAACATTATTTTTGCATGATGATGTTAATAATGTTTTATTGTTTGTTCCAACAAGTGATTGCATGGAACCATTGGTCGATCTTTTAAACTCCATTCAAGGGTTTAATGAAAATTATCATATTATTTATACAAATAGTAGTGAGAATAACACCAAAACATTAAGAAAGATTTTAAAAAATCTTAACAGGGAAAAAAAGAATAATAATAAAACAAAAACCATTGTTATTGCGTTAAAGCAATTAACAACCGGAATTACCATGCCTGACTGCGATACGGTCGTTTTCATGAACGATTGGAAAGCAATGGATGATTATATCCAAGCAAGTTATAGATGTCAATCACCAAAGGAAAACAAGGAAATTTGCAATGTTATTGATTTTAACCCTGGTCGTTATTTTAATATCATTAACGAATATATTGAACATGAAATGTTGGTGAAAAACAAATATGCGAATTTTGTTGATCACGAAAAAGAATATTATGAAATGTTAAACTTTTTTAAGTTTGGTGTTAAAGGTTTTTGTAATATTGATTTTGAGGAATTTAAAAAACAATCTGAGGAATTTTTATTTAAGGATGGTTTTAAATTATCAAACATTGAAGGTTTTATTAACTTTGATGAATTAACAAATGAAAGAATTGAGATTTTATCTGATTTTGAAAATAAAGTTTTAAGGGAGAATATTCCAAATGAAAAACTTAAATTATTAAATAATGGTTTGGAAAATGGAAAAAACCTAAAACCAAAAGAAAATTCAAATAATAATCCTGTTGATGGAAATGTTGGGGAAAAATCTGAAGAAAAACAAATCGAAACCAATGAAGAAAAAATCAAAAGTTTAATTGAGTTAAGAAACAAAGCCATTGAAAATGCAAAGGTTATTATTGAAAAAACATTTTTAATGTTGTTTTTAACAAAAAACAAATATTCAAACATTTTTGAAATGATTGATGAAATTAAAAATAATGAGGAACTTTGTGAAATTTATTTAAATTCATTGGCCGTTAAAGATGTTGGAATGGATGTTGTTGAACTTGTTTATTTATTATTGGATCATGAAAAATTTTCGCAAAAAATTTCGATTTTAAAAAATAATTTTAATATATTTATTAAAAAGATTGATGAAATGAAACTTGATGAAGCATTGGAAATGATCCAAAAATATTTGGGAATAAGCCAAAACGAAAAGAAATTATTTGGTGAGGTTTTTACACCATTAACACTTGTTGATGAAATGTTGGATACATTACCGGAAGATGTTTGGAAAAATAAAGATTTAAAGTGGTTGGATCCCGCTGTTGGTATTGGAAACTATCCAATTAAAATCTATCAAAGATTAATGGTTGGTTTATCTGATGTTATTCTTGATGTTGAGGAAAGAAAAAAACATATTCTTGAAAATATGTTATATATGTGTGATATATCAGCAAA
>ERZ869925.935-NODE-935-length-15795-cov-3.962579_pt1 | contig 15795 bp, 16 predicted proteins | sample MGYA00579311_ERZ869925 | MGnify/ENA primary metagenome ERZ869925 (study PRJEB32216, sample SAMN09231817) | wastewater metagenome | place: USA: Maryland | collected 2016-07-30 | study: EMG produced TPA metagenomics assembly of the PRJNA472060 data set (Reclaimed...
TGGCACACAATAACTGTTCTTTTTGGCGGGTTCATTAAAAGTGGTTTCTCCATGATTTTACCTCACTGGAACTTTGCTGCAGCAATGGACCATGCCATCCTGCCCATGGGATGTCCACGCTTCGCGTCCTTAAGTTCGACAACTGCCGGCGGTCTGATATACTCGGGGTTTGGTTCTCCCGTTGGCAATCTCCGTGGAAGTTCTGTTCTGCGTTTCAGTTCATCATAATCAAACATTCCGTGAGTTCCCGGAATGTGGAATAGCATGTCGGGTATCATCTTGTCGTTTTCCTCCTTGTTGTTTTTGGTTTTTTCTTTAAGGTTCCTGTTACTCGTTTTCGTTCCTGCCGTATTGAGTTCCTGAGTGGATATACCAGACTCAGGCGCTCAATGAATTTCCACCCGCCTTTCTTGGATCCGAATCCTGATGGTAACCCGGTGAATGTCGGGAGCCCCGGAAGGCCGGGAATTATTGGTATCGGGGGTGTCGGGGTAATCTCTTTGGTCGGTACGGGTTCGTAAGGTCTTGTGGTCCTTGGGGTGTATGGCGTTGTCTCTCTGAAAGTTAATGGTTCTGATTGCCGCGTAGTCACTGGTTTTGTTTCTGCGAAGGTTCTTAGTGCCGCTTCTCTTGCTGGGACTGTGTAGACTCCCGCCATTGATTTGTCTGACACTTCCCGGGTTCTGCCCGTATTGAGGTTATTTACAATCTGCCTCATAGCATTGAACTGGTCATTCTCCTGTAGGTTTTTTACCTTGAGTCCGGCAAGGTTGTCTTGTATAACCGTTGTACCGGCCATGTTAATTGTCATGTCGTCGTTCATCAGTTCTTTGGCGGTTTTTATAGGTCTGCCCTGGCGATCCCGGAAGAAGTCCTGATACATTCCTTTTGATGTCCGTGCGGGCTGCTGGAGGAGATTCCTGCCGAGCAATGCTTCCCGTGTCGGGCCGAGTTCGACTTCCCCAATTACAGCTCCTTTGTTATAGATGGAGAATTGTTTGGCGTTCTCTTTTATTTTATTTATCTGGTTTGAGAATTCACCCCTGCGTTCTTTATAGGTCAGATCCTTTGAACGGACTATTGACTGTGCGGTAGGGTTCATCCTTGTGTTGCGGAGCTGGTCCATCTTATTATAAGTGCGGGTTGCCTGCAGGTTTTCCAGATTGAAGTTTCGTTGGACCTGCTGGTTCTCAAGATTTATTGTTTTTATTTCCGGTAGTGCCATTTTTTCTTTCGTTATGGTTATCATCCCTGTGCTGCTTTTATATGGTGTGCCTGCTTTGGCATCACCGAATATAATTTCTGCATCGCGGTAAAATGTCGATGGTTTGAATGTCGGAGAGATTCCTGCGATATCGCCGGTTATTGGTTTGAGCGCCGGGTTGGTGCTTTCGGCCATCCTGAAATCTGATGGGGGTCTTTCCGCAAGTCTTTGTTCATAAATAAATTTCCCCGACTCCGGGTTGATTTCTATTGTCTGTGGTTTGCCGGTGCCGATTCGGATCCTCGCCCCCGGTGGTTCGGTTGCGAGGGGCTTATAAAATCCCTGCTCAAATGATGATATATCTTTTGCGTTGAATTCCATCATTCTGGGTTTTCCTGCCGCAGATAGCGATGTTGCCCTTGGGGGGTTGTATTCTTCCGGTAGGGTTACTTTTGCAAGCGACTCGTCAAGGAGGTATATTTTTTTGGTGTTCTCTACATTCTTGAAACCGAGAAGCCCCCGATCAATTCCACGAACCCCTACATATGCGGATGCTCCCCCATAGAGCATCCCCGCTGCCTCTGGCATTATCTTGCCGTAGTTGATCGTGGTCTTTTCTGGTGATGCTGTCATGCCTTCGCTTGCTGACCAGTGGGTTGCTCCTAAGAGAACTGCCGGAACCCCAAGTCTTACTGCTGTGTTTATTGCTGCCGCTGCTGCCGGGTGTGCCAAGGCTGCAGCCCCGGCTCTTGCTGCCAGCGTGGATCCTTCGTACATCCCACCAAGAGCTTCTCCGCCAAAGACGAGCATTGCTCCCCCGATGTAAGAGGAGACTATTTTTTCGGGACGGGTTGAGAGCGTGTAGCCCGTTCCATAGATAAGTTTTTCCGGGATTGTTCCGAGCCCTTTTTTCTGCTCAATGTTTGTACCGAATTGCTCGAGCTGGGCCCTGTCGAACCCAAGGGTTTCTCTTACAACTTTCCCGGCACCGATGCCCCACTTGCTGAACTCTCCGTAATCATAGGTGAGATCGGGGTTTTCGATCATGCCGCTCTTTGTATTGATAACGAGCCCCCTCCCTTTCGCCGATTCCATAAAGGAACCATACTGATCTTTAAGTGCATTGTACTGGGATTGGTAGGCCAATGCTTCTTTATTTGTGGTGTCGATCTTTATCCTGCCCTGTTCATCAATACCATATTGCTGTTTTCCTTTTTCTGATAGTGAGGTTAGTGATGATTCAAGTGAGGATTTTTGCGAACGGAATTCTGGTAAGCCCGGTGCTTCGGTTCTCATTCTGTCAGCAACAGGGGTCCATCCACCGAAGAGGCTTGTGAGCGTGTCAACACCGGATCCGATTGCTCCTTTGATAACCTGTGGTGCCTTCTCTCCAAAGGCCAGCCTTCCAAGGAGTCCTCCGCTATATCCTCCAAGGACTGCACGATCATATTCTGAGAGACCCTCGCTTGGTTTGTAGGTAGACTTGAACGGCTGCGGGAGCATCTTCACGCTGTTAACATATCCTTGGTCTGCAGCCATCGCCCCGAAGCCCCCTGCGTTGCCTATCAGGATCGGTGACCGGGCAAGCTGCTCCCATACGGATGGTTTATTATCCGGCACAACGTTCTTCTGTACTGATGGTGTCGATATCTGGTCTTGGTTCTGACCTGATGGCAGCGTGGATAAGAACGGTGCTGGCAGCTTTGCCAGCCACGGTGAGTCCTTCATTGCATCCCCGGTTACAATGGTTCTCCCATATCTTGCACCGGTTCGTTCTCCGATTATCAGCGTGTCTGCCGGTTTTGTCGGATTGAGGATTCCCGCATTGGATCCGAATCCATAGAGCCCGTTTCCTGCGAACTCTAATGAGGCTTTTTGGTTATATCCGGTTGGTGCCTCCCCCTGCAGCCCTTTATAGTCCACATACATTGACGGTGGTGCATTCAACGGGATGCTCCATGGTATTGCTGCTCCGGGTAACTCTGCTTTTCCTTTGTTGACTCCATAGGGATCTACAAGGTTTGCGAGGTTACCGGAATAATCCGGGAACCTTCCGTATTGTGCCCCTGTGCTTTTTATTGTCCGGCTGTCGAGCGGGAGGACCATGCCTCCATAGGCTTCGGCACCCAGCCGCGAATATTCGTTGGGGCTGGTTCTTATAATATCGGCAAGACCGACGTTTGCGGTCTCCGCATATTTCTTCGGATTGTACTGCAGCCTAATGTCTGGTGTGCCGGTGACTCCTGTTGAGAACATTCCTGACTGTGCTGCGTTTCTCCCGCCGCCAGCAATTAACATGCCACCGGCTTCCGCTCCATAAATCCCTGTGCGGGGTTTCCCTGTGTCGGGATTGATCGGGACTTGGTAGTATCCTATTTCCCCGGTGTTCTTGTCAAACGCCTTTTTGGTGTTCTGCAGTTCGATTGCTGTCCGATCCCCATAAGGTACATATTGCGTGATATCCGCTTTCTTCACCATGTCCGGTGATGCGTTGCTGTATGCCGGGGCATGTTCGTACCGTGCTTTCCCGTACTCTACGATGAGTCCACCAGAGCCTCTGCCTGCATTGATAACAGCGTTAAGATCCAGCGGGGGCTCCATTGCAATCTCGCGTGGTTGGGGTTGTACCGGGTTTGCTCCCCCATAGTTCGGGTTCGCTTTATATCCGGCAATTCCCCCCGACTCGTCCCTGATTGCAACCTGCTGGTATTTGGATGAGCTTCCCGGTGCCGCCGCCTGCGAACTTGAATCCATTGTGAGTTTTGGCGCATCTGGATATTGCTTGGAATACCCAGTATCATTGAGGTATTTTACCTGGGACATTACCGATGGGTTATTATACCACTGTTCCGACGGTAGTGCAGCAAGTTCCCTCAATATCGCCGTGCGTGGATCGGCTTCCCTCGCGGCGTCCCGTGCTAGCTGCGCTTGATGCCCCTCTTCTATTGCCCTGACAGCATTATAGTTGTCCGGGCGGGGTTGTTCGTTGATAGTATTATACTGAGCGTTGGGATCTGCTGCTACCTGACTGATCGGGACCGGGTTGCCGCTCTGATCAACGAAAGATCGTTTTGCCGCATCGTAAATATAAGACATTGGGGGAGGACTCCTTTTGAGGTAATAGTGGTTTCTATAGGATAAAGGTTTCTCTGCTTTTTCCAGTCTCCGATCCTATGTCATCGGTTTATCAAAAGAAGAATTGCCTCGGGATCCGCTTCCCGGTGTGCTGAGGAAAGATCCCGATGGCTCGCAGCCTGCTGGGAGGCATGATAGGTAATAGTTGCTGGTTGTTAAAAAAGTTTCTTGTGCTTATTCAAACCACCCGCTGATCTTGCCCTGCTCCTGTGCTTTCTTGATCCGTTTTTCTGCAATCTCGCAATACTCCGAGGATATCTCAAAACCGATGAACTGTCGCTCGTTGATAATTGCTATCTTTGCGGTAGTGCCAGAACCAGAGAACGGATCGAGAACTAAATCGCCTTCGTTGCTCCAAGAAAGGATATGATTCTCTGAAAGTTCTTCTGGGAAGATGGCTGGATGTCCAAACGCCTCTTTATCATTTGTTGAACAATTATTCCCACCACAATCAAAATGCCATACGTTTGAGAGCGATTTATTTCCGTGAGCGGTTCGTGATACCAACGACTTGCCTTTTACGTTTTCAACTAGAACCCTTCTATGGATTTTACTTCCGGCTTTTCTGGATGATTTTTTTTTAATCGGATTGAAAGTTAGGGGCTTCCCTTTACTAAAAATAAACATGTATTCAAAATCTTGCCAATACCGATAATGTTCATCCATAGGAAAACAACCCTGCCTATGATATATCATCGTATCGTGCAGATTAAACCCAATCTCCTTAAAATAAAGAGCCTGTTTAAAGGAGGTTCCTGTTTCACTTCCGTTAATTGTGGCATCCCCAACAACCCAGACAACTACCCCGCCATCTTTGGTAACACGATAAAGTTCCTTCGCGGTTTCCTCAAAATTAAATGAATATCCTTTATATTCTCGCAGATTATTATACGGAGGGCTTGTTACCGTTAAATCCACGCTCTTATCCGACATCTGCTTCATCCCCTCAAGGCAGTCCATACAATAGATCCGATTGAGCTCGAGCGTCATCTTGTAAAACTCTCCACCGTTCTCCGGAACCCTTCCGGCACGGACACCTGCGGCTCCCATCCCAGTGCCCGGACCTTGGAGATGTCGGGTACCCGCTGCTGGAAGGCGGCAAGCTCGTTGCTGCTTTTCCGGATCACGTTGAGGTGGTACTTCTCGGCAAGCATCTGGGCAAGGAGCAGCACGCTGATCTCGAACCGCTCATCTCCCCCCACGTTGTAGGCTTCCCTTGTTAAGCCCTGGAGCATCACGAGGAAATAGGCAATGGTGGCATCCGAGAGATAGCAGAAGGTTCGCTTCACGGTTGGGTCGCCGGTCAGGATGATGTCTCTCTGGTGGAGAACGTCTGCCACGAAATCCGAGAACACCCGGCCATCCCCGAGCTGCATCCCGGGACCGTAGGTGTGGAACGGTCTCACGATCTTGACCGGCACCCGGTATTGTTTATTCCATGCCGCACAGAGGGTTTCTCCCATCCGCTTGCTTTCGGCATAGCAGTACCGGATGTTCAGCGGGTCGATGGTGCCGAACGATGTTTCCCGGATCGGGTTCGCGGTTGTTTCCCCGTACACTTCCCCGCTGCTGAAGAACAGCATGGCTTTCACATCGTCTTTCCGTGCGAGCTCGAGGCAGTTGTAAGTGCCGATGGTGTTGGGGGTGACAACCTCTGCCGGGCTGGTGACGAACTTGATCGGCGTTGCGGTGCTTGCCGCATGGATGATGTAGTCGATATTGTGCATGAAGATAAAAGGCTCTGCGATGTCCTGCACGATAATGGAAAGGTTCTTGTTGTCGGGGTAATTGCTGAATCGTTGGTATGCCTTATCAACGTTTCTCACCAGCGCAAAGACGTGGGCTTTGTTGCTCAGCGAGAGGATCGTTTCCACCATGTAGGAGGGGAGCATCCCGTTCGCCCCGGTGATAAGGATGTTGGCTGATTCGAGATCCTGCCACGGGACGATGCTGGAGGCGGTGATGCTGGCGAGGTCTTTGGCGATAATGGGGTTGGTCATTTCCTCAGCTCCTCGAAGTAATCCTTCATGCTCTTCGGTGCCGGTACTTCCGGCTCCTGTTTGCCAATCGCTTTATCCCGGATCCTCCCGAGATGCCTCCTCACCGTTCCCATCACCGTATGCTGCCAGAGGAACACGATCCGGCCTGACAATGGCACTCCGAGATATTTGAGATACTCGTTGAAGTTCAGCCAGAGGTGTTCCGCACCGGTGTTGTCGTGCAGCGGTGCCCTCTGCTCCCGGACCCGGATGACCGGCTTGTTGAGGACCAGCACCCCGCCTTCTTTCCTGATAGCATAGGCGTGGTTGAACCGGGTGGCGATAGTCTCCATGGCTACTCCTGCATCCCAGAGGCTCCGCTTGAATATCCAGCGGGAGAGGAAAGCATATTCGATTGCTGCGTATGCTCCACGCTGCCGCATGAGTTCTTTGTAAGAGGGGTAGAGATCGTCTTCGGTCTTGTCGCTGTCCCGCATGTTCCCGAGCAGGATGTGGTATGCCCACTTCTTGTTCCGGAACGATTCGACAACGTGGGCGAGTCCTCCGGGCAGCAGGATCTCGTCATCCCCGAACAGCCATGCGTATTCCCCTTTCGCTTCTTCCAGGCAACGGATGTGGTTCCGTTCTCCTCCGATGTTCTTGTCGTTGCGGAAGTACCGGATCTTCGGGTACTTGTTCCAGATCCCTGCTACCAGCAGCTCGGTGGTGTCGGTGCTGTTGTTGTTGCTTACGATGACTTCCACTTCCGGGAACTGGCTTGCCTGCTTTGCGATCTCGGTGAGCGAGGTTTCGAGATACTCCCGGCGGTTGTATGTCGGGATGCAGATCGAGAGAAGTGGAGGGGTCATGCGAGAATCCACCCCAAACATATTGCTGCCAATATGATGTTATCTACCGATGAATATTTTTTTGATCGTTCTTCTCCGATTAATCCTAAAATCGCAGATCCTATCCCTTCGATCATTAATAGCCAGATCAATGCCCCGAAGAAAAAATCCTTGTTTAAATTCAAAATCATCTCCTTTCCTCCAGTGCTTGCTTCATTCTTTTCAATCCTTCCATGATCTTGTCCTCTCTGGTTGTGAACGCCAGCCTCACGTAGCCTTCGCCAGCACTCCCGAAGTCGGTGCCGGGCAGCAGTGCCACCCCGGCTTTCTCCAGCATGAAGTCCGAGAACTCCTGCGAGGTCCTGCCGGTGCCGGTGATGTTCGGGAACGTGTAGAGTGCTCCTTCACTGTTGAGGCAATGGACACCCGGCAGCCGGTTCAGGCCGTCTACCATCATGTCCCTCCTGCGCCGGTAGGTTGCCATCATCTCCCTGACCGGCTTCTGGTCGCCAAGCGTTGCGGCGATTGCTGCCCGCTGGACGAATGGTGCGGTGCAGGAACAGAGTGTCTGGACCAGCAGCCCCATCTTTTCTATCACAGCCTCCGGCCCGATTGCTGTTCCTAACCGCCAGCCGGTCATTGCGAATGCTTTGCTCACGCTGTTCATTACGATGACGGTTTCCTTGCAGCAGTCTTTTGATGAGGGGCTGTAGAACGCAGTGTCTCCGTAATGCATCCGGGCATAGACTTCATCGCTGAGCAGGTAGATCCCTTTGTCTTTTGCTATTTCGTAGATGGCGGTCATCTCTTCCCGGGTCATCACGGATCCGGTTGGGTTGTTCGGCGAGTTGATGATAATGAGCTTCGTTTTGCTGGTGATTGCATTGTTGACATCGTCCGGGTCCATGCGGAAGTAGTTGCTCTCTTTCAGCGGGATTCCTACCGGCTTGACTCCGCAGAGTTTCGCTACCGCTGCATAGGTTGGGAAGCCCGGGTTCGGGATGATAACTTCCTCTCCCGGGTTCACGAGACAGAGGGTTGCGAGGTAGATGATGATGTTCGCTCCCGGTGTCACGAGGACTTGGTTGATGTCCGGCAGGAAACCCCGTGAGGATTGTGTGACCATCGCGGCTACTGCTCTTAAATCATGGGTGCCCATTGAGTTGACGTAATGGGTTTCGCCATCATGGAGCGAGTTACAGCAGGCTTCGATGATGTGCTTCGGCGTGGTGAAGTCCGGGTCGCCGATCTCAAAGTGGATGATGTTCCTGCCATCCGCCTCAAGCTGCTGGACTTTATCCAGCACCCGGAACATCGGCTGGCCTGCGATACGGTGGGCTGCGTGGGAGAGGGTCATGGGACAACATCACCTACCCGATTTAATACGATTGCACTTCTTACAGAGCATCTGGCAATTCCCCACAATTGTCTTGCCTCCGTCACTCCACGGGGTTATGTGATCGGCTTCCATCTCTCCGATTGCAAACTGTTCCCCGCACATTATACAGGTGCCCTCTTGGTTTTCGTAGGCCTCTCTTTTTTGGTTCTCAGAAAAGCTGCGAATATTAAGCGCTCGTTCGTCCGAGGTAAAAACATACTCGTAAATTCCTGACTTTCTGGTCACTTCATCGTCACGCATTAATGAGGCGATCATTACTTCGGTGGCTGCTGGATCGATCTCCCTGCTCTTATATTGGTTATATAATCTGCCAAAGGAAACGCCTTTCATTTCACGCCTATAATGGGGGAATACAACTCTCGTCCAGTTGATCACATTCTGGAAATATAACCAGAGATCGGAGGCACTCGGTTTATGCTGGTGTTCGGACATATATCCTTCAATGTGCTCGTCACTGATCCAGCCAATTGTTGTCTCCAGATAATCCTGACGAATGGGGGACCCCCGCATGTAATCTTTTGCCAGATTGTATGCCACACAATTCTGTTTACTGAAGTGTCGTTTTGCATCAGTAAGCCATTCTCCGGAATAAATGGCGTTCCTTAATTCCTGATCTGTCAACCTCTCGCCAGCAATATTGATGGTTTTAAACCAATCGAGTTTCTCCCTGTCACTACCTTCGCAATGATATACCATTAAAGGATAGTTCAGGATTTGTTCCTGTTCGGATTTTTCAAGGTTGTGGAAATACTGGAAATTGATGGAGTATGTCCCGGAGATGTATTGGCAGAAGCTTATTGTTCTCTGCTGCCCGTCCAACAGCTCGAATGTGCCATCCGGGTTTTTTACCCAATACATTACATTCAATGGGAAGTTTTTCCGGATCGTGTTTAATACAGCATCCCGTTGAGGATCTTTATAGATGAACTCCCTTTGATATTTTGGGCGGATGTTAAGTTTACCCCCGTATCCGTAAACACCTTCTTCGGCGTCGTCTTTATATCCTTCGTAGACTTCGCGGATCGGGATCTCGTGTAGAACTATCTTCATGATGGCTGCACCTTTTTATTGCGGATGAGAATGCGTGTAAACACTTCCCTTCCGTTTATATGTAAACTATTTCCATAATGCGGGCTATCATCAAAATATCTGTCTGTTCCGAGTATTTCAAATTGTTCTGGATTATACCTACTCAAAAATGATATTGGAACCCCCATAAGCCCATTATAATCCATAGGGATATCTTTCGTCTTACTCACATTTATTGCATCATAATCATCATATTTCTGATACCTCTCCTCATTATATCTTTCATAGAAAAGAATCTCTTCGTGGCGTTTTTTGATATCCAAATTAGTAAACCACGTGCAATTACCAAAGCCTACAAGTTTTCCATTTTCCCGATTCTTAAAATAAGCCAATCCTTCAAAACCATATCCGATCCAAATTCTATTTTCTTTTATAAATCCAAAAAAATTCTCCCTTCCAAGAACACTCAATGGTCCGATGATTATAAACTTTTTTTCATATTCTATCAACTGTGCCACGTATTCCCTGAACAAAGAGAATGGCGGGTTAGTCACCACGATATCCGCTTCCTTCAGGATATCCACACATTCCTGACTGCGGAAATCCCCGTTCTGTTTCAGTGGCGTCCTGACAATTTCCCCCGCCCCATTAATCTCCAGTTTGTACGTGGGCAGGGTTTTATCGTAATGGGTGGCGATTAGTTTCTTCAATCCGAGATGCTCGAAATTTAATAAGAAGTATTTCCAGAAGTTGCTCTCTTCCGGATCGTCGCAATTGCAGAAGATCGTTTTACCGGAGAAATGGTCTTTGTAATGCCCCATCTCTTTCTCGATATCGGTCATCTGCGTATAGAACTCGTCCATTTTGGCTGCTTTGGCAGCATTTAGGTTTTTGTTAGTATTGCCTTTTGCTAATGTCATCGCATATTCTCCTCATACTCTTTCCGGTCAAGGAACGGATACATATCCTCCAGCGGCTTTGATACCATCGTCCCGTCCGGCATCTTGAAGGATGAGATGGTCGGGATGATCTCCTGATCGGGCGGTGTCATAACCTCGCAGATGATCGGCCCTTTTGTTTTGATGGTTGCTTCAATTGCCATATCAGCATTCTCGGTATTGATTACTTTATAGAATGGAATTTGGTAGGCTCGTGTGATGCGTTCCAGATTCGGGAACGTAACCCCCGAGGTGCAGCCTTCGCCCATCATCCTGCCGTCAAAGAACTTCCCCTGTGTTGCCCTGATGGAGAGGTAACCTTCGTTGTTGATTACGAATATCTTGATCGGCAGTTCATGGTGGATGATGGTCTGGAGTTCCTGGATGTTCTGCTGGAAGGAGCCATCGCCCGTGATGCACATCACCCTCCGCTTTCCTGCTGCGATGCTTGCCCCGATGCTTGCCGGGATGCCGAAGCCCATGGTTGCCAATCCCCCGGAGGTGATATATCGCATTCCCTGTTTTATTTTCACTCCCTGCGAGCCGGCATAGAAGGCGGAACCGGCATCGGTCACGATAATGTCTGCCGGGTTGAGGTGCTGGCAGAGCTGGTCAATGAAGTAATAAAGGTTGACTTTGCTTGTCGGGTCTGCTGCATATTCCGGTAGGCATACCGGATATTTGTTCTTCCATGCAATGCACCGGGCCAGCCAGTTGCCATAATGCGGGATGTGGTGGTCCCACATCAGCCCGGTGATATCTGCGAGGAACTGTTTGGCGTCACACTCGTAGAACTCGCTGACTCCCGGGATCCTGTACTGGGTCCGTGGTTCGATGTCGGCAATGATGAGCCGTGCTCTGGGTGCGAACTGGTTGAGGTCGTACCCGGTCTCCGCTACCGGCAGGCTTGCCCCGATTACCAGCAGCAGGTCGGCATTCTGCATAGTGAGGTTGCCCGCCCGGTCTCCTTTGATCCCGATCCTGCCAACATAGTTCTGGGAGGAGCTATCGATCAGGTCCACGCCAAGATAGGTGGTGACAATGGGGATGTCGTAGTGCATGACGAACTTCCTGAGGTGGTTGATCGCTCCTGCCAGCCGGATGCCCTGCCCTGCGAGAATGACCGGGCGCTTAGCTGCTTTGAAAGCGTCGATTAAAGGAACGTAATCCTGATCGGAGACCTGATGTTTCTGTGGGGTGAATCCCGGTAAGGTTTCTGTTTCGACATACGCACTCTGGATGTCCAGCGGGATATCAAGCCAGACCGGGCCGGGTCTCCCGCTCTTTGCGAACCACATTGCCGCCTCGAGATGATAGCGGATTGATTCCGGGTTGCTGACCATCGCCGCATACTTTGTGAGGGACTGGACAACCGGGATGATGTCGATCTCCTGCACGCCTACCTGCCGGATGCTTGGGATATTGGTATGGGATATCGTGTCCTGCCGCTTGACCTGCCCGGAGATGAACATGCATGGGACTGAATCCAGCCATGCTCCTGCCAGCCCGGTGATCGCGTTCGTTGCTCCCGGCCCCGTGGTGAAATATCCCACTGCGAAGTTCCCGGTGATTCTTGCATAAGCATCCATCGCCATTGCCGCCGCCTGTTCGTGGAGACAGCATACCGGGTTAAGTTCCGGTGTGCAGGCTATCCCGTCCGTCAGGTGCATGATGCCGCCACCGGATAACAGGAACACGTCCTTAACCTGCTTCGCTACAAACTGTGCGATATAATCAGCTACTCGTATTTTCATGTCGTCACACTTCCTTTTTTCATTATCCAGTCTCCGATCCAATTGTTGAGGTGCATGGTTGTTGCTGCTGTTATGAGAACAACAACAGCATAGAGGATGATGTTTGTTTCTGCGAGTCCCAGCAGGAGGTAATGCACCAGGAATACCGGGAAGCTCAGGTCGCTCAGGTAAGCGATGACCCGGCTCGTGCTCTTTCTTTTCCAGTACCAGCCTTCCTGCACCAGCCAGATGCCGAGAGCGAATTCTGCCATGCGGCTCAGCGGGAACCAGTACCACTCATTGCCGTAGGGGAACAGCCAGAGGGTGATCACCCGGGCTGCCACCGATACGATGAAGATTGCGAGGATGCCGTATTTGTAATCCGAGGTGAGGTAGGAGAGCAGGGGCCAGATGAGGTAGAGGACGACCATGAGCCCGATGAACCATCCCATGATGTTGATCGGCTGGGAGATGTCCGTGACTCCCGAGCCGTAGGTCTGGAAGATCCAGAAGCCCGAGAAGGTTTTGATGATTTCGACGATGCCGATGGCGAGGTTTGCCGGGAAAAGGATGATGGCGAGGATAAGGGAGAGCCAGTACGCCGGGTAGAGGTGGGCGATGCGTTTTGCTATGAATCCCCCGTAGGTGAAGTTCGAGAAGCCGTCCCTTAGTTGTTTCCCGTACCGGTATTCAATCACCATGCCGCTGAGGATGATGAAGAGTTCCACTCCCATGTTGCCGAGGTTGCCGCCCAGCCCGGTGATGGCGCTGATCTTCCCGAGCGGCCCGTAGGTTGCGGTGAGCCAGCTGAGATTGAAGAACCCTGCGGTGTGCTGCACGACAACCATGGAGATTGCGAGGATGCGGATGAGGTCAAATATCAGGATTCTTTCTTTGAGGGGGCTTTCCATGAGTTCTCCGTTATTGCGTTTACGGGTCCTGATATGTTTTTCAACACAAGAAGAAGTGCAATGTCGAATCCCACAAGCTCCATTATGATGAAGAATAATGTCAGCATGATAAACTGAAAACTGTCCATGTATAATACTTACGTGTAATTGTATTTAAAAATAGTGTTTTTATTTATCCCTTCTTAAACAGGCTCATGATAATGCCCGCAAGTGCCGCTGCCAGCATCCCGGTTCCGATTGCTGCCCAGTCGCTCAGCACACCCGGCCCGATAGCGTAGAGGTCGCCGCCAAGGAACAGGAACCCGAGGATCATGAACGTCATTGCCGGAATCACGGTGTTCCTGCCCCGGAACCACTGCCCGAAGATCAGGCTCATCAGGAATAAGCTGGTGATAATGGAGATGCCGAACTGCTCCTCGTCCGGCTGGAAGGGTGCGGTTGCCGGGTAAATGAGGTTTCTTGGCATGAACGCAAAGTCAAAGTGGTTCTCGGTCATGTTCTGGAGCGGGTAGCCGAGGGTCATTGTCGGGAATGGGGTTACTGTTAACGATGTAAACGAGACCTCCGATCCACATCCCGAGGAGTCACAGGCTTTCACGAAGTACTGGGTGTTGGAAAATATCGGGAAGTCCCATACGCGGGTTGCCACCACTCCGGCAACGGGGGTTGTGTTTGTGGTTTTCAGGTAGAGCTTCTCGCTATACATCCCCCACATGAACCAGGTGTTGCCGCTCGCTCCTGTTGCATGGAACGTGGCGTTATTATCCCCGATTGCGTCCACGGCTCCCGTTGTCGGGACCGCGAGCACCGGGAGTATGCAGAGTGCTGCGATGATGAGAAGGAGCGGGATCCTAGTATCCCGGCTCATAGGCAACCTCCGCGAACACTTCTATCCAGACCGATACCAGTGCCGCAACTCCTACCCCTACACAGAGTGCCACGATGACCCACTGGATGACCGGGATCATCTCCATGCCAAACGTCTGCTTGTAGGTTCCGGCAAGGATGAATTTCATCAGCGGTTCCGTGATAATGCCGTTCACAAACGTCAGGAGGATGGCAATGGCGATGCAGGTCATCCCTACTATGCCCTTCACAAAGAGCACTGCGGATGCCGTCATTATGCGTACCCTCCGGTTTCGTGCATACTGGTCACGATGTAGTTGATCACACTGGCGAACACGAACACGAAGGCAAAGATCCAGAGCATCCATGTCAGCATGTTCATGGTGTTGAGGGTCTGGTGCGACAGGTTATACAAGGCTGACTGCCCGTTGATGAAATCCACGACATAGCCTAATGCTCCCGCGAGGAAGCCGATCCCGATGTTGCTTAAAAACATCCCGATTGCGCCTGCTGCTGACATGGTTAGAACTCCACTGCATACATTGATCGTGCAAAGAATATATCATACGCGAGCCGGGCATACAGGAAATAAATCCCGAACTGGAAGATGCCCAGCAGCCCCATGGCAAGGGCTGATTGTGCCAGCCACGGGAACATCAGGAGCAGCATCCCCATGAAACAGGCGATGCTCCCCACCACCGCCAGCAGCACTTTCATGCTTGCCAGCCCTGCGGTGAACAGTGCGTTGCTGATGTTCACGATATCATCCCCGATGCCGCCTGCGTTGCTCATCTGGGGGATCTCCTTCCCGAGATCCACATTGGAATACTGGCTGGGTATCGGGGCGGTGTTGTCTCCCCAGATTGCCGGGGAGTTGAGGAGCCCGAAGACTGCCCCAAGGATGATCATGTAGACCGCGAGGTTGACCAGCGTGCCGCCCGGTCCCCCGATACCGAAGGTCTGCCGGAGGCTTGCTTTCATGTAGAGGGCTGCCCCAAGAACTCCCATACCGATAATGAGCCCGATGGTTGCCGTCATGTTGGAGGAATGGAGCCAGCCGAACCCCGCAAGGATTGCTGCCACTGCCGGGATGAAAACCGCGAACTTTTCAAAGTTCCTCTGGCTTGCCATGCACGCGATTGGGACAATGATAATAATGCAGATCCAGTTGTACCAGATACGGGCCTGCTCGAGCGGGACGAAGTTTTCAATCCCCAGCGAGATGAGGATACCACTGGGTCCCGAGAGGGTGACATCCCGGTATGCTCCCACGGTTTCCGCTGATACTGCCGGGGCTATGAACAGCAATGCCAGCAGGATTAAAATGATGGTTGTTGGTTTCATGATCAGAGCCTCACTGCTGAGTAGTTCCAGCGGTATTGTGTCGCCCGCTGATTTCTTGCGGTGTAGTTCGCCAGCACGAGCGAGGTTCCCGGGTTGCCAAGGTCCTGGTAGTATGCTGCTGTCCCGTTGTTGCGGAAGGTGACGAAGAACTTTACGTTCGTTGTCCTACCGGACGTGTCAAGATAGCTCAGCCCCATGGTAACAAAGGAGATGTTCGGCTCCGAGAAGGTGAGCGAGGTGTTGGCAAGGTTCATCCCGGCATTGTTCGCCAGCGTGGGCATCACGGTTGCACTCTGGAGCCGGAGGTTGTAGTGGTTGTCCAGCGGCATGACCTGGGTGAAGAAGGCTGCACCGGTTTCCGGGTTGGTCATCCGGATATCATACACAATGGATCCGTGCATGGTGAAGACCGCCATGCCATCGCCGCCG
>ERZ869925.936-NODE-936-length-15788-cov-6.362296_pt1 | contig 15788 bp, 26 predicted proteins | sample MGYA00579311_ERZ869925 | MGnify/ENA primary metagenome ERZ869925 (study PRJEB32216, sample SAMN09231817) | wastewater metagenome | place: USA: Maryland | collected 2016-07-30 | study: EMG produced TPA metagenomics assembly of the PRJNA472060 data set (Reclaimed...
TGTACACATTCTAAATCTTCTTTAGGTACAACATAGTCAAAACTAAAATCATCACTATAATCATCCATATTGTATTTTCTTAAATCAAGGTCATCATTAATATAATACCCATAATAGTTACCACCTTTCTTCTTATTCATAAATAAAAAGTAACTATCCCATCTATTATATGGAACTCCAACTTTATATACATTAGTTAAATCCATTAAATTACCATTACCTTCAGATTCAATAATCAATCCCAATTGTTCCTCACTAATTATTACTTTCATATTATATTTTTATTATCTATATAAATACAATAATGGGGAATTAAATTACTCACTCCCATTCATTTCCCCCTCCCTAAAGTCGGGTGAACCGCTCCACTATCGTTCCACTATTCATTTCGTTCATAATCCAATCCCCCATTATTATGGTAATCCATCTCTTAACCCTCTCATTTCCCCTACAAATCACTTTCTACTATGTCTCCGACTCAATATATGGTAAGTGTAATTAAATCCCTATATATGGTAATTTATTAATCATATCACTATAATAAGGTTTAACCTTACATATATGATATAAATGGTAAATTATTACAAGGGTTATATGAAAGGATTCATTATCGTCCAATTAAACGATATCCAAGATTATCACGTATTTAAACGATATATTCTCCCACATAAAGTGGGGTTGAAGTATTCATATTATTCACTATATTAGTACTATTTCTAAGACACTAAAGTGTCCCACCCACTATATAAAGATAACAAACTTTTTTCTCTGAGAAACATATATAGTAAAAAAATCTACCCTAATGGTGTCAAAAACAACAAAAAAGTGGGTTTTTAATGTCAAGAAAGGTATTTATCAGTGGGAAATGGTGGGAAGATGTGGGAACAATTACCAATGAATCACTCTCTGGGGATTGTCCCGTTCACCTGACATAATGACATTTTCAAATTTTTTAACAATTTTAACATATAAAATTTACCCCTGACATAGTGTCAGACCAATATTTATCAACAAAGTTATACACAATTAATCGTATCATAATCGAATATAAACGTATCAAATCGTATCACTATGAATTATCTATCCAATATCCCCACCATAATAACCCATACAGATAATGTATATAATATACAATACCAAATAGACAACCATACAGGTTCATGTGTATATAACAAATATAAACCCCTATCGAGATTTCAACAGGGGGACATCATTCAAATGACTGAATGCAATATGGTAGATATCATATCATACCTAAATGAAAAATCCCCTCTCAACGATGGGGATCTAATAAATCTTCAAATGGAAATAAGAACGGACTCTCTAACTAAATTAAAGAGTTATCTATCATCAGGGTCTTCATCACATATATAAGTCCTCCATATCTTAGAGAACATAGAAGTGGGGAACTTCAATACAATATACTCCCCAATGTAAAACATTAAGAGATACAAACATATAAACAATAAATAAAAGTAAATGAACACTCCCATATATAATACTATTTCAATACTCTAATATAATCATTCCCCAACTGATATCCAAATATTCCCCCATATATTTTAAAACTTTATCTTATCCACATTGTCATTATGTCAGTGGATAACCTCGTTCATATCCCCACAATATACGAACACTATGTTATGTCATATTGTCATAGGGGTTTATTCTATACAGGGGAGGGTATCTTTTTTATTTGACTTTGGTTAATGGTACTGGGGGAGATATCCCCTTATATAGGGGGGTGTAGGGTATATGGGGGGCTCCCTACGTATCCCCCCTCCCTATATTTGTCGTATTTTTCGTAAATAGGGGGGACAATCCCCTAAACAAAGTATATGGGTAAAAAAATATTTGGGGGAAAAAATTCTGAAAATTGGAAAATATCCCCATATATGAAAAAAAAATTTTGGAAATTTTCATAATATGAGGTATATTTATATGTACAAATAAATTAATCAAAAAAAAATTATGAAAAAAATAGTAAAACTAACCGAAAGTGATTTGGTTAAATTGGTTAAAAGAGTTATCAATGAACAAACTAGTAGTCCAATTAACAAAAAAATCCAAGATTTTTATACATTCATGTTTACAAATTTATATACCCAATTTGGAAATCGTGGGTTCAATCAAGTACCATCTAATATAACAAACATTGCTAAAGATGTTGCTGGGATAAAAGGTCTTCAATTGTATAGAGGAAAAGTTAACTATACATCATTGAATCCTAATTCTTTTGTTTACATTTGGTTAGATAGTAGAAAACCAATTGTTAATATAAAAGGTACTGATATGTATGAAACATTTGATCTCAATAATCAATTTGAAGAATTAAAAAAATTTATTACAACAAAAGTAAAAAGTGAGTAATAAAAATTTACAATTTAAAAAACCCCCATTCATAACAGAGTGGGGTTTTTTATTTTTGGGAAAAAAAGTAAGTACCCCCCTTATATAAGTGAAAATGTAAAAAAAAAATTTTGGAAAAAATTTGAGAAATTGGGGATTGTTTGTAACTTTATAGGAACATAAAAAATAAACGACTATGGAAACTAAGGTGTGTAAAATATGTACAGTTGAAAAACAATTGAGTGAATACTATTTCAGAAATGACTCTAAAACATATAGACCTGAATGTAAAGAATGTCATCTCAAACAAAAGAAGAAATATAATAAAGAAAACTCTGAATATAGAAAACAGTATATGAATGAGTATAGACAAAAAAACCCAACTAAATACAATGAGTGGAGAAGTGAAAATATTGAGAGGGTTTTAGATGGAAGAAAGAAAATCCTGATAAACACAGAGAGCATAAAAGGAAAAGTGAGAAAAAGAGATTGGATACTGACCCCAAGTATAGATTAAAGAATAATATTAGAAGATTAATTCGTCTTACTTTTACAAAAAAGGAATACAAAAAACATCAACTTACTTTTGATATTTTGGGTATAGATCATATTGGATTTATTTCTTATATAGAATCACAATTTATAGAAGGTATGAATTGGAATAATAAAAAGGAATGGGAGATTGACCATATTATACCCACTTCAATTGGGAGGAACGAGGATGATATAATTAAATTAAATCATTATTCAAATCTTCGACCATTATGGAAAAAAGATAATAGAGATAAATCCGATAAAATCTTGGAAGAACATAAAGGATTGTTATATAAATTATTGGGGGAGGATTTTGTAATCGAATAAAAACCTTTTCTCGTTACACTCGATATCAATCCCCAGCCCCTTTTTTATTTGATATATTTATTTAGAAAATTATGAAAAGAAGAAATATAAATGAGGCCCTGGGTGTTCCTGAGAATATTATTATCAGTGCAATTAAATTATATGAATATATAGTTGCATATTTGTCTAGTCTTAGGGATATAGATTCTGAATTGAAATATAACATTGAAATGGTTGGGGATTTTAGAATTTCCGATATGAATTTGAAGAAGGTTAAGTTGGAGCTTGAGTTATATAAGATGGTGGGGAAACCTATTACATTGGTAAGTATGGGTCAAGCTACGGATAATGTGATTAACAGTATGTTTCAGATGGAGGCAAGGATTAGAGAAGATGAAACAACATTACACATTGAAATTGTTGTACCTAATGAATTTGAAGATATTGAGTTAATTAATTTCTTTAAAAACAATAAGAATTATTTAATATCTATTATTGCCCACGAGTTAAAGCATGGGTATGATATTTTTAAAAAGAGGACACAAAGTTTGTCAAAGAGGGTTGATTATTTTATCTTTAGTAGTAAAACATTTGGGTCATTGAAACCATTGAATGATTTTTTATTTAATTCATATTATATTCATAACATCGAGAATTTGGTAAGACCTACTGAATTGGCAACACAGATTCAGTTGGAGAAAATAACACCAAAGGAGTTCTATAATTTTTTTGTTGGGAATAAGATATTTCAGACATTAAAAAAGATTGGTAATTTTTCTTATGAAGATTTAAAAGAATCATTGAGGGGTTATGGAACTGACATTGATGAAATTCTTGAAATGGTTGATGAGAAGTATGATACAATTGAAGAATCCATTGATAGAATTTTGGAATTATTTTATATTAATATAATGAATTGGAAGAATGAGAAGATGTTTGATTTAATTTATCCGATTGGAAAGGATAATCCATTATTTCCATTTATGAGAACTACCGATAAAGATAATTTTTTAAATGATTATTTTGGAAAGACTGGTAAATTTGATGACAATTATGAACAATTCTATAAAAAGGAAGAAAGATACCAAAAAAATACGGCAATTAAAATGATTAAGAAATTGGGTAAATTATATGAATTAACTTATCAGAATATTATGAAAGAAAATAAATCAATTTGGAATTGGGAATTATATAAAGAAATTAAGGGAAATAAATTTGAAATTACAAAAACAATTAAAAATAAAGACGAATTAATTTCTGAATTAAAAAAACGAATTAAAAGAAATATATAAAAACTTTTTTCTCACTTCGTTCGTATTCAATCCCCCAGCCCCCTTTTTTGTGTATTTATATAAAAAAATAAATTATTAAATAAAATAGAAATGAAAAAAAATAATTAAATTAACTGAATCGGAATTAATTAAATTGGTAAAAAGGGTTATATCAGAACAAGATGATTTTGATGAAGAATTAGAAATGGACAAAGGAAATGACGATGTTGAATATGTTGTTAAAACTTTATTGGAATTGAATTTGGTTGATAAAGATGTTATCAACATCTATGAAGATAGTTTTGAAGTTTATTCAATTAAGGGTGAAAACTTTGAATATTTCACAAAGGCTGATGGGTATTTGGTTTTTGAGGTTGAAAGGGAAGATGATTATATCAACATATTTTTCCATGGTGAAGATTATGGTGAAGATGAATTGGATGTAAAATGGAGAAAGGAGGTTTATGAATATCTTTTGGAAAATTGGGATGAACCATTATACAATAAGAACATAATTATTTCTGTTTCACCATTTGAAGATGACGAAGAATAATATTAATTGAAAACCCCACTCTTAATTTTAGGTGGGGATTTTTGTTTATATAATTTTTTTATTATATTTATTGTAAAAAAAAAGATGGACTATAAAAGTAAAAGAATTGGTGAGTTTGGTGATAATCAATTAAAGGGAATTAATTTGGTTATTAAGGGTGTTGCTAAAAAATATGATTTTATTACAGGTTGGGAATTGGCTGAAGATTGGGATAAATACCCAAGTATGTTATTAATCAATTTAATTGTTGATTTGGAGAAGGTTGGTGAATATTATGATGTTAAGATGCAAGATTATTGGTTGGAGGAATGGAAATCTGATGATTTTGTTGATTCCCATTATATCCTTAATTTATCTGAAAAAAGAACACTCAATAGTGGGGATGAAAAAAACAAACTTGAGAATAAAATAAACGAATTGTATAAATTGATACCAGATAATTTTTCTGTATTTTATGAATTTGAATCTGATGGTATTAAAAGGGATTACAAATGTTTTATTAGAGTTTCAAGATTCCAAAATGGTCCATCACAAAAAATGTATTTCTCTATTTAATGTGTTGATATTTATGAATAAAAAATATTATGGCAAAGAATAAAAGAAAACCAAGAAATTTCACCAAGAGTAAAAAATCAGTTAAAAAAACAATGAAATTGATTGCTAACAATAAAGAGGTGATGAAAAAATGTAGTGAATCCCAACTTTAATAAGTTGGGTTTTTTAAATTATTAAAATTATGAAAATAATAATAACCGAATCTCAACTTAAAAATCTTAAAGAAAATAAGATTGATAAAATGAAACAATTTGTCCAACAGAACATTGAACGAAAGGGTATTATTGATACCGCTAAAATGTTGGGTATGGGTTATGATGATATAATTGAAAAGTTTAATCTGTCTTTTGATGATGAACGAGCTAAGGAATTAATCAAATATTACATTGATGAAAAGTTAGATAAAATATATAATTTTGATAAGAACAAAGATTTTTATTGTGAGAGATATGAAACTCCCAAAACATTTTTAAATGTTGTTGACGAAGCTATTTTAGAGTTTTTATATTACAACTATTATATTAGTTTATATGGTGAAGATACAGTTGAATATGAAAATGTTGCATATTTGGTTTCGAATTATATTAAAAAGAATTATGGAGATGTAATTAAAAATAAATTTATTAAAAATTGTAAATAATGAAAATATTAATTAATGAATCTCAATTTGAGACAGTAATAAAAAATTATTTAGAAAGATTCTATTCCGATAAAATTATGGATATTGAAATAGATGGGTCTAAAATTACTATAACCTTAGAAGGTGAACCAAATTGGTCAACAATGGCTGAATTGGAATCTGATATTAAAAATGATTTGAAAAGTGTATTTTCAGGTAAAAATCTTCAATTGGAAATAAAATTTGAAAAAGAATTTGATGCAGCAATTGAATTTGATGGTAATGATAAAACTGGATATGATGTCAGATTAGAAAAAAAAATGGATAATGGTGAAATATTTGAATTGGAGGGGGAATTGAGACAATATAGCTCCGGTAGAGCTGATGAATGGGAATTTGAACCAACTTATATCTCTGATGATGATTATTATGCTGAAAATTGGGAGATGTTGGATGAGTATATTACAAATAAATTAAGTGAGTTCCAGTATAATAAATAATTTATGAAAATTATCATTACAGAAAGTCAATTGAATGTATTGAATAAAACAATACAAAATATAACTGACCCCTTCAAAATGTTGGGAATTAAAAGGCCTTCAGAACCACAGAATCCCAATAAAAAACAATTAATGGATGGTTCTTCGATGTATGCAACAGACAAGTATTGGGCACATATTAGAGAATATGAAGGGAATCCAAAGAACAGAGTTGGCGGTGTAAAACAACCAGTATTCAAAGCATATAAAGATTCAGTTGGTGTTTGGACTGTTGGTTATGGACATACTGGGAGTGATGTTAAACCAAATATGAAAATTACAAAACAACAAGCTGATGAGATGTTGAAAAAGGATTCAGGGGTTGCAGCTGATTGTGTTAGACGAATTATGGATAAGTGGAAAAAGGATGGATTACAAACCTACAAACTAACTCAAGGACAATTTGATGCTTTAGTTTCTTTAACATTCAATGCTGGTTGTGGTAGTGTGAGAAAATCACAATTTATACAGGAGTTGAAAAAAGGTAATACACAAAAAGCTGGGGAGTTAATAAAAACATTCAACACACTTAATCTTCCTGGATTGGTAAGAAGAAGAGCTGATGAATATAAAATATTTATGTCTTAATTAATGAAAATAATAATAACTGAAAGTCAACTTAATTATTTGGTGACTGAACAATTGGAAACTCAAAAATTACCTAAACATATTATCATAGGAGATTCACAAGCCCCCTATTTGGATAACGCAACTACTAAAGCTCAAAGAATATCAACCAAACCTGGTGAAGAATCTTTATGGATGGGAGCTCAAGGTGTTCCTTGGTTTATGAATGCAATTAAGAAATTTCCTGAGAGTCCTGAAGTTAAAACTGTGGTATTGTGTGTTGGGACGAATGGTTCTTATGGGAGAGTTTTCAAAGAAAATATCGGTGAATTTTTTTCAATTATTAGAAAAACATTTCCTAATGCAAAAATATTGGTTGTGCAAGGTTCTTGGGGATGGGGTGGATTGAAAGGTAAGGTGACTGCAGATGATGTGAAGAACTATTACAAACAATATGAAGAACAAGGTGGCATTGTTATTGAACCACCTATTGGTGATACTGAATTATCTCATAATGATATTCCTGTGTATAAAATTATTGGTTCTCAGATAGATTCCATAATTGAATAATATTTATTAATAAAAAATAATATGAACAGAAGTTATAGTAAAATTAGACACATCCAAGAAGCTAATAAAAAATTGGAAGAAAGAAGATTATCTTTATTAACTGAACAAGTTGATGTATCAAGTTACCAAGGATCAGGTACTGATGTAGATAAAGTTGGTGATGAAGTTGATTCTGATATGAGTAATATTAAAGTTACAAAATATAAAGGTGAAATTGAAAGGAAACCATTAAGTCCTAGTGACTCTATTTATCAAAAGATTAAAAATTATTTTGAAAAAGAATTTAGTCCTGTAACTGTAATTGGAATTGAGGCACCTATCGACAATAAATCAAGTTACGAGGTACATTTTCCATCTAAAAATCCTAATGAAAAATTTAAAACATTTGAAGTAACTATTGAAGATATCGATAGGAAAGACCCGATATTAAGAAAAAGATTTTTGACTATATTTGACGATATTGACAAATCAATAAAACCTGAACGAACATTTAGAAGTTAAATAAAGTTTATCTATAAAACCCATTGAAAAAAACAATGGGTTTTTTTATTTCACAAAATATTTATATAAGACAGAATAATATTTGTTTTGTCAAAAAAAGATATTATCTTTGATGTATAAATACTTTAAAAAAAAGATATATGAAAAATTTTATTTTGATTTTGATGTTTTCTTTAGTTAGTTTTTATACATTTGGTCAATCAAACAAAACATTAGTAAAAAGTTTTACAAATATTAGTGATAATATTTTAGTTGATGTTAAATGTGATAAAAAAATAAAATATTGGGAAAATAATTTTGTAAGAATTGAGTTGAATATTTCGACTGATTTTTCTGAACAATTGTTATCATCACTAGTTAAAACGGCAAGATATGATTTTACTTATACTAACGATAATAATCAAACTATTATTACTCTACCCAATTTAAACAAGGAAATTATTGTAGGTGGTAAAAGAATTACAGAGAGGATAAATATGGTTATATGGTTACCAAAATCCGAAAATCCTCCAACTGAAATAATACTACAATAAGTTTCAAATTTTTACAAACAAGACTTTAACTATTCGTTCATTATATTTATTATGTAATGGGGTAAAACGAATTGTGGTTTTACAAAACAAAAAACAAAATGAAAAAAGTAATTGTAATCATTTTGTGGTTCTTATTGGTATCGTTCGATTACAATAAACCACAAAACATTTCAGTTTCTTCGGAAGATGAAAATGTTGTTCACAACGATGTTAAAGCAATCAACATCTCGGCCAATGTGAACATTAAACACAACCACCCATTTGCTAAGTTCTGTACTGATAATCAAAGAATTGCAATTTATTATCAGATTGAATGTGGTATCCCAACGAGTATTCAATTGGCACAAGCAATTGTCGAAAGTGGAGGTGGTAAATCAAAGATGGCTAAGGTAACAAATAATCTTTTTGGTATGAAATATTACAAAGCTTTATACAAAGGAGATTATTGGACTTCACCAAGTGGAACTAAATGGAGAAAATACGATAGTATTGAAGATTCATTTAAAGATCATGCCGAATTTTTACATAGGTTTTATCCTAGTGCAATAGGTAAAGATTGGAAATACTGGGTAAACAGTTGTAAAGGTTACGGTGCAGGTCAATATTGGGCTCATATTGGTTCTGTAATTGAAAAATATGAGCTTTGGAGATATGATGACTATGTAGAGGAATATAAATCACACAGAGTTCAAAAAACCTATAATTTGTGATGTTTTTCTTCTCTCAATTTATCCAAATGATGTTTATATAATAAGATTGTTAAATGGTATGACCCCAAAATTAAGACACAATAAATCTCAAACCACAACATACCTGATAACAATAAAACAAAAATAGACATTAAGTATAAAATACCGAAAAATCGGAATCTTTTTAAGTTCAAGAGGGGATAGTTACAAGAGAGAAAAAATAACCCTGCGAAAACATTGTGAGTAGTAGGGTACAAATCGATTGAAAACGCAGTCAGAAGTAATAAAAAAATCGAAGGTATTAACCATTTGTCAGTACTGAAGAAAAAATAACTTGTGGCTGCGTTTATTATTATGAACATTGGTTGTAGTGGTGTTCTCCAATAACTTGAAATAGACCAAAGTTCCCCACATATTGACAATAAAATAAATGGTTGTATTATTGATAGTACAATAACAAATAATTTGATGTAAAAATCATATTTTTTAATAAAATTCATAAAAAAATAAAAAAATGACTGAAGAACAAAAAGCTCAGATTTATGGTTCGTTACTTAATGAACATACAAAATGTTTTAATGAAATAAATAGAATTAAAGGAGAAAGTTTGGATTTAAATCGTGAACAAAGAGCTAAAATCCAACAATTGGAAGATAAACAAAGACAAATAATGGATCAAATTAAAAGATTAATGAGTTAGGCAAAACCTGATTCATCTTCAATTTCTCTATTAACTTTTTCTTGTGCTTGTACCCACCATCCTGAGAATTTACTTTTTCTATCATCTTTTGCTATTTTGATTAATTCTTTGTCTGATTTACCATCTTCTACAGCTTCATTAATTGAATTAGCAAAAGATTTGAAAAAACCAGGACCATTCCAACAGGCATAAGCGAAGTGTAATAATAAACCTCTATTACCTTCTACCCTATCTTTAGTATCCCCTTTAAAATATAAGTTGGAATATTTGTCGTAAGCTTGTTTCATAATTTTACCAGCTAATTCAGTTAATCTTTCTTTCACTGAACCTTCCGCTTTGTAATTATACTTCCATTTTTTACAAAATTCTTTCATTCCAAGTTCTTCCTTTTCTTCATCAATAATTCTAAAGAACTCTTTTCCATCTGAACCGAAACTATTTTCAATATCACCAGCTTTTCTGTCTAAGCCAAACATTGTTTCACCAGAATTTTCATAAACAGAACTATATGGGTGATTTTTACATTCCCAATAATTCCAATAACCACCTTCAAATTTATCAATTATCTTTTTTGTGACATTCATCCATTCGGAATCAATGCTACCCATACTTTGAGATTCTGTGGTAGTATCTGATTCATCTTCTTCAGTTTCCTCCTCTTCTTCTTCATCACCTTGTGCTAATCTTAGGATTCTTTGTAGAGCACTTTCTTGTTCAGAGATGTTATATAATTTTTTTATTTCTTTTCTATCACTTTCAGTTAATAAAAATCTATTTTTCATATCCTTATTTCATTTATATCATAAATATAATTGAAATGGAAAGAAACAAAATAAAAAAGGTATCTCCTAAGAGATACCCACTAATTCTAAATCAAAAATTAATTTTTGTCCAGCTAAAGGATGATTTGCATCAAGTGTTACTGTTTCTTCGTTTACCTCAACAACTTTTACAATAATAGGTCCATTAGGTGTGCTACCTTGAAGTGTTTCACCGACTTGAATTGTTTCAGGTACTTGATTTCTACCAACAATTGTTGTCATTTCAGGGTTATATTGACCATAAGCATTCTCAGCTTCAATTTCAATAGTTTTTGTTTCACCAATTACCATATCAATTAATCCATTCTCGAATCCTGGTATCAATTGTCCTTGACCTAATGTTGAAGTTAAAGGTTCTCTACCTTCATTAAGGGATGAGTCGAAAATTGTACCATCTTCTAATCTTCCAGTATAGTTGACTGTAATGGTGTCACCGTTTTGTACTTTTCTCATTTTTTCTAATTTTTAATAAACAATAAATAACTTTTTCAATTATGTCAACTCGAAAGATATTTGTAACAAAAAATTCTTATCGTAAAACCCCATATATTTCCAAGCTTGTTCAAATAAGTAATTTAGTCCAGTTTCACCAATATCTTCATATAATTTAGTATCACCGATATTTAACACACAACTAATAACATAAATTTTCTTATTTGTACTATAAATTACATCACGTATTTCAACATTACTTCCAACCCCATAGAGTAATTCCAAATCTTTTTTAAAAACTTTATTTAATAAAACCCAAAAACCTTTTTTCATTTAGAGAATATAATTAACTTTATGTGACAATTCAATATTTATATAATTATGAAACGTTTCATTATTACAGAAGAGGAAAAACAAGACATTCTCAGTAAATATACTGAGTCTGACGATAAAATATTACGTTACCTAAGACGTAATTTCCCAATATTTGAAACACCTGAAGAGTATAGAGATATTGTGGGTAGATATAAAATTATGGTTGACGATAAGGCAATTATAGTTCTTCACAATGTCAAGAGATTGGTTGATAAAATTGATCTTGAAATAGAAGACAAATTTCCTGATGTGTCTGATGTTGTGAGAAGACAAACTATCAAAAAGTTTGTTAAAAATTTTGAAGAGTAAGAAATTAGTCTTATCTTGTTATTGTATTCATTTTTAAATCAATAAAATAATTTTACAATGTTGAATAATGACTCTTTAAACCAATACTCTTGGGTTATGAAAGTTTTGGATTCTTGTCAAAATGATGCACAAGTTGGAACAACTGAAAAACTTTTTGAGTTATACAAAAAAAGATGGTCTGTTGATATGACACAAAAACACGTTGCGTCATTAACCGCCAATTTTGACAAAGAAAAAAAATCTAAGTTGTATAAACTTAAAAAAAAGGGTCAAACATTCTTATCTAATATTTCACAATTTTTCTTATTCTAAAAAATAATAATATGTCTTACAAATATACTTGGTTTGATAGAACTAGGAGGTTTCTAACGAGAGATTTACCTAACTTCTTTATCAATATATACAAATTCAGAGAAGCTCTGTGGAATCACCATTGGTGGGATTATAGTGGTACTTTGGACTTCATACAAATTGGTGTGGAGGATATTGCTAATGGAGTAGAGAAAAAAGGTATAGAAGTCAAAGTTACTAGATTGAAAAAAGTTGAAAAAATGAGACGTGTGGTTGAAATAATCAAAAACATCCGTGAGGATAGATATTTTGACATCGTAGAAGAAGAAATGGGTAGAGGTTTGGGTAGTCTTAATTATGAATTTGTACCTTGTGAAAATAAACCAGGATTTTTAGAAATGGTTGATAAAGATTCTGAAGAAGAACAAGAGTTCAAAGATAAATATTTTGCAAGAATGAGAGAACTTGAGGAAAGTGAATGGAAAGAACTTTGGGACATTTTGAAAGGTCCTGATTATAGTAAGTTTGAAAGAGATAAGGATTGGGAAAATCAATATGATGGTTCAGGACTGAGTGCGTGGTGGGATTAATTTTAAAAAAAAACACTTAAAGTTTTGGAAATTACTAAGAGAGTTGTATCTTTGAATTGTGATTAATTTATTAACAAACAAAAACATAACTACTATGAGAAATTTAATTGTAATCCTTGGTTTATTGATTTCGTTCAATATTTTTTCTCAAACTAATGATAGTACTTTGACCAATATTTTAAATGAATTGGCAGTAAAGAATCCATATGTTAAGTATTCACAAGAATCTATTGATTTCACAAAAGTGGACACCCTATTTACCAACAATTTCGACATTAGAGATGGACTTGGTAACTTTGAAAAAAACATTTTTTCAAATGAAAAATATAAGTTTCTTTTCTTACACAATGAAAACTTGTTAGTTATAGAATCTTTGGAAAGAAACAATATTCAATATATGTTTTTGAAATTTGATATTGAGGTTGGTGCTGATGGATTGAGTCACCTAAGATTTACAAATGAAAAAGGAGATTATGTAATCCTAGGTTATTCAAACACTAATGATGGTAAAAAAATACTTGGAGCTGTTGAAATAAGTGATGTTGATAATTTTGTAACACAGGTATATTACAAATATTAATAAAAAAACCCTCTAACGAGGGTTTTTTTATTTGATTATTATATTTTTTAATTGAAGGAAATACGTTGAGTTTTTCCTGAACCTCTAGGATCCAATGAAACTGTAACTCCATCATTTTGAATTCTACTTGGACATGATTGTACACGACTATCACATGTATTCAAGAAAGAATTTAAAGGGTAGATAAATGGCTTTCCACCTTCCATAATAGAAAATTCTTTTTTAACTTGATATCCAACTCTCAATTGTTGTTTCAAATCTCCACTAAACTTTTGTGAAGTTTTGTCATAAATATATACTTGTTGTACATATTCAGGTAAACTTCTCTCAATCAATCCAGCTTCTGTTTGTGACATATATGGACCTTTAAAAGTATTTTTATACGTTGCATCATCAACATTCAACATATTCTTAACAGGTCTATTTGCAAAAGTTGATGGTATAGTAGTTTCTGTTTGTTCTCTAACAACTCTTTTTACTAATTTAACTAAATCACTTTCAGTTAATCTTACAATTCTTTTCATAAGTTATTTAAATTTTATTAATTTCTCTTTTATTTTACAATAAATATTACTAACTTTGAAAAAAAACACAATGATTCTAACTTTTATATCTGACACACACAATAAACACAAATTAATCACTGATGATTTAATTGGTGGTGACTTGTTGATTCATGCTGGGGACATATCTTCTATGGGATATGAACACGAAATCCGTGAGTTTTGTAAGTGGTTCAATAATATTGATAACTACCACCACAAAGTATTCATTGCAGGTAATCACGATTGGGGGTTCCAAAACAATGTTGATAAGGTTAATCAAATTATCAACTCATATAAGACAATTAATTATCTTCAAGATGATTGGTTAAAAGTTAGTTATGATAAGTCCGATAATTTGGTTAATATCTATGGTAGTCCTTGGCAACCTGAGTTTTACAATTGGGCATTCAATCTTCCAAGAAAAGGAAATCAATTGAAAGAAAAATGGGATAATATACCAACTGATACTGATATATTAATTACTCACGGACCTGCTTATGGCTATGTTGATAAAGTTGTTGGGCAATACGAAAATCTTGGTTGTGAATTATTGACTGAAAGAATCAAAGAAATAAAACCAAAGATTCATGTTTGTGGTCATATTCACACAGGTTATGGTTATACTTTTGATGGTGATACTCATTACATAAACGCATCAGTTCTAAACGAACAATATGGTTATAGTAATAAACCACTTACTATTGATTGGAATCCTAAAACCAATGAAATTCAGTTTATATAAAAAAACCCCCATGTAATGTGGGGGTTTTATATTTAAGATAAAAGTAATTTTTCAAATCTTTTGAATTCTTTTTTTCTATGATCTAAACCATTGAACCCACCATTTACTCTTCTACTTACTTCAGTAACTACATCTTCACTTTTACCTTGGTCACATATAGCCCAAAGATTGTTACTATTGAAGAAATAAGCCGCTGATGTCAATGGATACTTAGTAGCAACAAGTTCTGGATTACTTACTAAATCAACACCTAGGAATTCACCGAATTTTTTGAAATTTTCTTTACCTGTTAATTGTATAAAACCAGCACCACGATACTTCCAACCTTCTTTGGTACTTTCATTACCATTACCTAATCTTCCACCATAAACACGGGAAGCAATTTTTTCTGGTTTGTAAGCGTAAGATTCAGCTAAGTTATTTGGGAAGTATTTTGGGAATACTCTCATCAAACCATCTTTTGAATAATTAAGATTTTCATAAACGGTCTTGAAGTTACCTGATTCTGTTGAACATTGAGCTAAAAAGTGAGTTAATCTAAGATTTGTAATAATACCAAACTTATCACCAATTTCACTTATTTCTGTTAAAACACTATCAGGAATGTGTCCTTTAAGTTTGTCTAATTTTAATATTTCTTTTTCTACTGTTGGGATGGTGATTCCCAATTTACTTAATGTAATAGGTCCTGCAACACCATCAGCAGTCAAACCATTCTTTGTTTGCCATTCTTTAAGTGTTTTTTCGGTTTTTGGTCCGAAGTCCCCATCTGCGGTAATACCTAATTTTATTTGGAGTTGTTTAACTAACTCTCCTT
>ERZ869925.938-NODE-938-length-15764-cov-4.036094_pt1 | contig 15764 bp, 21 predicted proteins | sample MGYA00579311_ERZ869925 | MGnify/ENA primary metagenome ERZ869925 (study PRJEB32216, sample SAMN09231817) | wastewater metagenome | place: USA: Maryland | collected 2016-07-30 | study: EMG produced TPA metagenomics assembly of the PRJNA472060 data set (Reclaimed...
GAGCGTCAGTCCGCGGCGGCGGTCCTGGGGAATACTGGCCGCGCGCATCTGCACCGTTGCCAGCATCTGGTAAGCGGTCAGTTGATCCCACTTGCCATCGCGCACCTGCTCCACGCGCGGCGTTGTGGGATTGCCGAGAGCGGCAGTGCGGCTCACGGCGGGCACGTCGGCCAGTCCCTGACGAGCGGCGTCAAACGCGCCTTTCAGGAGGCTGTGACGTTTCGCGCGCTGTTCGGTGACGGCACCAAGGGCCGCGCTCATCAGCTTGCGCATGACAAACGCCTTCTGGGTCTCATCGGCCAGCGGATCGGTGACGGCCTTCATCTCCTCTTCAGGGAGGGGCACGGCTTCCATCGCGGCCATTGCCACAGGCTCTTCCGCGGCGTCCATCTGGGCGTCCTGTTTCAAAAAGCCCAGGATTTCTTGAAGCATCAGCTTCAGTTCAGCAACAGCGTCCATAATGGGACTGTCCTTTTCTAGAGGGAGGTCATTGATCGGAGGTGTGTCGGGTGTTAGGGTTGATTCATCAGCACGAAGGGGGGCAGTCTCTTCTTTGCGGCCCGTGCCGCCTGTAAGAGTCTCTGCATACGTTCGCGCGGAAATCACATTGGTAAAGGGCATCGCCTCGCTCGGTGTGGGGCTTGCCTCAATCGGGAGCCAGTCCGTCACATGACCGTCAGGGGCCACTTTGACAGACTGGGGCAGCGCGCCGCTGGACCATCCGAGTTCCCCTGACTTCGCCATCTCATAGATGGTTGCCAGATACTCTTCTCGGAGTTGGCGCTGCTCTTCACGCCATGCCGCCACATTGGGAGACAGACGCGCGGCAATGTAGAGGCCTCGATCATCAAAGCGGGCACGAATGACGTGTCCAATGGGGTCAAGACCCCAGTTTTTATCGAGGCCGTGGTTGAAGATCACGGGAAGATTGAGAAGGCCTTCTGCGCTGCGATAGTAGTTCGTCTCAGCGTTGAAGTAGGTTTTGTAGAGGTCTTTTTGTTCAGGCCCCGTAAATGTGATGAGATAGCCCTCAATCACGTGCTCCTCGTCGGGGGCCGCGCGAATCGCAGATCCACTGACAGCAATCTGCATGTCAGGAAGAGTTTCAGGCGTCAGGACAAGGGAATCGGTCATGTTGGCTTGCCTTGTTTCATGTACGGGCACAAACGCAAAACCCCGCACGAGGCGGGCACTTCAACAAAGGGAGCGGTCTTTAGAAATCGCCGCGTGAGCGGCCTCTGACGAGGACAAACTTACACAGGCATTCCCATCCCCCACATGCCAACGGCTTTGTGCCATTGGACTGCGGCAGATAGCCTGAGTTAACCCAGTCCTTCATGCGATGCCGCTGCCCACTGAGGCGCTCACAGTCCAGGCAGTGTTCGATGGTGTCTCCAAAGACCCACTCGAACAGCGCATTGGCATCTGCCGCGGCTTGTGCGGCCTGATAGAAGGGGGTGAGTGTTTTTGACACCCACAGTTGGGGCTTGCGGTCAAACTGCGCGTCCGTGATGCCCTCTGCGTAAAGCGTGTCTGCCAGAGACGAGACATAGCCCTGTTGCGTTGCCACAAGCGAGGCAATGGTGACCTTGTCATCCTCGTTGAGGGCGTCATCAACCCCGGAGTCGCTCAACCCATCGATATACGCCTGTTCTCCAAGCGTCTCGATGAGGTCGTTCATCAGGCTGATAAAGCCGCTCTTGGTCAGCGTCTCTTTCCGCGCGTCATCGATGGCAAGCAGGATTTCATCTTCAAACTCCTGCCGCGTGTCTGACCAGGAGCGCACGCCGTCCGTAAACGCACGCGTCACGCGCTCCGTTGTGCGGCTGAAGGCACTCGTGCGGACGCGCTCAAAGGCCACGTCGAACACCCCGGCAAGAGGTGCGTTATCGGCCAGGGCCGCGGCAATGCCATCGGCCAGCGCGCCGCGTGTATGGAGCGGCTCGAAGGGACGTGGACGCTTCTCCTTGAGATGACGCTGCCACGCCTTCAATTCCGTCAGGGCCGCGGCCTGCCACTCGCCATAGGGAAGCGGCTTAGGAAAGAGCGCGGCAATGTCCTCGGCTGATTTCTGAGAACGGGGCGCATGAGCCGGCACGGGGAGAGCCGCGGCCTCGCCACAGCGCACCTGCCCCACAACCTCATAGCCGCCGTCACGCTTGACGCTTATCTGCACCTCAGTGGGAGAAACGCGCAGAGAGCTTGAGAAGGTGATGGTCGGGATGGGATCGGCGGCATAGCCCATTGTGATGTGCGGCTTCCAACGGGCGGGCTGACTGTACTGGCCCATCTGAATGCCCGTCATCTCGCACAGGGTGTACACGTCCTCCTGATACTCTTTGAGGGCCGTGTTTGCGCGAATGCGGAAGTGCAGCGCATGCTCATTGAGAGCATCGAACGTTGACAGAGAGCCGATGTTCAGATCGAACACGGGGGCGGCCAGCGCGCTGAGACGGGTGACAAGCTGTTCAAGCGCTGCGTCGTCCACCACAGGGGCGGAAACGAGCGTCACATGGAATCTGTCAGGGGGGGTCCACTTGATCTCAGACTCAGGGAACTTGGATTGCAGATTGCGCTGCAACGACAGCAAATCGACGTTGTTGGCAAGCGAGAGAATGACAGACATGCCGCCTGTGCCCTTCTGCGAGGTCTCAGGCAGAGACGGCGCATCAGGGGGAGGTGGTATGGTCGGGGGATTGCCTTCAGTCAGCGGCGCTTGCGGTTGAGGCGCTTGCGGCGGAGGGCCGCCAAATGGTCCTGGGCCAAACGCAGGGGCCGCGGGGGGAAGCATGCGCTCCCAATAGGTTGGGAGGGCCTCCCGCGGCACGGGCACGTTGTTGATCAGATACATGGGTTCAAGGACTGGATCAGTCTCAATCCCCAGGGCGCGCTGGCCCTCGCCCATCGTCAGATAGCCGCCCTTGACCTGCATATCAACCAGTTCGGTGCGCGCCTTCTCCCCTGGAAGCTCGTCCTGAAGACTTGACACATCGAAGCGGAAGGTCGTGCCCTCGCCATACAAAGACACGCTGTCAAAGAAGGGCAGAACATCCGCGTTGATGAAGTCCTGCAAGGTGCGGGCCAGCGGCAGGATGGTCATTTCGTTGAAGGCCCGTTTGACCTCCTCACCATCTTTGAAGGTGCTGCTGCTGCTGTCTCCGGCCATTGCCAGCGGCACGCCAAAGGCCACGCACACCTCGCGCTGAATATCGCTGTTGATGCTGTACTGCTTCTGAATATCAGGCAGCTCAAGCGCTTCAAAGAGGGCCTTGATCGGGGCCACAAGCGCCGTGTTCTGCTTGTCGACGCCCAGATGGAAGTCGGCCAGCTGCTGCTTGATGACGTCAATGTCATTGGGGCTAAAGGTGCCGTCGCCGCTTGGAGACACCACAATGCCAGGACGGGCATTGTTGCGAAAGAAGGCCCGCATACTGCGCTTCAGGTTGCGCTCGATATTCAACGCATCAAGCGCGGCGTCGACGGTGCTGTAGCCCCTCAAATCATCGAAGGGGTTGTACGTTTTGTCGTAGGCCACCTCTGGCGGATAGAGCACCACCTGACGGTGGCCGTTTTTGTCGCCGTAGCGGTAGCTGGTGATGACCCCTGTGTAGGTGTCGGGCTGAACCCAGATTGGATTCAGCCACTTCAGGCCGCGCGGGAATCCATACGGATTGAGGATCTTCTCAATGTAGGTCTCCCCGAAGAGAAGCCGCGAGTACACCATGAGCGCCATAAGCGGCAGTCGCTGCGCCGCGTAGACCTCCTGCACCGCGCGGGCGAAGGGGTGACGCGGGCGGCGGTCCTCACTGGAGGCAATAACACGCTCATCATCCCCCTCCCCCGCCACAAGCTCCCACCCCAGGGCATTGATCGCCTGTGAGATGAGATTGGAACAGCGGTACACGATGGCAATGACGCTGTAGGCGGTGGCCGCGCCATTGTCGGAGCGCACAAGGTCTCCATTGCGGCCCGTGCCCGCCCACCCCATCGGCCACCCTATCATGGAGGAGTCGCCGCTGCGAACAGCAGGGGCGGGGCCGCGGCGCGGGCGTGACGTGCGAACAGCCGCCACGCGATTGGAACGCTTCGCCATGCTCACCTGCCTTCATACGATCATTTGAGGGTGCTATTTACCACTGGGTGGGCACAGCGTCGGACAGGCCCTTGCAAGCGAGGGCCAGGGCCATGACTGTGTCATCGTGGCCGCCGCTCGGCGCGCTGTAGCGATAGGTGCCGCTCGGCAGTCGTTCCATGCTGTAAGCCTGAAGTTCGGCCTTTTGCACGGGGTCATTGAGCAGATGCACCTGTTCCCGCTCAATGAGCAGGGTCAGAGTGTCAATCAGCGGCCCCTTTGACTGGGCGGTGGTGGTAAAGGGGCGAATGGGCAGTCCTTCGCCGCGCAGGGCCTCGATGTTGACAGAGCCGATGCTGTTGGTCTCTGCCACAATGCGCTCAGGCTTCCACCGTTCGGCCAGGGCGCTGATGCGGCCCCGCTGCACAGCCCACCCGATCTGATTGAAACGCTCCATGTAGACCTGAGTGCGGGTGTTGATGTCCATCACCGACACCACCGTAAAGTCCTCGTCACGGGCCCAGTCCACCCCAAACACAAAGCGGCCCTTGTAGGGCACACGCGGCGTGATGGTGGACACGGCGCTGACGCCGCGAAACACCCCGTCGCCGTCGTCGGTGAACTCGGCCAGAATCTCCTGGCGAAAGGCCCGGTCGGGCTTCTCAAGACGAGCCTTCTCAATCTCACTGGCGAGGATGTGCGGATTGGCGCTGGTGGGGTAATGGAAGGACTGCCAGTCCGTCATCAGCGGGTCAAGGCCGCGCTGATAGAGCGTGTGGAAGTCGTTCTTGCCGCGCGGCGTTGAGACAAAGAAGGCCCCACCCTGGAAGTCCATGAGCATCGGGGCAATCGTCTCATCCCAGACCTTCATAAGGTTGGGCACACGCGCGGCCTCGTCGATCATGACCATGTGGTACTTGCGGCCCAGGGCGTTGGTGGCCGTCTCTTCATTGTCGAGGGACCACATTTCGAGCACGCCGCCCGTGATCGTTTCAATGCGCCGCTCGGTTTCGAGTTTGCGCGCTGTGATCGGGGCGAGGAGCTTTTTGAAGGCCTCCCAGACCTCCTTGCCCTGTTTGTAGGACAGGTTGAAGTAGGCCACATATTGCCCCAACGCCACCCTCTCAGCCCCTTCATCGGTGATGAGCAGCGTCTTGCCAAAGCGTCTGCCACAGCACAGCACGCGATAGCGGGTGGTGTCATATCGGATGCCGCGCTGTGCCTCATGCAACACAGGGAAGGTCATGACGATGTCACGACTCGCCGTCGTCATGAGACACCCCCTCGTCTGTCAGGCGCGCCGCGGGTTTGTTAAAGCCGGGGTCACGCTTGAAGATGATGTTCAATGGGCCGCCGCCCTCACCTGCAATCTCGGTTTTGGTGGGGGCATAGAGGCCCTGAAGCTGATTCAGTTCACGCTGCGCGGCAATGGCGCGCTGATAGTCCTGCACACGCACCGTGCGCTGATAGATGTCATTCATGCGGGCCACAGCCAGGGCATGATTGGCCGCGCGGTCAGCGCTGTTCTCTTCCTGGATGAGCACCTTAGCCCGGCGGATGTACTCATCGGCCTGCCGCTCTGACATCTCCCACTTCGTTGCGGCATGTTGCAGAATTGCGGCACGCGCCGCGCCTGCGATAATGAGCTTCACCACGTCCGTCACACGCTTGTCCACTTCGGCTTGGGTGGCCTTGACGGGCGGCGGAGGCGGCGGCTTAGGGGGCGTGTTCTTGCGCGGCATGGGGCACCTTTGGCGTGTTTGTCTTGCGTGGGCGTTTGTACTTTGGCGCGTAATCCGGCATCTGCGCGATGGCCTCGAAGAACTCGTGGGTGATCCACTGATACACATCGGGAGAGGTGGTGAGGTGAAGCTGTTCGGCCCGCGGCTGTGCGCTCAGGTTGGCACTCGATTGAATGACACAGGTGCGGGTCTGGTCAGCATTTGAAACGGCAATCAGTTTGGTGTGGTTTTTCCACAATTTAACGCGCTGGCCTCTCGCCTTCAGGCCCTCAATGAGCGGCGTGGCAATGGCGGGAGAGCGCTGCATAAAGTAGGGATCGGAAAAATAGGTCAAAGATTTGAGCTTGCCCGCGTCAAGCAGCTCAAGCATCGCGAGACTGTGAAAGTGATTGCAGGTCCATGTGGAGATATACGCCGTGCAGTCCTTGTCTCCGAGCTGTCTGACCAGATAGGGGATGAAGGTGCCCAAGTCAGGGGACTTCGAAATGGCGTGTGAGCCCACCTCAGCGCCCAGTCCGGTTGTGATGATAAAGAGATCCGCGTCAGGCGGCGGCAGTGTGGGGATGATCTGCTCAAGCCCCTGCAATTTTTGCGCATTGATAAAGCGGCGTTTTTCAAGACGGCGGAGCATCATGGCATCGCGCCGCAGTCCCTTGGCATCGACGATGTCCTCGCCTGTGTCGAGATCAAGGAGCATGTCATCCAGATCGATCTCAGGCGCAAGAGACGTGAGATCGTCCAGGTCAAAAGACAGGTCGTCCATAACAGGGGTCCGTTAACAATCAAAAACGCGCCCCTCGTGGTGGACGCGTTCAAAGACAGGAGAAAGAGGAAAAGTCCGCATCTGCGGCCAATGGCGATGAGAGAAAAAAGAAGAAGAGCACACGAAGCGATGTGTACTGCTGTCATTATAACAGACTGTGTGTTAAAAATGTCTGTTTATACGGTAAATCGCCTCTTGCGGGCGTTGCGCCGTTCGATTTTGCGGCACACCTTACACGATGTCTCACGCCCCTGCCGCAGTCGATTGCGGGCATCGATATGGAATTCGTGAGGCAGCTTCATTTTGCGGCACCCATGACAGCGCAGATGGGATGCTTCTCGTGGGGTGGGCACGAAGTCGGGGTCATCGGGCCGCAAAATATGTTTGCAGGCCGTGACCTCCGTGGGACGGCGGCGGATCAGAGAGCTGCCAATGCGCATGCGTTCAATGCGCCCATATATACCAAGCGGATTCCCGACAGGAGTCTCCCCCTCATCGGGAGCGATCAGAGGCGGACGGCCCCCTCCACTCGCGAGGACATCCATCATAAAAGACCCTTCCCCATTGACTGCGGCCTCTCAGATGGGTCATGAGGCCTGTATTGATGACTATGGTAGCATAGTCATCGTGTCATACGGGGTTAGCGATTGTTTATGGAGGCTGAGTCTCAATCCGCTTTTTGACCTGTTCCCATGTCATCCACGCCCCGTTGATCATGTAATCAAGCATTGTCACATCGGCGGCAGTCGTCAAAGGATTGTCGAAGGGGGCGTATTTCACCACGTCGTCCACAGGCATGCCGCCTGCCGTGATGAATGGTGGAATGTGGGTGTCATCAGGGTCATTGGACACAAGAATGCCCTCCTCATCCTCGCAGCGGACACGGGCTCCCAGAGGGACCAGGGCTCGGAACAGAGGCCATTGATCATAGCGCAGGGCAAAGGTTTGCTTGCCAACATGCACATGCCGTGCGGGGCCTGCCATTCTGATACCCCCCTCCCCGATGGCCCACTGTCCATCAGGGCGATAGATAAACGCTGTCATCGATCACCGTTTCCCATCGCATGCCGCCGCTGGATGTTGCGGGCCGTGCCGCTGTTCTCTTTACCGGGTCGCACCCAGGCAATATCGAAGGTGGAAGCCTGTGTCATGGCCTTGTCTTTGGCCGTGTTTGTGGCATAGCCGCCGCGCGTGGGAAAGTGCCCCACGTTGTGCCGCGGCGTCTCCAGCATGTGATAGACCGTCACCTTGAAGAGATGCCCCTTCTCCCGCCACTCTTTGAGATAGGCCTGGGCCATTGCGTCGGCTCCAGGGGCGTCTCCCACCACAAAGTCACAGTCCTCCATGATGGCTTTAAAAATCAGGGGGCGGTAATGCTGATTGAACTCGTCGGCTGTTAGGCTCAGGTGGCCGCTGATGAAGGCAATATTCATCATTCCTCCCGATCTTCAGTCGCGGCCCGATTGAAGAACACAGCCGCCCACTGAAAGCGAACCCCCGCATTCAGCGCGCACTGCTGGTCTTCGGGGCGATCGCCCACCATAAGACTGCGGTTCCAATCAATGATCACCCCTCGTCCTGCCATCTCCAACTCGCAGGCCACAAGCATGCCGTAGTCTGGCTTCCGGCAGAGGCTGCGCACGGTCAGCGGGCTGATCGTGCCGCCCGTGTGATGCCAGCATGCGTGAATCAGATCAAACGGATTACGGTTGAAGAGAGCCAGCGTCGCGGCCATCTCATCATTCTCCTGCTCAGGCGTTTTGATGCCAAAGGCGAGGCCGCCCTGATTGCTGATGCCCAGAATCACGTAGCCGTTGCCGCGATAGACCCACAGCATCTCCTCAACGCCGTCATACAAGGCGATGTCGGAGCGTTTCTTGATGAAATCGCCCGCAGTGCTGTAACGCACCGTGCCATCGATATCCAGACACAGGGCGGGGGCGATGCGTGTGGTGTTGAGATCGGGAATGATTTTGGGGGTGTAACTCATGGATGATCCTTTCGAGAGTAATGGGCACGACGGACGAATTTCTGAAACGAAACCTGATCCCACCGATACTGATACTCGGCATACCGCCTGATGGTGTCCTGAGTGACAAAATGCAGACGAGATCTTGAAAGCGTGAACCCATTGGTCTTGCGCAATGGCTCTCCATCGAAGAATCGAACGATATACCCTATCTCGAAAATCCACCGAACGATATGGCAAATCGAGGGCGCAGTAACAGGCACAACATAGGCCACATGTGCCTGAAAGTCTCGCATGAGCCGGTCTTCTGTCGCGCGAAGACTCACGCCCAGTTCACGGGTCTCGCGGGTCTCCCATAACCCCCTGGACCAGAGCGTGTCTATCCATTCGGGGCCCCCGCCAGGAGGCTCCCGTCCAGGCATACAAAAGGCAATCCGCGTCATCTCCTGATGCTCGACCAGCCGCGTGAGATACAGGTGTGTCGCGGAGTCAAGATGATCGAAGCCCTCACTCATGGCGCGGCCTTTCCAATCCCCGTGTTATCAGGGCCCGCTCGTATAAGTCCCAGATGCGGCTGATCAACATCCGCTCTCCCAGTCTTAGTTGCGGCGTCGGAATACACGGCAGGAACTGGGCATACCACATCAGATCTCGCGGCAGGACCAGATGCCAGGACATCTCACGCGTCACGGGGAGGTCGGGATTGTGGATGAGGTGCAGGACCGTCTCTGCCAGATTGCGCATGGCATTGTCAATCGGGAGAGTGTCATTGCGAGAGATGTTTGGCGAGAGACACAGCTCTTGATGCCGGGTGAGGGCCTGTTCCAACATCAGCATGCTGTAATCATCAAGCGTGATGAAGGGCGTCTGAATGGGGGTAAAAAAGGGCCGCCGAGTCCACTCGTCCACGCTGACCATAAGCGCCGCGTGAAAGCCTGCAATGCTCACCTCAACCTCAATCCGCGGCGGGCTCCAGTTGCTCAATGGCTCATCCCAGACGCGGCCCAGTCCGGGCGAAAGCCGTGACGCATGGAAATTGAACTGGCGGGGGTCATAGCGTTCAACCTTGATGCGAAAGGGGTCTGTCGATGTCCGCCGCGTATGAGGCCACTCGCGATTAAACTGCGTGCGAAAGAAAACCGTTCCCCCGTTTCCAATGGCCCCTGTCGTATAGACACGCTCATCTAAGAATTCAAGGCTGCTTGGAAGCTGCAAGACCTGACTGATACCGCCCCGCTCTCCTGGTCTCAGGAAGTGGGTGCTTGTGAACAGCGGCGCATCTGTCGGACGGGGGTCCAGTCTGATGCGCCGCTCATCCCCTGCCGCGTACCACGGGGGGAGATCATCATGCGCTGTTATCTCCCACCCCCTCTCCAATCGTGACCACTCGGCCACTGAATCAGCCCTTGAGCGAAGAGGCTCCTGTTCAAACAGCGCACGAAACTGTGCAGGAGTCTCTTCGCTCAATCTCGTCTTAAAGGTCTTTTTGCTCATGAGTGTTGCTCCCCTGGCACAGCGGCCTTTGATGTGCTCACCCAGATCGCATAGGCGCGCTCAATCTCTGCGGCCAATGCGATCTCAGCCCGCCGCCAATCCTCATCGCGAAACACGGGCAGATTGAGCGCGGCGTGGTACAGGTGCATCGGGAGGGGAAAGGCCTCCTCATCGCGGGCGATGTCTGCGTCGGAATAATGCACCAGATGAACGACACAGTCCGCGAGGGCACGGCGCTGACGGGTCTGTTCATTGAGGGTCTCAATGTAATGCTCATAGGTTCCTCGGCTGCCAAAGGGCGAGGAGCGAGTGGCGCTCAATTCGATGAGCGCTGTCAGAGTGAGCATGCTGTAGTGATCCAACGTCACGGGTGAGGGCTGACCATCGTCCTCATCCCGGTGCCCTCTCATGATAACCGCGTCAAGAGCGGCGGAAAAGGACAGGTGGAAGTCAAGGCTCAGGTCCGACGATGACCACGTAAACGATGGCAGGGGCAGTGTGGGCACGCCACCCCTGACCACATGACCGCGAGACGACCGCCGCTCTGAGGAGGGCTCAGGGGCAAACGAGTAGGTATGACCTGTCGAAAACGACGACAGAGTCGCCACACGCGCCGCGGGATGGGCAATGAGGCCGCTCGATAACCACTCCCTTCCTGAGACGCTTATCTTGCTGAATATGTCAGGCACATCCATGAGCGTGGGCCCATGCTGCAAGGGGGGCGGACCAAAGTTGTAAAATGGCTTGGACACTTTCGTGGGCGTGCGCAGTTCGCTCACGGCCCTCCGCCAGCGAAGATGATCCAGGGCGCGAATGCGGCGGTCCCACCCCTGCGCACACACAAATGACAGAGCGGGGGTCTCAGCCAGCGCCTCAAGCTGTTCAATCAGCGCTTTGAGGTCAGCCTTTGAGACCTCCCCCGGCAGAGATACAAACGCGGACTCGTCCACAAGAAACAGCCGTGCGGCCTGCGCGTAAAAAGGGGTTGTTGGAAATGCCACAGGGTTCTCCATTGTTATCGAGCCGCTGAGTGTGTCTCACTTCATCGTAACATCCGCGGCCCAGAGGCCTTACAAGAGGCACGCGGTCAGCGGACAAACAAAAGGCCGCGTTATGCAGACGCGGCCTTCACAATCAGGAGTTCGGAGCTTGTATAATCAGGATACCCCCTCCCCTCATGACCCCTGACAAGAGGCAGATCAATTGTCCGCACCTGCGGACTTTTCAGCCCCTGCTCTCTCAATACGCTTGCGCTTCTCAAGCCGTCCCTCAAGGCGGCTCAACTGAGCGGACAGATCCTGCATCTGTTGGGCCAGGGCCTCCATGCGCCCCGTCAGCTCATCCATGCGGCGTTCAACGCGGCCCGCCCGCCGCAAACTGCGCTGTGACATGTATGATGCGAGAAGGGCCAAAATCGAAGCGATGGCGTTTGTGATGTCAATGATCATCGGGGCTCTTTCTGTGGGGTGCGTTTGCGGGATTTCTTCTGCTTTTTCTGCTCATCAATCCGCTCTTCCATCTTGATGAGGCGGGCCGCCTCATCAAACATGAGATAGAAAAATGCGCCCACACTCGGATACGGCCACTCTTGGCTGTTGGCAGTCATCACGTAGCGCGTGCCTGCCAGCACGAACTCAATCCGTTCCAGATAACCCCTGTCATTCCATTCCCAGGTGGTCGAGGGATCAATCAGAATGCGGCGGACGTTGTGATACACGCTGCGCATGCCGCGGATTTCTTCCGGCGTCCGTCCTGCGGTGGCCTCTCTCATCGTGTGAGCACCCATCTCGACTCGTGTCCTTTCAGTATTTTGGTACGTGAGGCTTGATCGTCGGACTCATCTCAAGCAGGATATTCAACATATCGCGCAGTTGCCGCGCCTCGTCAAGATTATCGAAGTAGAGCCGACGGGACGGACTCATCTCGATTTTGACAGAACTCCGTTCGGGGTTGATCATGATGCACGTTGGTGTGTACTGTTTGGTCATGATCGTCTGACTGCCGCTGTAGTGCGTCACAACCATCATGTCATCCGGGCATGTGATCTTTGGTCTGTCTGTGGGGTCATCCATATACAGGTCTCCTCTTTGTCTCAATCCAGATCAAACAGCGGCAGCTGAACGGCGGATAACAGCTCATCCAGGTCAATCCCCCGATCATGCATCTCAAACAGTTTGGCGCGTCTCTCCGCCGCAAGCGCTTGCCGTTTGTGTTCACGGGCCTCGTCTTCGGCGGCGCGCTGCCGCTGGCGAAACTCAGCCACGGCGTCATCCATCAGCCGCGGCGTCCACAGGAATCGTCCATACGCCCTGACAATCCGCTCCACGAGCTTTTCGCGCTCATCCCAGAAACCGCGTGTGTACTGGCGATGGACCGTCATGGCAGGGGTCAGTGTTAGCAGTGCCCCGTCGGTCAAGACCGCCGACTCGTGGGGCGCAAACGCGCCCAGATGCACCGCCATATCAGCGATGATACGAAGGAGGGCATTCCGCTCCGACGGCTCGTACTTACGGCCCTCCATCTCGCGCCACTCATCCAGCACCCCAAGCTGCGAATACGGCCACAGGAGTGATTCAAGATAGTAGGTGATCCGCACAGACCTGGCTCTCTTTTTAAGCTGTGCCTGCGACGGATCATAGAGAAAGACGTAGTCATCCTTGGGCCGCCGATAACATCCGACGGGCGGTGGCAGCGTGGCCGGGGTCACGCTGTAGCCCTTGGCACTGAGTTGATTTTTGGTCAGCAGTGCACCCCACCGACCAAAGGCATACACGGGCAGTCCTGGGCAGTGGCCTTTCGATTCCGTCGTCCATGACTGCTGACAGACCGTGCAGTGATAGTCTTTGGGGCCGCGCTTGACGATGTTGTGCATTCAACTACCTCTTCAGAACAACGAGTGGCGGCCCCATATGGCTTCTGACGTAATCGCCCAGTGCCATGTAGTGTGCCCCTTTGAGGAGGGCGCGCTCTCGATAGAAAGGTGAAATATCGTAGTGGTAGAAGTCTTTGACAATCGCGCCGCGCTTCTCCTGCGCCCACTCCTTTTTCAAGCCAATGGACACCGCGAATGCATCAAGCTCATCATGCGTGCCATCTGTCCACATGTGACAGTAGCCGCGAAACCTCCCTCTGATAAACATCATCGGGTCATCAACATAAACGGTCACCGCGAACCCCTGTCAGTCTCTAAATCGGCGTTTGCGGCCTCCAGTGCCTCGGCTTCGGTGGGCCATGCGCCCACAACAGCGTCGGTATAACAGCTTCTTCCCCATGCGCGGCTGATTTGATAGACATACTCGCCGTTCGTCAACAGCGTAATCACGACTGAGACCCTGACCCCCTCCTCAGCGCTGCCCGTCAGGGTGTGCCGCGTCTCAGTGTCGGTCATAAGATCCCAGTAGTTGGTCGCGTCGAACTGGCGGAGGCCAAACCGCTTGCGCTCATCAGGGGAGAGGGTTTTCAACCATCCCCTGACCTGATCCTTGAGGACGCTGATCCCAAACGAATTTGGATTCCAGCGGGTGGACCCCGTCCACTGAGGGCCCCCTTCAGGATGTTGATCACAGCGGCAGTACCACTCCGCCTGATCCTGCCAGAAGACATGCGTCGCGGCCTTGTCGCACTGCCCGCACTTAACAACTCCAGCCTTAATCAGGCGGCTGATCTGGGCGCGGGCATCGTTGAAGCCCTCCACCCCCGTCACGATGAGATTGTAGCCAAGGGTCTTTTTCACGGCGTCTCTCCTTCAAGTGTCGCGATGTGTGCCTGAAGCTTCTGGACGGTCTCACGCAAAATCTTGAGATTGCCTGCCCGCTCTCCTGGCAGGGCCAGATCAATGAGGAGTACGGTGTCGGAGACGATAACGCGGTTCGCGGGCATCCGAACAATGCGCAGGCCGCGCGAGATGTGCGGAATCCGCTCGATGTAACCGGCCTCTTCAAGGGCCTCAAGGTTGTAGTTCACAACCGAGGTTGAACTAATCCCTGTGGCCTCGCCAATCTCGCGGATGTTCGGCGGCAGTCCGTGGGCCTTGATGTGTTTTTCGAGAAATTCCATGATGGCCTTCTGCCGCATGGACAGACGCCGCGGGACAGGCGTGTAGGTCTTTGTCGTCATTGGGCCTTTCCTCGTTCTTGTTCCCACTTGGCGATGAGGGCGTCTCCCTTGGTTTGTGTGTCAGCGATGTCTTTTAAGGGCATTCCCCAGAGTGTGCGGCCTTCCCGAAGCGCTGAAATCGGCACGGAGGCTCCCATTGTGATTTGCGGCCCTTTCAGGGTCATCACGATATGCAGCTGCGCATACAGGCCGTTGGTCAACCGCTGATAGTAGCGGCCTTTGAAAAGAATCAGCTCCATCAGACACCTCTCATTCAAACAGACGATGCAGGGCCCGCTTCGGCGCGTTCGACGGGGTGCGGGCGTCCCCTTCCACCAGCGCGCTCGTCTCGGCACAAAAGCCGCACCCCACCAGGAAGCGGGCCAGCTCCTGCTGCAAGCGGGCCAGATCGCGCGCGTCCTTCACGCTCTTGCCCCACTCAATGGGCACATCGAGCTTGCCGTAAAAGTAGGAGCGGAAATACAGGCGGTAGTGCGGATAGCCCTTGCGCAACCACACGAGTTCAAGCCGCCAATGGCCGCTGTAGAGCACCCCGTCACAGGGCAGGGCCTTGACCAATCCCAGAAGGGCCGCGGCGCGCTCATCCCTCCATGCCCCCTGATGGAACTGTTCGGCATGCCACGCGCGAAACGCCTGAAGCGGCAGAGGCAGCGGTTTGTAGTGGCGTTTGGGCTGCGGAGGGTAATTGCGAAAGCGCAGAGGCCGCCGCACCCATTCGGGGGTGGGCTTCGGCGCGGGGATTGCCTCTGGCAGGTCTAGGGGGGCGATGTCCAGCACACTGCGCGGCTCATCCGGCGTGGTCAGCGCGATCTCAATCGTCGCGGCGGGCAGCTGCCGCTGCACACGCCACCCCTTGAGAACGCGCAGGTGGGGCCGCGACTCCTGGGAGGGCCGCGGCAAGAGAGACGGGGATTGAGAGATCGCACGCAGTGTCATCGGTTAGTCCTCGATATCGTCGGCGGACAGGCCCATATCCAGGAAGCGGTCATAATCGTCCAGTTCTTCCTCGCTCATATCTCTCGCTGGCATCGAACTGGGTTGTGCCACCTGGGGCGCAAGACCGTGTTTCAGCCGCTCAAAGATGTTTTCGAGATACCCGCGAATCGCTTTGGCATCGAATTTGCTCACAACAAAGTCTTCCTCTCCGCGTCCTTCGCGTTCCACCACCATCGCCACAAACAACTCACGCATTGTCATGCCCCGTCCCAGGTTGTGTTGAATGAATTCAATCGTCATCGCCTCTTCGGGGATGCTTGGGTGCAAGCGCAATGCGAACGCCTTCGATTTTTCACGGTCTGGCAGGGGCTGTTTGGGCCCTTTCTGGACACCTGGGCGGCTCATGACTTATCCTTCCGGTTGGGCGCGGCGGGCGCGGCGTTGTGCGGCGGCAATGAGATTCGGCACCATCTTCATCGCCCCACACACATTCGCGAGATGCATGTCTTTTTTGGTATGGGCCAGGAAGATGGCTTTGGCCTTTGCAAACTGCGGGAAGATCTGCTCACAGAGTTCCTGATACAGCAGCGCCGCACCACCGCCCGTGAGGAGGCAGTAGTTGTAGGAGATTGAGCCGCGGGACATTTCACGATAGGCGTCGGCAATGGCATT
>ERZ869925.939-NODE-939-length-15760-cov-11.080866_pt1 | contig 15760 bp, 45 predicted proteins | sample MGYA00579311_ERZ869925 | MGnify/ENA primary metagenome ERZ869925 (study PRJEB32216, sample SAMN09231817) | wastewater metagenome | place: USA: Maryland | collected 2016-07-30 | study: EMG produced TPA metagenomics assembly of the PRJNA472060 data set (Reclaimed...
TATCGCTTCGGACATTCAACCCGGTGATTACTACGATGGAAGTAGTAGCCGGGTTTATTCGTTACCACTGTCGAAACTTCGATGGTAGCCTTGATAGCACTGTGCTACAAGAGTTGACGAATCCACTGCGATTCAAGGTAAAAATTGCCTAAATCCTGCAAAAATGCGGGGTTTTTGACACTTTATCGCTTGTTGCGATGACACCTAGTTCAAGGGTAGTATCTAAATAATTAGATGCTGCCCTTTCTTCGTTCATGGAGTCTACTGTGCCTACTACTACTGTTGATAGTATTCCTATTCCTGATGGGATGGAAATATGCTATAAATGTGGGGGAAATGGTGGTCAACCCGGTGGTGACTTCGGTGACTATGGTTTCCACTCATGTTATCGTTGTGGTGAGTCCGGCTATCTTCCCTTGGGTACATGCGATAGGGAATGTAATGAAAATAAATATGTCTAATTAGATTTATTTGTTTGACAATTCCGGTTTAATGTGGTCTAATTCATTTAGTGCTAGTCAACTTTTCTTTCCTATTAAGGAATGCAGTTATGAGCAAGCCAGCAAGCTACTATGTTGGTCGTCCCGGTACTGTTGGTCGTGTTTGCCGATTCAAGGAAACATGTGCCGATGTTCCGGCTGCAATCGAGAAAATCAAGGCACAAGGCTTCCTTGTCAAGCAAGTGCGGGAACCTTCCATGAAGATGTTGGAGAAGTGGACATTCGATTCTATCTGCAAGTCCATCGGTGGTAAGAACGTGGAACCTGATGGATTCGACCCGGAAGGCTACCCATCGTGGCTACTCGTCAAGGGTATCATCTAAGCTTCGGCTAGGTGATTGACTGGACTATTGTTGTCTATTAGGAGAACAATCATGAAGTAAGCACATACAGAGAGTGGGTATGGTTGGAGTTGTAACCTGCCCACTCTTTTGATTTCTATTATTTAGTGCGAGACAACATTTCCCTTTTAAGGCGTATTCCTATGGAATGCACGTTACAGCAGATTCGCAACTTTGCCCGTAAGCATCGGGCTACCATATTCAACACTATGGATGGTTCAAGATGCCTGATTGCTCAATACATGGAGTCAATCGGGTTGAAGTATCCCGAATATGCCGGACAAGGTGCATATCGTCATCGTTCATCGGAAGGATTGAATGCAACTTTCCAGTCACCACCGGAATATGATGCTGGCATCTGTCAAGGCAGATTGGACAGTGATTCAAGCCCATACTTTACCGGGGCACAACTGGAACACTACTTAACCCGGCTAATCAAGGGCAACAAGTCACCAAAGGATTGTGCCAAGGGGATGACCGGCAAGACCAGAGACGAATACAATGCACAATTCGATGGTCTACCTAAAGCGTAGTAACTATCGACACATAAGGCAGGGCAATACGCTCTGCCTTTTATTATTTAGTGAGAGTCCAACATTTCTCTTTAGGGGTTAATCCCATGCCTGTAATCTCTCTTGCTGAGTTGCGTGATTATGCCAATGAGCATAACGACACTGACTACGACGTTACAAGCGTTCGTAAGTGTTTGGCTTGCGAAATGCTGAAAGACCGCTTACCCGGTGCCAGCGTTGATTGGATTGCAGTAGGGGAAGCTAATACCCCTGAGATTCACACTTCCTACCTTCGGGTTATTCCTCCCGGCTTCCAACGTGAGGAACATCGCTACGGTATTCCGGCTTCATACATCGACTGGTGTGTGTCCGTGCAAGATGCCATTGATAAAGCATACGAGACGGAAGGTGCCAGCGTACCCAAGAGCTACTATAGCGGTGCCGAATTGGTACGCATCATCAACAAGCTGGAAGCTGAGACTGTCACACTCGACTAAGACGGGTAGCGACGACACACACAACACACCACAACCCACAGCCATAGGAAGTATGACCATGATTAACAATTATGGTATTCAACGCTTGTTTGTTATCCGCAAGAAAGGCACGATGAAATATCTGGCCTATGAAACTGCTGGCTATACAAATAGGCTTGAAAGGGCTGCTATCTGGTCAGTCAGAAGTGAGGCACAAGAAATGTGTGACTGTCAACCCTCATCTGATGAGGTTGTGAGTCTTGCTGAGGTATTTTCACACAAATAACACACCTACCCACAGGAGCTAAACCCATGCCTACATTGGCATCACAAATCTATGGTAAGACCATCATCCGGCTAGGGATGATTGATGGAAAGCTTGATACCATCTACTTTGACGATGGTTCATACCTTTCATTATTCGCTCGTGGTTCCGACACAATGAAGTATGTGCAAGGAACATTTGTTGAGTCACAGGCACCGAAACGCAAGTAACATGTCCATAATGGGCAATAACATGAATTAACCCTGTAGTGAGACTAGCTATGGGGTTAATCGTTTACTGGCTTAGTCAATCAGTAATAAAAGTGTTGCTAGTTCGACTCTAGCTATGGACATCCTTTACCTATTATTTAGTGCGAGTAATCATTTCCCTTTCAGGAGTTCCCGTCATGGGTGAACACTATTGGCAGATTGTCAGCGTCGATGGTAGCCGTATTCCGGCTATGGGTACATGTCCCTATCATTCCCGCAAGGAAGCATGGGAAATGGGAAACCATGCTTTACGCTCAATGAAAATGAGCAATTCCCTTCCCGATGGTAACTACATCATCAAGGTGATTGATGCGTAGTGGCGAAATCCTACTTCTTATTACTTCCCTTTGCTTATGTGGCGTTATCGCTTGTGACATAGTGGAACGTCACGCATTGGTTAGTAGAATCAAGGAACTCGAACATGTTTCCATACAAAACAAGAGCGATGGAGGGTAATCCCCATCGGGGCGATGTTATCGTTCTTGACAAGCCGGAACAAATCCAACACGTTCACAAGTTCGCATTGTGTCAAGCTATTGAGACTCATCTACGCTTTAATGGTAGAATGAGACTCACAAGAACAGCTACCCCGGCACGTTTGCGGGAATTGGCTACCCGTATCACTGGCAAGCCCTATGCTCGTTCCCGTAAGGGGTTGGAGTTAGCATTGAATGACCTTCGATGCACACATACCAACGTCAACCTTATTGGTAATGATGAACAAGGGTTGAAACAAGCAAAATGCGTAGACTGTGATGCACCGTTACAACGTAAAGTTGAAAACGGTGAATACGTTTACGGAAATTAGCTTGACATAGCTATCGGGCTATGGTAAGCTATTCCTATCAACCAATTAGGAGTCAGAACCATGTCCGTGATGCTAGACACAATCATGAGTAACAACTTCCATAGCGTTACACTTGGCAATGTGACGTTATACTTCTCATACCATACCTGTATTGGTGTGGATGATGGGAAGAATGTTAGTGTGCGGGCTAATGAGTGGGGTAATACCACCGGCAAACACATTAACTACCTGAAACGTACCTACACAAGCCGGGTTAATTCCGGGCTGACTGAGGGTGCATTCCAAACCATTCTCGACAAGGTGCTACATGTACCGGCTAATGTTGACATCACAAGAGCGTAAAGCTTTTGATTGGGTGGGTAATCGCTATTCATCTAGCGGTGATGATGTTTCCACAATCCTCTTGCATGACTGCAAACAAGAGGGAGAAGAAAAGGAATGGGAAGGTGATGAAGATATTACTTTCCTTGTTCCAGAGCATTGTGCTTGGGATATTCGGGAATTGGCAGATGAGGAAGATAATCTCTTCCCATGTTTCGCCGATGACCTGAGAGCTAAGATGCTGCAATTCATTGCTTCCATTGTGTAACACGCAATGGAAACGGGTTGACACGACGACACACAACACACTGGAGCATGTACCATGCCATACGGTGATACTGTGCCATACAAGGCGATTGCTGAGGGCTGCAAGAGTCTAGGTGATTCGTGGGTAAGCTGGTGGCTATATCCACGATTAACTGAGGATGAGGCTAATACAATAGCCTATGACGTTCTTGACCTATCATGGGGTAATGGTGGGCCGGGACAAGTCTATGAGCGTAAGCCGACTATTCACCATAGCCGAAGCTATACTCTCATTCGTCAATCTGGTGGGCTGGATATATGAGCTATCCATTTACCATCGGTGGACTACTTGCCTTAGTAGTTTGCACAATCGACCATTTTGCCCTTGAACCGTTCATACTTTGTGGTATGATTGTTTATGTGGCATTCATGATAGAAACATGTAGAGCTATTAACAAATGGCTCTTTTCGGGCTGTCCATCACTCCAATAGGAGAACCGTCATGGTTCGGCTGATGATTCGTAATGTTTGCATCGGCGAATATGCCAATGAACACGAAACGAAACAAGCAAGGCGATATTATCGTCGTGCTGGCATCTTCCTTGCTGTTACAAAGTGGGAAGGTAAACCGCAACATGCCTAAACATCAACTTGTAGCCGGGCTAACTGGATTGTTGCTAGTTAGCCTAGCTTGTGTTGGCCTCATTCTCTCTAACCTCATGAAAGGTAGCTAGTCATGCGAATGACTGAGGAACAGCGTAGACTTCGAGACAAGGCACGTTTAATGCGAGCATTGCAAGATTCTGGTTCATCGCCAGAAGACGCTGCCAAGTTAGCAGAGATATTCGGCTAACATGTACCGGGTTTATCAATTCCACTCTAACGGATTGCTCAAAAAAACCTACTTACCTATGGTATGGAAGGCTGCATGGGTAATCATTCAAACGGAAGGCGGGTTAATTAGCAATGCGAATGCGTAGCTATGTAGATAGCGATGTTTGGCTAGGTGCTGGCGTTGCTATCGTGTGTATGGCTGCTATGCTGTTTGTCATCGGTGGGCTAATCGTGGCAATCGTGGAACAATCCACTTTACATTCACGTTGAAAGGACACTCATGAGGCTCTCTAATAGAAGCCGTGACCGACCTGCAAGTTAGCAAAAGAGAAATATAGAAGCTAGGGCTAGTCTGTCAGAGTTGTGGCTAGTCCCTAGCTATTGATTACCATTATTTAGTGCTACTGATTATCTTTTCCTTGCTGACCAATAGGTTAGCAGAGATATGACGGGCAACATGTTTGGAGTCTATCTATGTACGCAGTCACCATCCGCATTGGTTCCGGTTTCAACATTCGGGAACTGAGCGTACCCATGACGGAAAACAATGCCGTCAACCTCAAGACTCAACTCGAATTGTCGCCACTGTGCGGCACCGGCGAGATGTTCGTTAGCATCAAGCCATTGGCCGAAAAGAAATAATCGGCTTTTCCCCTTTACTTTTCCAGTAGGAAAGGATACACTCGATGCCCGATGAAGTTCTGCATATCCACCGGCTGATTGATGATGGGTGTCCTCATAATGAGGATGCACCGTATGACCTGCAACCGATTGACTAATCGGGTTGTGATTGATTAAGCCACTATCAACAGTGGTAGTGGTTATCTCTTCGTCATCTATTGGGAGCAATAGCTCATGGCTATCGTCGTAAAGAGAACACTCAGCACGGCTCGTTACTGGACGCTGTTTGTTACCATGTTCTTTGGTAACATTCTCCTGTCACACATTTCAAGGTGAAACAATGCGTAAGCACAAACGCAAGATAACACGTTTACGAATTGTCAGGGTATACGACCGTATCCTTGATAAGACGTATAAGGATTTCACTGGCGGTACGCAATATGGCGTTGATATGCCTACTTTGCGGGCTGTCTATCCGGCAAGGGCGAAAGCTCTTGATACCCTTTCCCTCATGTTCCATCGGTATGTGGAGTAACCTATGATTCTTGACCAACAAGAGCATGTAAACAAAGTCTGGAAAGAGGGCTTTATTGCTGGAAAGCAAGGCAAGCCAGCAAACGCTAATCCATATTCTGAAATGCCAGAACCATTCGATATGGATGCGTGGGCAAGTGGTTGGGCAGCATGGCAGAAAGATTAGCTGACCACCGATGAAAATACATAAACCCCACATAACGTGGCATACGGCTATGATGGCTGTGTTTTGTTTAACATGTCCATCATTAGCCATTACCACATTCATCATCACTCACGCTATCAAGCATGGAGTCCATCATGCTAAGTAAGCTATTCCTAGCTTTCTGGATTGGCTCGTTCTGTGACTGGTATGTTGAAGATGATATGGCTCTAATTGAACCATGTCTCACTCAACAGAAACGGGTACACGACACACACGACGATGAGGACACGATACCATGATAGGTAGAGTTGTGTTCATTGACCGACATAACAACTGTAGGCGTATCCTATGCTGGCGTAGGTCACGCTATGGGTATACCGGATGGTTCCAAGATGCTGATATGCTTTTCACATCAGGGAACAATCTTCCAGAGCTATTCAAAAATGCGGAATTGCTCTTGACATAGGATGATGCTAATGGTATCATCTAACCATCTAACAGAAAGGCAATAGCCATGTTCGCTGCAACGGTTCAACCCGTTCTTGATACAGTGACCACTAACCAGTGGCTAATCATGGGCGGCTTGTTTGCTGGTATGGGCGGTGTGCTTGTATGCACATACTATGCTCTCTGGAAAATCTCTGGTGGTGAATGGTGAACCAACAATTTTGGGCGGGTATGCTGATATATGCCTTGTTAGGTATATTCTTCATACCCTTGGCTGTCACTCTTGTAATAACGAGAAAGGAAAACGCCAATGAAACTCAGTCACATTCATTGGGTGGAGATTCGTAAGCTTCCACTACTGAGACGGTTATGGCATCGTGATAGCCGTAAGCACGTTGTTATGGTGTCAACTGGTGTGGGCATCTGTCTCACTGGTTCGCTCATGGCTACTTGTGGACACTCGCAAGCCGTTCTCCCTCACTTCATTTGGGATGCAATCAGCTATGGTATTCATGGTGTAGGGCTTGTTCCCATCATGCACCATGCGGAATATGCTTGGCAGATTGTGTTTCCCGATGAACACAACAACAACAATTCCAACAACCACAACACAAGTTAGAATCCCTTACATGGGGGAGTGGTAGTTACTACTCCCTCATGTTTCATAAGGATACTCTCATGTTTCACTACAAGAATTGGCATGGGGATAGAAACAGCAAAGCTATCTCTGTTGGGGATTTTGTTCGCTCAAGGTATCGACGTAAGTGGTACGGCGAAGTTACTCGCCTAGAACCAAATGGTGGCACAGCAACCGTAAAGGTGTTGTATTCCCATCGTGGGGCACCAATTTCAGACAAGAATTACATCAAACAACTACACGTTAGTTGGTTGAATGTAATCACTCGCCCTGTATGGGCAGAAGGGCAATAGCTCATGGCAATCAAGGCATACATCTGGTATCGTTACAATCCCACACTTGGCGATGCTGCACTCGTGAAGGGATACAACAAAGGCCAGTTAGTACGGGTTATTAAACCGTCTGACTTAGGTGTTCGTCATCCTGCTACCACATTCGGTGGGCATGTATACATCACTGATATTTTCGGAAACAATCCGAACATGGTGTTTGTCAACAGTCTGGAACCCATCGGTACTCATGGAACATTCGTAGCTAATGGTAACAAGTACCACTACGAACAAGAATCCAAGAATCGTTGGATAGGATGGAGAGATGGTCACGATGATACCATCACACAATCAACCACATTCGCTAACCTGTATGATGAACTCTAACATGAAAGGCAATAGCCATGACGATTGCTCAATCGTGGTATGAGAAAACAAGGAATATGGCAGCATTCAACATAACGGATGCTGCTATCATTCGAGCTAATCAACACTCTAAGGAATACCGTTTCTGTGACGGTAGCCGTCTTTACATCCACAAGACACGAAACACAATCGCCTACAGCAATCTAGGCGAAGATTGTTTGGGGGAACGTGTACTATGGCAATCCTACGTTGGGCGATAGCCACATTCCTATCAACCTCAGATAATGAGGATAACGTCATCATTCAAATAGGAGTTGAATATGCCGACGATTAACTTCCTTGAGAGTGTACTTTCAGTGGTGGAAGACCACGAGTACATCGAAGCAGACTTGATGATGATTAACTTCTTCTCCAATGAGTCTCAAGAGACTCTAGGCTTGAGGTTATTCTATGCCATACGCAAGGCACATGAACAAATCAAATACGGAACATACGTCGATATGATAGTTTCTCTTGAAACTGCTATTGATATGCTCCGTGTACCATGCTAGGATGTAACAGTCAACAGAAACGGGTGAAAACGACACGACACACAGGCTACAGGCCAATAGGCCAGAAAGGTATGCCATGACTAAGCATGTAGCGAATGCAACTGAATTGAAAGTGTTCTTCGATGGGGTAAGACCTATCGAATGTAAGAATCAAGGCGGCTGTCTATTCTTCTGCTATACCTTCTATCTGTGGTTAGAGAAGAATGGATATGATGATTCATCCTACAGCATAATTCAGTATTGTGCTGATTGGGAAGATACGATTCCTCAGAATGAAGCATTCGTCAAAGGTGCTAAAAAAGAGGCAGCTTCCGCTAACCACTTCACTTGGATGTATGACGGTAAGGAATACGATGCAAACGGGCTGCTTGCTAAGTCTAACGACCCACTTCCTTGCGACTGGAAACATCACAAGTTCGATGAACTGATGAAAAAGCATTTTGTAGAGAAGTTCTGCATCAACGCTCTACACAATGGTACTTGGAATGAGATGTTTAACCGGAACTCTGCCATGAAAACCATCAAGGATACATTCGGGATTGTTATTCCGAAAAGTATCGGAATTGAGATTGACGAAGATACCGGGCGTGTGGTAGAATAGAACCATCAACAGAAAGGGCATTAGCCATGATTGTCTATGAAGGCAAGAGGAGCAAATCATGACAAACCGTGAACGTGAGTTCCTAGCACTAGGATGGGAATACTGCGAAGGCATTGATAATGCTAACAAAGTAATAGTACCATCAACCGGGCGTGAGATACGCAAACTTCCAAACGGGAATTGGGAATGTCAGCCATATAATGATAATTATTGGCTACAATTCGCTGATTTGTTGGATGCCGCTAAGTTTGCTACTGGTACTACATAGTATTGTATCGTGTTCGGTGTATATGATTGTGAGTCTATACACTGAGGATGATATAATGCCACGACCAATACCTAACCTAGTTGGTAAAACAATCAACGGGTTCAAAGTAAAAGCAAAGAAATACATTCCTAGAGCAAACGGCAAAAACACCTTATCATGGGTAGTTATTTGTCCTAATTGTAAGCAAGAAAAGGTTAAAACGTATGGCAATATGCGTAATCACCCATCTTGTGAATGTATTAAAACAAATGGTGTCGGAAATCTATCTGGCACTAAATGGAACAGCATCAAGCACTGTGCTATCAAGCGTAGTATTGAGTTTTCCATAACAAAAGAATACGCATGGAACCTATTTCAACAACAGAAAGGATTGTGTGCTATCAGCGGTCTACAAATAACTCTTACTAGGCGTAGAGATATGCTTAAAGGGTTAGAGACTGCTTCTCTTGATAGAATAGATAGTTCTCAGGGTTATGTCATAGGGAATGTTCAATGGGTTCACAAAGATGTAAACCTTATGAAGCAATCTATGACACAAGAGAGGTTAATATCTCTCTGTAAAGTAATCTCTGATAAGTGGACTTGACAATCCAATAGGAATGGTCTACAATAGACCCAACTAAAGAAAGGGACTACCAATGATAGCTTACGAAGGCCCATCACGCTTAGATGGCAAGCCAATCGTGGTGATTCTGGTTGGTCGCACGAAAAACAGGAAAACAGGGGATATGGTTCAGTCATATATCCTGCGTAGCGATGTATCGCCTGTCGATGCCCTCAAGACTGGCGACGATGTTAGCATCTGCGGTGACTGTCCCCATCGTGGGGTAGCTACTGGCACTGGCATCAAGGGACGTAGTTGTTACGTCACAGTATTCCAAGGGCCGTTTGCTGTCTATCGTGCTTATAAGGCGGGTAAATACCCAAAGTTAAGCAAGAAGAAAGCAATGGCGATGTTGGACGGGCGTATGCTACGCTTAGGGACGTATGGCGACCCTGCGGCTGTTCCCATGAAAGTGTGGAATGAGTTAATCTCTCTTGCAAAAGACCACACTTCATATACCCATCAATGGCGTACTTGTGATGAGTTAAAGCCTATATCTATGGCTAGTGTTGATAGCCTAGATGAAGCGATGGAAGCAAAAGCTAAAGGTTGGCGATACTTTAGAGTTCGTCAAGAGAACGATATAGTGTTGCCTACTGAGGTTATCTGTCCAGCAAGTCAGGAAGCCGGAAAGAAGTCTACATGCGAGAAGTGTAGGCTTTGTCAGGGCACAAACAAACAAGCTAAGGATGTTGTTATCATCGGTCATGGAAGCATAGCAACATTAGCAAACGTCAAAAGAACGCTTATCTCCATTGGTTTGAATAAGCTCCACTGATGAGTGTTCTGGTGTATTATCTTATATGGAGGTAATGCACTATGAAGACAATAAACGGTTGGAAAATCCATAAGACTCTTCAAACCAGAAGAGAAGATGGTAGAACAGACATTAAGTATGTGGCTGAATGTCCGTTGTGTGGCAAAGTAACTACTAGGTCATACAATGGTATTCATGACCATAGCTCATGTTTCTGTATTCATTCTAAGAAAACAGGAGATTTACCCGGCACTAAATGGAATGTTATTAAACACTCAGCACTGAGAAGAAAGCTAGAGTTTAATATCACGCCAGAATATGTTTGGGAACTGTTCTTGAAACAAGATGGGAAGTGTGCTATAAGCAAACTACCTATTGCATTCGCAAAGACAAAGAAAGGGGTGAATGGTGGTGAAGACACAGCATCCCTTGATAGAATAGACCCAAAGAAAGGTTACTTAATCGGTAACGTCCAATGGGTGCATCGAAACATCAACTATATGAAGTATACTCTTTCACAGAAGGAGTTCATAGAGTTATGTAAAGTTGTTGCTTCTAACAACTAAACCAATGTTCCGATAGGAACAGAAAGGCACTAGCCATGAAAGCACGAAAGCAGTTTGATTTCTTCTCCATGTTCAAGAGTCCAGTCATCGCTACTCTGCATACCGAAACAGAGTTGAAGATGAGGAAGACTGGCAACATGTACTACGGGCGTGTTCGCAAGCGTAGCAAGGTGAATGTGATTGTGGGATGCGACTACGCAAACGCAGTCAACAAACAAATGTTGCGTGAAGCAATCCCCGATGTTCCCGATGCTGAGTTCGTTCCTCATGAAAGAGCATGGGGTATGCGAGTAGGTGGTACACCATTCGTATGCTACAAGGATACCATTTATCTTGAGACAATGGTACTTCGCTCACTTGGGTACGAATATCTGATTGATGGGAAACCTGCTACTCCTTCTCAGATTGAGTATATCGAAAGTATGCTCAGTGACAGGAAAGAGGGAGAACGTCAACCCATCGAAAAGAAAGTTATCTGGCGAGACTACAAGCTAGAGAACATTCGGGCTGTTAAGGTTGGTGGCGTGTTCACTGACTTCATGGCAGTCAAAGCTTTCCCCGGTGTACCAACACCAAAGAAGGTTACTCGCAAGCCAGCAATGGCTGTTGTATCCTAATCCCAAGGTGGTGAACCATGACCATTCCTAAGATGCCTGACCAATTCCAAGATGGATTCAATGCCTTTCTTAAAAAGGCTAACATCTGTCTTAAATCTGGTCACTCTATTGATGAGGACACCATGCTTATTCTTGCTGGTGCCTATCTTGCTGGTGCTAATGAGGCTATGAAGTTAGCAATAACTAAGACTCTTGGCACCATGTACCCCAAAAGGAGCTAATGATGCCACGCATTTATTCGTCTGTTAGTGACCCAATCGACTTTTGCCAACGATGTTTCCCCGGTGAAGAAACAGGTAAGAGACGATATGGTGATGTTGGCGATGGCCCTGATGGAAGGGGTAATTGCTTTGAGTGGAATGCTGACCATCCCCCGTATGAAGGCGAAGAATACACTTGTGAAAAGTGTGGTCGTCTTCTAGGAGAAAATGACAATGAGGCTATCATCCGTTCAACGAACAAAAGCCTTTCAGCGTTACGCTCGTAAGCATGGTTACTATGTTCGCACTGTGCGACACATGACCTGTCTCAAACAAGAGGCAATTAAGGAGTATCTTGATGCCTTGGCAAAGAATCCCCGATGATGATATTATCCACTATTGGATATGCGAAGAGCATAACAATGAGAAAGCGGAAGTATCACCACGTTTCTACGAAAAGAATGGTACACCTACTTGCCCTTGTGGGGCAGATATGGTATACTGTTACACTGAGGTAAACATACCCGAAAGGAACCAGTCATGAGAGGCAGAAAAGAACGCTTTACCAAACAGGAACGTATTCAAGGGAAGAAGAATCTTCTCAAGCTCGCCTTATGGTTGAGCAAGAATAAAGTTCGTGGTTGGAATATGATGAGTTGTGCTGGTTGTGCGATGGCACAGATACCGAAAGCATTCCCCAAACAAGAGAATGCACCATCCGGTTATGGTTACTACGATAGTTATGGTGGTAGACCGGGTGCTTATACGTTCTTCGCCTTTACGCCGAACGAAGAAGACAAGATGTTTACCAGCGACCCCTTGTTCGCTAATGACAACACTCAGAAAGAGCAAGTGGCCATGATGCGAAAGTTTGCTCGCCTTAACCCCGGATACAAGGTATCATGATAGTCAACAAACCTAGACGGGGACTACGCTCTAAGCTAGTTCCTGTCTCTAAAAAGAAACCAACGAAGAGCATAGCTAAGAAGTATAAGACTGGCTTGTACAAGTATGCTCTTAACCCCCCAAAGGAAGTGTGGTGGTGCGATGTCAATGGTAAGGCTACTACTACTGAGTAGTTGTATCTTTGCAATCTTTGCTGTGGTTACTCCCCCTATTCATGCTCCATCCGATGATGGTAATGAATGGACAGCTAAGCATGAGGCAGAGATGCGTAGGCGTTGTCCACCCATAACAACAAAGGAGTTGAAGGTTGGCAGCATTCATCGGGATACTGATAGTGATGACGATTGTAATAGAAACAATCAGAGGTAGGAAATGAGGAAACAGAAAACTAACTGGTTACTCATCGCTGGTGTGGTGGTGCTGCTTATAGCTGTTGCTATAGGAAGCATCACCTACGCCGTGAAAGAAACAGCCAGTCCCGAAACACTCAAGCAAATTGCTGAGTTCGCAAAAGATTTCAGTTGGGGCGAGATTACTGCTCTACCCGAAAAACCTAAACCTATATGGGATACGGTACAATTCTTTTGGGAACTATGGACACAGTAACACTCAACCAAATCGGGTAACACCGATGACGACACAGGAGCCACTATGACACCTTATCATGTTGTGGTACAATGTTTGGGATGTGGAGACGACCCACAGATTGTGTCTGTTTCTACCTTGACAGAAGCGTTGTATCTGGTACAATTCTGTAACAAACACGGACTTGAAGCCCATTGGTGGGCATGGTAAAGAAAGGCATTAGCCATGAATGCTCAAGATGTGACTGCTCTAGCCCTCACACTCATGAACCAACACGGACTTCTGGCTCAAGGCTGGACGTTCAAGATAGGTAAGAGGGCACGTTCTCTAGGAACATGCAACTATCGAACAAAGACAATCGAACTATCTCGCTATTTCTTAGACGGTGGCGATGAACAGATTCGTGATACCATCCTGCATGAAATTGCTCATGCTCTGGTAGGCGGTAAAGCTGGTCACGGTTTCATCTGGCAAATGAAAGCTAGAGAAATCGGTGCAAAGCCAGATAGGTGTGCTGAAGGCGTTTCATCAACAAAGCCATCAAAGATTCACCTTCACTGTGAAAAGTGTAACTGGCATCGACCCATCTACCGTACTCCTAAGCGGACGAAATCTTGTGCTAGATGTTGTCCTCGATACTTTAATCGGGATTTTATCCTACGGGTATTGACAAGCGAACAACTTGCTGCTAAGATAGAACCACCAACCCAAGGAGCCTCACATGGCCAATGTACTGAAACCGTTAGCTAACAAACTTGACGTTATCGTTGCTCATGGCAAAGGTAAAGGTCGTATTCAGTCTATCACTGATATTACCATCAAGTTCAATGGGGATGTTATCGCCAACAAAGTCTTAGGCGGTAAGTATACCCAAGAACAAGCCATGACTGAGTTTAAGAGGAACCACTCTAAGTGGACAATCTCGAACCAGTCGTCTTACGACAACGCCAAACTACTCAAACTGTTCTAACACTTCGTATTTGGTGTATAGCTCTATATGGAATATCAAGTTCTAAAAGAGGGCATACGCATGAGTACGAGAAAAGACTTAACTAAAACCAAGTTTGGTCTGCTTAGACCAGTTAAGTTTCTAGGAAAGAGAGGAAAACAAGACGCAACATACTGGCTATGTCAGTGTGATTGTGGTAAAACAAAAGAAGTTGGTTCATCCAACCTTATTCGAGGCAAAACCATATCTTGTGGATGTTCCAGAAGAAATGGAGAGCCGACGAGTAGGCACAAAGTTCCATATAGATTCTTTACGCTACTTACGGTAGCGGCTAAGGTTAGAAAACTCGAAATGAATGTATCTTTCGAGTACATAGCTAATCTGTTCAAAGAACAAAATGGTAGATGTGCTTTAAGTGGGGTGAAGATAAACTTTACAGATGTTGTCTCCTACAACCGAAGAAAATCAAATAGGTCTGCATCACTAGACCGAATTGATTCTTCTAAAGGATACATAGAAGGCAATGTTCATTGGGTTCATGTTACTCCAAACTTTATGAAGGGGTTACTATCCCTTGATGAGTTTAAGAGTTGGTGCAAGAAAATCTCTAACAACAATAAGGAGACTTATGTTTACACAGCATAAGTTTGAGGCTTATGATTCACAAGGTCATCTCTTGGGTTTCTTATGGGCTAACGACACTGATGAAGCAGAAGCAATCTCAACCGAAAGGTGGGAGGGTAAATGCTCAAGGTTGCGTGTTACCCGAATCAAGAAACGTGCCCCTATCCACACTCATCGTGCCGGATACAAAGCCGACTTCTATGGTCGGAAAGGAGCCTTTGCCCATGTCTAGCGTGTGGTTCGATGAAAACAAAGAATGTTACGAAGTTGTACAACTACCTGTTAGTACAGCGGTCGTAATTACCCGTGAAGGTCAACTAAGGTTAAGAGGAGCCTAACCATGCAGCGTCAAGCTTACCTAGTTCAACAACAACTTTCTCTTGCAAACAATGGGGGAGTCCTCATTAGCAAGGAAGAAATCACATTGCGTGAAGAACTGGTAAACCATACAATCGACGGGCTTAGGTCAACTACCCGTAGGATTGGCTATAACTACGTTGTCTTTACCGTATCTGTGGAAAGTCAAGGAATCAATCAGAAAAGGGCTTGACAACTGAACCCTCTTCTGGTAAACTCTAGTCTCAGTTGCAAAACGTCTGCTTAAACACTTTTCTCTTGAAAGGAGAAACCCTATGTCTGCTGAAACCGCTACTGCCTCTGCTCCGAAGACCACTCGTGCTGCTCGTAAGGATGTTGAGAGTGCTTTCGCACCCTTGGCAACCAAGTTGAAGCTGAACTTTGTGCAGGGTGAGAATCCTGACTATACTCAGCAAAACGTGACCGTTATCTCTGGTTTGGGTGGGGGCTTGTTCTCTGCCATGACCATTGGCCAGAACGGTGCGATGACTCCGGTGTTCCCGAAGTTGCCGCCTCGCAAGGCTGCTGAGTTGGCCGACATTTACAACGCTCTTACCAGCGTTATCTAATTGTCACACGACCTT
>ERZ869925.940-NODE-940-length-15748-cov-47.478876_pt1 | contig 15748 bp, 23 predicted proteins | sample MGYA00579311_ERZ869925 | MGnify/ENA primary metagenome ERZ869925 (study PRJEB32216, sample SAMN09231817) | wastewater metagenome | place: USA: Maryland | collected 2016-07-30 | study: EMG produced TPA metagenomics assembly of the PRJNA472060 data set (Reclaimed...
ACTTGCGAATTAGCGCTGCGCTTAACGCCCGCAGAGGCGAACCGCTTGAACGCACAACAAATCGCGCTCCGCCAAGCGATGCGGAGTGCGGGAAACTGCGAACCATGGTAGGTTTGTCCGTTACGAATTATCGAAAAGGACTAACGGGAAATGGACTCAACTTGGGACGTAAAACGAGGCGACAGAATCACAATTGCTTACGGTAATGACGGTGTCCGTCTATTGTGGAAAGACAAGAAAGCCTTCCTGCCAATTGAAGACCTTCCAGAAACCGGAAGGTTATCTGCGGACCAGCAGTCCGCCGTATTCGACTGGGTAGAGTCCATCACAAGACGCCGCTATGCATTCGATATTGACAGAATGCGCGGAGACGAGATGAAACACTTCAGGAGCACAATGCGGGAGAAGGACAAGAAGCATTTTGCTACATCGGCCCCATAGGCAACCCGCCACGTTCCCCAAGCTGGGGCTCTGCCGCCAACGTTGGGTCGGGATACGGGGCCATCTGAGATAGATAGTCCGGGTCAACTTCGCCCTGAGGGACGTTCGAACCCGTGAAGTCGTTCTGTGCGCCCAGCTGATTAGGCGGAGCCGGCACGCCGTCTGGTCCGGGCGGGCCGTTAAGAGCGTTCGGCATCATGCCGGGGGGCGGGACGCCAATTTGAGTGACCGCCTGATCCAAGAATGAATGGCCGTACTGCAGTGGAAATACATGAGGGAATGCCTCGGGCGGCATCATGGTTTCCGCCATGACCTTCGCCGTGTCAGCCCGAACCTTCTCAGTGTCTGCCTGCTGCTTGTCGACCTTGCCGGCGTTCCACAGCTCTTCAAGCTGAGTCATCCGCTTTTGCATTTCGATGACTTCAGGCGGAGGCGCTTTGAACTCGGCAAGCTTCTTGAGAACGGCGTCTTTGTCGGGGAGGCTCGACAGTTCAATGATGATCTCGACCGGAATGTCTGGACGATCCGACAGGGCCTCGATCAGCTCCTCCCGCATCGTTACGGTGTCGGGGCCTTCATCCAGGATGATGTCAACGTCCATTTCGGCAACGGCGTTATCAACGCCAACAATCTCACCGTATTCGTTCGTTACAGGAACGTTGATGCGGAGATGCTGGACGGACTTGTCGTCGCCCGTAATGCGGATAAAGCGGTCGTCCGTGTAGAATTTACGGATCAGATGCCAGTCGTGATGGTAGCAACGGAGCTTCCATTCCCGCATCCGTTCAAACACGGGGGACAGTTCCGTCATGCCGGAGTTCTGCTGCGCGAGAATGGCGCGGCCGGATTGCTTTTCGACGCCGCGACCCAGGAGCCCTGGATTTGGCCCAAGGTTCTCAATCTCTGCCTTGGCTTCCTGCATCAGCTCCAAGTTGCCCTGGATCTGCGCGGTCTGCTCGATCACCCCGAACGCATCACCCTTGCCGGGATTGATTTCGATCATGCCATCCGGCTTGGCCAGTTCGGCGCGGGCCTTGTCGATGTCGTTGACGGAACCCGTCTCGTACTTGATCTGACGCACCGTCAGGAGATGCAGCGCCTTGGAGGAGCGCTTGTTGATCTCATCCTGGATGGGCTTCATATCCCGGATCATGCCGTACCGGGTGCCATCCTCTCCAACGTAAGGAGACCACGCCTTGTAGGGGTGCGTTGTGGCGTCGTTTTCGTCGATGTAGATGGATAGGCAGTCCATGCCCTCAGGGCACAGCGAGACCTGGCCAACCAAATAGTCCCACATCCATTCGCCGTTGTAGCGATACCAGATGGAGACGACATAGAGGCGGCGCTTCTGGGTGTCGACGTACTGCGTCCAGTTCTTTTCCTTGTCGAAAAGCTGGGGCAGCGCGCCAATAGATCTGTTGCCGCTGGCGTACTCGCCCAACTGCTCAATGGCCTCGGAGGCCCAAGGCATCATCTCCTTGGCCTGCTCAATGTCCATCCATGAGGCTTCGCCAAGATACTGGGCGTCTCCGAAGTCCCAATCCTCGGAGCGTGGATCATAGAAGAACCTGTCGCCCTTGACGTGGTTCTTCTTGATCTCGATCTGTCCTTTGCGTGTGCGCGTGATGCCGGCCCACTCAACGCCGATGCCACGGATTAGCGCGTCTCTGGCGCACTCCGAAGCAACGGCAGGCCATTTGGTGAGATCCTGGACGGCGCGCAGAACGGACGTGGCAACGGGCGCTGCGGCCTCACCGTTCGGATTACGAGGGAAAGCTTTTGGATCGCGGCGCAGTCGCTGTTCAACGCCCACAAGGAAGTCCACCTTGCGGCGGATGCGGTTCTTGACCGTGGGCGGCTGGCGACGGCGCTTCAGTTCCTTGAGTTCGGCGTCCGTGTACTGCTTGCCGTGGTAATACTTGGCGGACTCGTACATCTCCAGGTTTTCGGCCTGCTTGGCCGTTTCCCATGCCTGGTACATGCGCCAGAGCGACGTTGCAGGAAGGCGGTCGGCAACGGGCATAGGCTCGGGGGCCGGCTCCATGCCTTCGACGTACTGCAAGCCGTCTTGTGGCGGCGCAGCCATCTGCTCTTCGAGTGTGGGAGCGAAGTTCTGCACGGTTATGCGACCTTCCAGCTTTCGTCCGAATAGCCGTACTCCGAGCCATAGTCTGACTGGCCGCGCTTGTCGGGCTCTTGGCCAAGCGGCAATGCATAACGCCGCATCATCACGGCGATGCGTGTTGCAGACAGAATGTCGTCAGCAAGCTTCACGATCAGTCCGTCCTTGCGATGGTATAGGCGGTATTCCTCAAACCACTCATTCAGCGTTGAGAACACCTTGAAACGCCCCGTCTGCATGCGCTCAAGCATTTCCAGGATTCCAGCCTCAATGCCGAAGCCGCCAGCCTCATGCGTGGCGTGCTCGTGCCACATATTGAGGCCTTGCTTGATGTATTGTTCTTTGAGCTGGAGCCCTGAACTCTTGTCGTGCTGCAGGCCGTCATGGGGCCAAGCAACCGTGATCTTGTCGCCCCAAGGGCGGATGGCTGCGGCGTGGATTGGCGGCGTCGCCTGGCGTTCGCGATAGCAGGCCGTCACGTAAAGGACATCGGAGTCTTTGTCCCAAGCTATCTTGGCCGCACCAAAAGGATGGTCCCAGCCAAAGTCCACTCCGATGATGTGCGCCCAATGGCGCGGAACCGGGAAGGGATCGACTTTGATCTTGTTTTCATCGACGGGGAAGACGCGACCAGAGCCAAGAGATGGGATGCCGCGCGTGCGCGCTTCTCGCTCATACTCTGGGTATGACGAGACGATCCGCTCGATATCTTCTTTGCTGAAGTGCTCCGCGTCGTCAATCGTAGCGAAGATGATCGCCCGATCCGGGTGCGGCTTCTGGTTTAGGATATCGCTGACGGACATTTACGATCCGGCTGATTTGTGCAATTGAGACGCCATACTCTTCCGCTAGCGCCTGCATGGTGACTGATGCCCCGACGTATCGCGCTCCACCGGCACTGTATCTGCGCCGAATGTCGGCAACATCGTTGTCGGTTAGCTTCGCGGAGTATGCTGCTTCACCATCCACGTACGTTCCGTGGCGCTTGCGATCCGCTTGGTTTGCCTTTGGCGTCTTCCAAGACAGGTTCGTGTAATGGTTGTTCGTTCGAGTGCCGTCCTCGTGCGCGACTTCGTGCTCAGGAGTTGGCGGCTGCCCAATCCACGTCAGCGCAACGAGGCGATGCGCGAGCACCGTTCTGTCGGCGTTGCCGTTCTTAAGCGTATAGACCACATATCCGCGCTGGTGCTTCTTTGGGGCTAGGATGTATCCAGGCGGATATCTGCGCCCACCCTGCGTCAGACGCTTGACGCGCCCCGCGTCGGATGCAGCGTAATCCGGGAACCCAACAGCCTGCCGCCAGCGCTCATTCTCCATTGAGAAACCGCATCACGACCTCGCTAACGCCCATCAATGGCGTAAAGGTCATATACACTATTCCGCGCGTTTCGTTCGTGCGCGTCAGTCCCTCAATGTAGATATCCATAGGCGGCTCTTCGTCTAGCCACAGGACATCAAGGGCAGTTCCCTGCCACTTTTCTCGGCCCTTCTCGTAGCTCTTAAACTGCAGTGTGGACGTTCCCCCTGACACATGCCGAACAGAGACCGTGTCTAGTGCGTCCGCAGTGCCGCGCCCTTTCGACCATTCCCCAATCGCGCCAAGAGGGATAAATCCAGTTCCCCAATCCGACTCTCTGGAGGGTGGACCTATCAGCTTGTCCTGCACGACGTCGCGCGTAGATTCCGCAGTGACGCCAGCGGCCCATGCTTTTATGGGCCGGTCAAAGACCTTTCCCTCCCACCAATCCGGATATCTTCCGGTTAGGTGAAGAGCCATCTCTGCGGCGCCGCACTGTGTCTTTCCGAAGCGGTTAGCGGCCATAAGCAGGCGCTCCCGTTTGGTAGCGCCTATCGCATGGAACTCGCGCTGCTTCGCGTACGGCTGATAGTACTTCAACCGCTCAATTGAGCGCCTTCGCTCCTGCTCCCGCTTGATCCTCTGCGAGATTGCCTTCAGCGTCGCCGATGAGTGCGACTGCAAGAGCGTTGAGGGCTGCAAGCTGCTCATCGCTGAACTCACTCAGTTCGTCCTTGATCTTGATTTCTCTTGGGAGAAGGCCGGCAACAACCTTCAAAAACTCATGCGGGCGCTCAGCCACGACTTTTTCAACCGCTTCACGGCCCTGCGTCGCCCAGACCTCGTAAACGTCTTTGATGAATGCTTCTGCGAGCTTGTTGCGCGAGCTAACTGGTCTTCCAGCGGGGTTGCCTGACTGGCCTGGTTTCCAGGGTTTGAGTTGCGGCGGAGGCGGTCGCTTTTCTGGTACTGCAATAACTGCAGCTTCAGTTGCAGATGCGTCGCTTCTTTTCGCATCTTTCCCACGCTTTTTAGGAGGCATTTGCTTCTCGTGAAACATTCCGTGAAACGGCTTGGCTGATGATGCCCTTAACCTCCGGAATTGGGGTGCGTGCTGGAAACGTCACCGTTTGGCGGTAGGCCATGTATCCAAAGGTGACCACAAAGATAGGAGAACCATCCCATTCTGAAGCCTTTACGATCTTGGGGAAGTAGAGGTTGAGGTCATGGCAGATGTCGATGATCTCGGAGGCCTTCGTCATTCTGCGGCTTCCCGGAGTGGTGGGCGCTGCGGTCTTCGTGGTGTGATGAGGCTCTGGTGCCCTTCAGCGCGATATTCACCGCTCAGGGATTGGAAGTCTGGGCGCTGGTCCATCACCTTCCAGAAGGCGTCATCACGCCAGAGCAAGCGATTGTTTGGGAAGGCGCCGATTAGGCCGCCCTCCAGCTTGCAGAAGTGCAGGCTTTTGTGCTGCAGGGGATCGTCTGCAAGGTCAGAGCCAGAGAAGTCAACGGTGAAGAGATACTGCCCAGGTCTCTTTTCAGGTAGGGCAAAGACCGCGCCCCTGGCTGTGAATTCGAATTCGACAACCCCGAATGTGTTGGAGAACACGTCCCATGGACAGACATAGGTCATGTCCTCTGGCATGGGGCAGGGCTGGTGGACGACGGCCTCGATGGGAACCATGAAGGCGGCTCCGCCCGTGCTGTTTGGCGATGGGGCTTCGGGCTCCATCAGCATTGTCTGCAGCCATGGCGAATGACCGCGAACGCAGCGGATACCGTAGGCGACAGCCGGGACGAACTCTCCGTGTCGATCGATAAGGTTGCGTGTGTACTCGCGCCGGACGAAACAATGGAAGTAGGGGATTGACCCCATGATGAACGGCATCAGGCGGCAGCCTCTACCTTTTTGACCTCCCCTTCCACGGCTGAGCCTTGGCGCATGGCTCGAAGATCTTCGAGGCGGGCCATGGTGCGCTCTAGGTGCGCATAAACGGCGTCGATATCGACGGTGGCTGCGTCCCGGTTGAGATACTGAATAGTGTCCGCCAGTTGCCTCTGAACAGCGCCAAGGATTTCATACTCATTGAGGGGGAGCATTTGACCTCTCGCGTTTGTTTCACGGGGAACGTTTCACGGATATGCTCGCCAAAATCCCATCACAATGTTGCGGGATATTGCTTGCGTCGTGATTGGCGTTGGTGGTGATGCGTATAGTGCCAGTGCGTACAAAACGCCCCAATACTAGCACTCCCCCTGTGCTGGATTGGGGCGTCATCATTTGGGCGGATAGAAAGGCCAGCGGGTTAGGCTGGCAGTTTGCGTCTGAGGAGGTCGACGCGGAATTTCTTGATTTTCGCTGCGAACTGTGGAAAGGTGTTCGGCCGATTTTGGAGGCAATCCCGCTATTCAGGATCTGCGCCCTTTCCGCTTAGGTTTCCCCTCACCAATCAGATGGGAAATACGCAGCGACTTTGCATGCATTGGCATATAACCGAAACGCAACACGATTGCAACGCAATTACACCACAATACGCGACATATTTTTACGTTGTATAATCACGCCGCTTCAAGCTCGCCCTTTGGCACCCAAACCGGACGCAGCGACCCCAAGAACTCAATCGTCAGTCTTGCCTCTCTTTCCGATACCTCGTCTACGCGCCCGTAGAGGCCGTGCAGGGCGGTTGAAAGGATTCTGGCTGTCTGACCTACCTGGACTTCCAAAACGCCTCTGTGGGGGTTTACAGCGCCTTTGTAGGGCACATGGGAGTCTGACAGGGCGGCTAGGCTGTCGACTTGAGGCTGCGTGAGCTGCGTTGGCTTGGTGGGCGTCATGCCGACAGGGGTCGCTATGATCTGCGTTCCGCGAATGACGCGGGCATAGCGCTCGGGCTTGAATTCCAGCAGATCGCTCCAGCCTGCGCCATCTGGGAAGCCGACGAAGGCGTACCTGATGCACATTGGATAGGGCTTGCGCTTCTTGGGTGAGCGTGGATCGCGGGGATTGCGAGCGACAAGTTTGAACTCCACGGGGCTAAAGCTTTCCATGTCTAGCTTCTTGATGGCGTTGCGGGCGGCAAACTCCTGCTTCGCCTCACCAAGCCAAAGGCAAAACCAGTTGTACGTCATTTCTTCACCACCCTTACCTTTTTGCTGGCTGCCTGACGGAGCCTTGTCGAAACGTCCAAGTGCTTTGCTGACTTCACGACCTTGCCAGACTTGTCGAGACGGAAGCCTTTTATTGCGATGCCAGCGAGCTTCATCCCTGTGCCTCTAACTCAATTGGCAACCCGGCGCCGCCGCTCACGACGGAAGTCGGGTCAGGATCACCCGCGTTCCTAGTAATTGGCTCCCCGCGAACTAAGATAACGTTGCCGTTTATGCGACCGACCGGGCACCGTGCCATCCCAGTGCCACGCGCCACCCACGTCAGATGCTTGTCTGCGCCGATATCCCTTGCTTCCACAGCCTCAAAATTGGAGGTGTCGGTGCGGTACCTATAAACGCGCTCAACGTACTGCACTGGCTTGTGGCTGGCTTCGTCGATGAATGCTCGGGTTATCTTGACGTCTTTCATCACTTCACCCTCTCCCTGATCTTCAGGCTCATGATCTGCGAATTGATCTGGGTGTAGACCCTGTTGATTGGCGTGTCCTCTGGACGGCGGACCTCATCGGTGCCTTGTCGCGTGAAGCTGATGACCGCATCCAGGTCTTGGGCTCCGAGTTCCCGATAGAGGAGGTCTTTCACCTCTTCCAGGGTCTTGATCTGGGTGGAGACGTCCATGGCCTATTTCTTCCACCTCCGAATTGCTGCCGTTGAACGCTTATTGCGCCTTGCCTTGTAGAGGACAGACTTGCCCTCCACCTTGAACTTGAGGTCATGCACAGACCCGCAGTCACAGCACGCCAGCCGATAGCCGGACATCACTGGCTTGATCCAGCGTGTCCAACCATCGATTTCAACCTCTCGCTTGATGCGGGGCATGGGCTCACTTCAAGACGTTTGCGCCGAACACGAAGTTGAGGCGTGCCATCGCAGAGACCTCATCAGTCCGCAGGGTCGCGAAGCCGGAAAACAAATCCGCGTCCGCATACCTCGTGTAACGGGTCTCGACTGCAAAGCTCACGTTGGGGGCCATAGGTATCTCGATGCCGCCACCAGTCGTCCAGCCATGCAGCGAAGTCGGCATCCCCACAATCGGGGTCGAGTAGGCCACATCCGTGTTTGTGTAGCCGAGCAAGGCGTAGGACATGCCGGCGGCTGTCACGTAGCCAACGCGGGCGCCCACCGTCCAACGGTTCTGCATCGCTGCTGAGAAGTTGAAAGGGCCGAGGCCGGCAGAGAACTGGGTGTCGCGCCAGGTGTAGTCCGCAAAGGCGCCAACTACGAAAGGGCTTCCAGAAACCCGGAGATCGCAACCGGCGGCAAGCCCTACATCAGGGCTGCGCGATCTGAGGCCCAAGCCGTCGATATTGGCCGGGACACTCGGCAGGGAGATGGCTGCTGTGCCAATGCTCGTGCCGGCCTGGACCCCCAGATGGCAGTTCTGTGCAACGGCCGGGAATGTCGTTGCGATTATCAGAATAACACCAGTTGCGAAAGTTTTCCACATTTTCTTTATCTCCGGTTGACGATTTTTCGAATACGCACTGAAACTATTATTCAGCGGCTTGCAGTTTTTCCTCCAGATCAATCTGTTTTCCAGTGGGGCCGTTCTTCAAAATCCACCTGTTCTCCAGATCCTGAAGGATAAAATTAAGCTCCATCCTCGTGATCCCGGAGCGCGCTTTGAATTGGAACTTCTCTGCCCCCCCCAGGAGCACATTGCACTCCACCGACGCCGGCACCTTCCTCAGGCTCTGGACGTGCTTGGGAACTCCGAGTTGATCCATCTTCTCGCTGACTGCGCGGATGACGTCTTCACGATTCATGGCTGCTTCTCCGGTTTGTGCGTCTGCTGCTTTCTCAAGAATTCTCGTTAGGGGTGCAGATATGTGCTCGAAGGTCATTCGATATCGTCCCCCAAAATATCAAAGCCCATGCGCGTAATGTGGAACTGGTTCATCACCGCGTCCAAGCGCATCTCCGCCAAGAACGGCTTGCCCATCGTCTCGTGATCTTTGAGCTTGTCGGCGTGAAGAAGCGTCGGGCTGTCGATGTTGCGCCAGACGCAAAATCCGATGTCAGCCTTGTTGCCCCAATGCGCAGTGTCGGCACCGTCGTTGAGCGTGAGTAGGCCGGTTTTGGATAGCCGCTTCTCAACCCCATCCTTGGGCGGATGCGCGCAGACAATCATCAGCAGGCCGTAGTCATCCGCAAGAGACTTCAGGGCCATGATGAACCGGCCCATGTAATCGGTTTTGCTCTCTCCTTTTCCGATCTGGTGCTCGATCTCATTGACGGGATCGATGGCGACAACCCGAACCCCGTGAGCCCTGACCGCGTACTCGATCCGGTTGAGCAACCTTTCCAGGTCCAAGGTGGCATTGCGTTTACGCCGCAAAAAAACGGCGCTGGCGGCGATTTCGTCGTCAACCTCCCGAAGCTCCTCCTCGGTGTAAGTTGCCCGTTCCTGAGCGTCTACGAGGGGTCTGCCGAGAAAATGACGACGCAGGTCACGCTCGTAACGCGGCTTGACCTTCTCCTCAAAACTGGTCAGCAAGAATTTCCAGCCATGCAAGCGCCAGAGGTTGATCAGCAGCTGGCGCAAAAAAACGCTCTTGCCGGAACCATAGGGACCGATGATGGGCATGAACGCTGGCAGCGTGATGCGGAAGCCGTGACGGTCCAGCGCCTCAAAGCCGCTGCGGTAAGTTTCCTCCGGGCCTGGGTCGGGGATGTCGCGCATCGTGGCAACTTCGTCCGTCCACATTGGAACGGGGCGCGCAATTAGGCGCTCAATGTCTGCGTCCGAAAGTTCGTTGCTCCAGTCGAACCAGCCACAGCGGTCATCGCCCAGCCGAGCGGCCAAATCCTCGCGAAGCCGTGCGATCTGCTTTGGCAGCGCGATGACAAACCGCTCAAAACTCCATTCGGTTTTGACGATGTTGTCGCGAAGGGCCTGCTCTGCGCCGCGCTTTAAGTCGATTGCAGCGCAATGCTTGTGGCCAAGGGCCTTCACGCGATCGACGTGCGATGGATGCGCGACGAGCACCAAAGTTGCGTCAACTCGGAAACCGGGCTCAATCTGCTCTGCTGGGGCGAAGTCTTTCGCCATGAAATGAACGTTCATCATGGCATCACCACCGGCTCAGCTTCTTGTGGCCGCCGCGCGCCTTTTGCACGCGGATCTCGTCAACCTGACCTCGGTTGAAGTCGCTTCGGATGGCGGCCTTGACCATCGCCATGGGCGCTTCCGGTTTCTTGCCGTTGCACGCCCAGTCGCGCGCACAGACCTCCGCGATTTTCACGGCCCGCTGCGCGTCCATGCCGATCAGGGCCGCCGCCATCTCGATGGCCTTCACGTCCAGGATGAAGTTTGGACCTCGAATGATCGTCGCGGAAACCTGTACAGGATCTCTCTCGCTCTCAGCGTCAGACTCCAACGACAGAGAGAGGGTATTTTTATTTTCTTTAGGAAGGGGGGTATGGGGGGAAACCCTTTCTTTTGGCGGCTGCGTTGTGTCCGGCTGGCGACCCACAATTGTGTCCGTTTGGCGTGCCACAACGTTGCTTGTGTCCGCCTCGCGACCCGCAAGATTTGTGGCCGCCTGGACTGCCACAACGTCCGTTGTGTCCGTCTGGCGACCCGCTACCGGAATTTGGCTTCCGGCAACAATCGCCGCATTGATTGCGTCCTCAATCACGCCTTGCAGCTCAAACAATGTTTTCCCGCGCCCACCTGGGAACGTCACCTTCATGAACACTTCGAGTTCCGAGAGGTGATCTTTGATGGCCGTTCTCCCCCAGCCTGTGATGCGCTCAAGGTCGCGCACGGACAGCTTTGCTTGGTTGCTCCCCTCGCATAGGAGAAAGATCACCAGCGCCAAATGCTGAGAGATGCGCGTGACCTGGCCGGAGTTCAAAATTCGCTCTATGAACTCGCGGCGGGAAAGGTGGTTGGAGCCGGGAAACAGCTCATAAACGACGGCTTGTTGGTCGGTCATGCCCACCCCTCCGTCTGAGAGTCGGGCGAGTAGATGGCCACGAGGGACCGGCGTTGCCGGTGAATTCGGTGGTACACCCCAAGCTCAAGAACGCGATACCAATCGTAGAAAGCTTCTTCCTCAAAAAGGTTGCGACCTACGTGGATGAAAATGCTGTCTGGCCTTGTGGAAAGCCTGTGAACATTTCCTTTGACATCTGGTCTGTGTTGGTGGTACATAATGCTTACCTTTTGCGTTGCTGTTGAGGTTTCGATCGGCGGCCACCTTTCGAAACCTGATGGACGAAAACTCAGAACTCCTCAGAACCCCGCCCTCAGTGGCGGGGTTTGTGCGTTATGCGGTCTGCTTTCCTGCTACGAGACGAGGCTTGGGAACCGTGATGAACCAGGTGTCCCCACGCTTTTCGAGATTGCAGTGCCCCTTGGCCTCCCATTCCTCCAAGCGACGCTTGGTCAGAGGGTAGGTCCAGCCCCATCGTTTCTGCACCGTGCCTATGGTTTCGATCTCACGGTGTTTACTCAGGAGGGATTGGAGGTCTGATAGGGCTTTCTGGTTCGAAAACTTGCCGTTACTCGTTAAAGCCCCGAGCGGTGTCGCCTCTGATTTTTCAAGGGAATTTCTGGCTTTCACGTTATTAACGGGGCTTGGCGGCTTAATCGCCCATACAAGCACCATTGCCGCCGCAAAAGGCGTGAAGCCAACGAGCAATTCCAGGGCCAGAATTGCAGCAGCAATGGTGACGACTGCCGCCCACTTCTGAGCCTGATCTTTATCGAGGGGCGCAACGCTCGTTAGGAAGTCAAGTTGCGCGTCAGCGGTGGCAATCGCCGTGCTCAGCGTCGTCTTCCACTCGTTGCTGGCGCGAAGCTCCCGCATGCGAGCCTCGTCCTTGTCACGCTGAACGGCGGCGGCACGTTCGATCTCAAGTGTGGGCTTCCGTTTCTCTGGGTCGGCCCTGGGGATGGATTTTATCTCTGCATCCACCTCTGCAACCGAACGGACGCCCGCGTGCTTCTCCAGCCGCAGAGCAAGGCGGTCCATCTCTTGCTGATAGCTCTTGGTCTGGGAGACTTGGGCAGAGCGTTGGGCGTTACTATCGGCGCGGTTCATGGCGAAGAACCCGGCCGCCGACGTTGCGCTAATGACCGTGAACACCCAGAACGCCACGGTTGCCTTCTTGGCGGCGCCCTCGATCTCAGCCAGACGCAAGCCCCGTGAAATGAACGGCATGAACAGCCGCGCCACTTCAACGGAAGCAAACGTTAACGCCAGCCAGAAGCCCCATTCCGCGTTACGGCCAAGGGTCTGGGCGAACTCCCAGTTGATCTTGACACTCATGGTGCTGCCGATGATGGCGGCGCACAGAGCGAGAACCGAGAAGAGGCCGAGAACGATGCGGAGAGGGATCATGCGTCCTCCCGCTCATGGTTTTTGCTGACCCCGGCAAAAACCTCATGATTGGAGACGCGCGCCTTGACGGGCGGAACGGTGTAGCAAGCCCGGAGATGATCTTCGCAATAGCTAGTCCCCGGAACCGTAGGACGGGCGCAGTAGGAATACGCCTTGAGGCCGTGGGGATAGCGGCAGAGCTTGCGGGCGTCGTCGAGTTCCATGAATTCCTTCTGTTCGTGTGGGGGCGCGATTGCGGGCCGCTCGATCTCCTTGAAGGGGACCGGCTTCAAAGGCGTGGTTGAGATGGGGGCGCCAAACTGAAAGTTCTTGCTGCGCGGGGGCGGCGGTTTGCGGCCTTGGCGCGGATTGCCGGGGGAAGACAGCCCCATGCGGAACCACTTACCCATCACCGCATTGCGCGTGATGTCCAAGTTGTAACGATTGCTGAGCGTTATGGACGTTTCAGACGCAGAGTGTCCATCGGCGTGCATCTGCCGAAGATAGGAAACGATAGCGGGAGCCCAGATGGTCATTGCGTTGCTCTGTGGTGGAATGTTTCACGCGCAACGCAACGGACTACGGGATGGCCTGGAGCGCTGAGGGAGCGTGCGTGCTGGGACGCTCCAGGCCTTTTCTCGCGCGAGATCCCCGTAGACCTCGCTTCACACCCAGCAAGTTCAGTCACAGTGTGAGGACGGCCAGCGTGACGCGTTAGGGAGCGACCCGTCGTCATGGCAGCGGGACGGTGGCTATCCGACGCCTAAGCGTCGTCCTCACTCCGCTCTATCTCCGCCGACAGAAGGCGCCCATTCGCGCGTAGTCAGCAGAAAACTCCGCCTGTCCAGCCGTACTCACGCTATGACCGATGACGCCTATGCAACTTTGCTAGGTTCACGCAGAAAACTGTCGGCGGTAACGCGGCCGTTGGTGGCATGAAGTATCCGGCGCAGATGGTCCCTCTCCGGGAAACTCTCGCCACTGCGCCAGCGGTAAACAGTCATGCGCGACACCTTGACGATCTCGGCAAAGGCCTCGACCGACAGGTTTGTATCGCGCAGATAGTCGTCCAGTGTTACCATGGCCGTTAAGTACCATGTGATGTGACATCAGTCAAGAATGTGAGCAAAGTATCGACAGTTGTAGACGGCGATGGGTGGGAGCGTAACATTAACAGGTGAATTGCGCGCGTCGGTTGGCTATGCGCTGGCCATGCTCACAAACCGAATTGCCGAGCTGCGCGCGATGAAGGGATGGTCTCAACAGGACCTGGCTGATCGCGTTGGCGTCTCGAAGATGACGATCTCGCGTTATGAGTCGGGCGAAACGCTCACGTTGGATCGCATGCAACAGCTTGCCGAAGCCCTTGAATGCAGCGCAGCAGACTTGCTGAACTTTGCCGCGCTTGCGGACCTGCGAGACGAGGTTGAGGTCGTGGACCTGCCCGGCCTGGGGTCAGTAGCCGCCGCCATGGCCAGGAAAGGGCTGAGGCCCTACCGCGTCATGTCCGAAGCCGTGGCGCTTGCTGGCATTAAGGACGGGGACGTTGTGACCGTCGACGAAAGCCAAGAGGCGGTAAGGGATGCGCCGACCGGCGCCCTTGTGCTCGCGGAGATCGAGATAAAGGGTGCCAAGCCGGCGAAGGTCATCCGCCAGTTCGTCCGCCCCGGCATTCTTGTGACCAACCGGAACGGAAACAATCTGGCGCTGAGCATGTCAGATGGCTCGATGCGAACCACGATCCTTGGTGTAGTCATGCGGGATTAAGTGGTCGTCCCGCTTGGTCTTTGAGGCGGCTGCGCGCTCAACCACGTGCATAAACCCTGCCTCCACGCCCGTAAACGCGCCGCGCTTGACCATATCCGATGCAATGAAGGATAGAGGTGGCGTCTCTGGCGTCCTATCTCTTAGGCATTCCACATAGATGCGGCCGTATTCTCGGCCAATGTAGTCATCAGTAGCCCACACCATGGACGGGCTTGGGTCCCACGTCAGCGTGTCGGCCGCGTCCCCGCCCCTTCCCTTGCGCGTAAAGGGAAGCGGCTTTGACTTATCGTGAGTCAGCGGCAATGGCGGCTCCTTCCACCGCACGCGGGGGGCAACAACGACAGCAACAACAAGCATGCTGATGTAGGCGGTGGCTTCTGCGACGCTTGGCAGACTGAATGCCCATGTCGGGGGCATGATGAAGAAGTTGTAGAGCGGAATTGCAACGAGGGCCGAAATGAGCCCTGCCCTCACGCACACTCTGTTTGAAAGGATCGCGACGGCAGCCACGTACGGGCTGATGTAGCCGTATTTTACGATCTTAGCCTCTGCAAGAATTATGTTCGCAACAGTCAAGGTTACGATTGTAACAATCGGGATAAAAATAACTTTTGCCCCGTCAAGAGCTTCGTAACCCATTCTTTCTGCAACAGCTTTCATATCTACCGCCCTCCGCATACGCAACCGCATTAGGCCTAATCAGGGTGCGTCCTAAACGACGGAGAAGCTTACCTGACACAGAAACGTAGCGGCAACTCACTTTTGTTCCATTGATCGGTTCATTCTGTTGCAGAAAAGCCGCGTTTCGTAAATTCACACGGTATGTTACTTTTCCTCTTGCCTTTTGTAACACGTAGCGTTACTTTCCTTCTCACACCGCAGCGACGCGGCCGGATCTGCCCCGCCCAATGGCAGCCCCACCCGGCCGTCCCTCTCTTCCGCAACCGGGAGCGTCGCTGCGGTGCCACTGAGGAGGCACCTATGTTTGACCAATCCAAATTCGAAGCCATCAAGACGCTCAACCATGGAGCGCACCGATCCATCTCTGACGGCATGTGCGCCATGGAGGCCGCGGCCTATGTGGCTGGCGAGCCCTGGAGTGATCATCCAGAATGCGTGTGCCCCGTTTTGGCGTCGTTCATGCGCACATGGAACGACGGACTTCCGAGCGATGCAGATCGCACGCGTTTGCTACTTCCGCTCGTTCCGAAGTTAATCGGAACCAGGTCGACAAAAGCCGTCGAGCAACGGCGCGCAACGATGGCCGCCGACTGGCTCATTCGCACGCACACTGTCGCGTGGCTTCGGCTCGCAAAGCTTGATGCGCAAGCGGACATGCTTGCGGAACTTCCAGAGATCACTGACCTCAATCAGTGCCCATCAATCCAGCCAACGCTTAATGCAATCAGAAAAGATGCGGCCGCTGCCAGGGCCGCTGCCTGGGACGCTGCCTGGGACGCTGCCTGGGACGCTGCCTGGGACGCTGCCTGGGCCGCTGCCTGGGCCGCTGCCGGGGACGCTGCCAGGGCCGCTGCCAGGGCCGCTGCCGGGGCCGCTGCCTGGGACGCTGCCTGGGCCGCTGCCAGGGCCGCTGCCTGGGACGCTGCCAGGGCCGCTGCC
>ERZ869925.941-NODE-941-length-15745-cov-6.798980_pt1 | contig 15745 bp, 26 predicted proteins | sample MGYA00579311_ERZ869925 | MGnify/ENA primary metagenome ERZ869925 (study PRJEB32216, sample SAMN09231817) | wastewater metagenome | place: USA: Maryland | collected 2016-07-30 | study: EMG produced TPA metagenomics assembly of the PRJNA472060 data set (Reclaimed...
GCATTAAACGCTTCTCAAACTATCGTTACTGGAAACCAACCGCAATTTTCTGCGGGTGATCTAGTATTTACATTGGATTAATAATTAATGGCTGGGTTTAATTCTGTTCGATCATTGGTAGATAGTGAAATTGATTCTGGTCAGAGTCACTATTCTACTTTTAGAAAATCGCCAACTCAAGTAACAACTGTTGGAATATGGTTTGATCTAGCTTTATCACCAGGGAATCCAGCACCTTTTTATTATGCTTCGGCACCTTATGAATCAGTTGCAATGAGTAGGTCTGCAAATGGTGGTCTGAATCATGGACACCCTGTTACACCTTCTAAAAAGCATTTAAGAAAAATGATGATACTTACAAACAGCGCAACGCCAACGCCGATGAACATAAAGGTTTGCGATTACTTAATGTATTATCCCTTTATCGATGAATCTCTTGATGGTGAAGAGCAGCTAATGATCAACACCGCAACGCTGCCAAGATATACGGATGGCGCTGGTGTTCAAATGATGGCTGTTGTGGTTGCTGGTCACGCCTCTGGATTAACTCAAACATTCACGGTTAATTATACGAATCAAGATGGCGTATCAGGTAGAACATCACGAACGGTTAGACTTAATAACCAGTTTGTAAATGGGACGATAATTACTTCTGCTCTTGCGACAGCGGATTGCAATGGTCCATTCATACCACTTCAAAGCGGTGACTCTGGCGTTAGATCAATCGAAGGTCTTACAATGGTTGGATCTGATGTGGGATTAATGACTTTGGTATTAGTAAAACCAATCGCTCAACTTTCAATCAGAGGCCTAGACGCTCCTGTTGAAGTAGATTACTTAAAAGACTTTTCGCATCTACCTGAAATAAAAGATGATGCTTACTTAAATTTAATTGGCTGTCCAAACGGATCTCTTTCTGGAGTCAGTTTGCATGGTGAAATATTAACCTCATGGGGATAAAATAATATGGGCTTTACTTCAATGGACGATCTTATAGATAAGGTTTCAACAGACGGTCAGTTTAAAAGAATCGATTGGAATAAATTATTCCTTCCGACCACAGCGGCGGTTGCGGGTGAGTGGCACTGTTTAGTAAAGGGTACTGGCGAGCCTGCGACTGGTTCTATCTATAACTCTGGTACAAACTTAGCTTTTCAGGCGGCTAGCGAAACTTTAGCGAACTCTGGAAGTATTCAACATGGTGGTAACGTATCGCCTGCAACAAAACATATTTTAAATGCCTCTGCTTTTACGGCGGCGGCAACCGTAGCTCCTTGTATCTTAATGCTTGTTGATTTACTTGGCTGGTATCGAGTCACTTCAGTTACAACAACAACAGCGCAAGCGACTGACAATACAGTAACCCTTCCGAGGTACACAAACGGCGCAGGGGTGCAGGCTTTTATGTGGAACACAAACACTACAGCTATGGGCGCAGCTACCCCAAACTTGTCTCTTGGTTATACAAACTCGGCTGGGACCGCAAGTAGAGCAACGCCTACCACGCTACCAATCGGCAAGACAGCGGCGGCCAACGGATTAATTCTATACTCTGGTACTGGTCTTGGAAAGTATGGACCATTCATGCCTTTGCAATCTGGTGACTCTGGAATCAGATCAGTGCAAACAATTCAAAACTCTACATCATACGTTTCTGGTGAATATGCGGTTGGACTATGTAAGCCGCTTTTAACTTTACCAATAACTACTCTTGGCGTTGCAGCGGAAAGAGATTTAGTAAATCAACTTCCATCAATGCCACAAATTGTAGACGGAGCTTGTCTTGTTTGGCTCATGTACTCTGGCGCAAATACGCCGACAAACAGTTCTTTATATGGACATTTAGACATTGGTTGGAGCTAACTTTTGGGAATACTAGGAAACTATTCAGTCTTACATAAATCGCCAGGAAGGTTTCTTTCTGGAACTATCGCTAGTGGTGATAGGTATAATTTTAGTAAGTCTGGAATGCTTCGCAATAGATTCTTAGGTGATCAAGGACTTGGTATAGCTAAGTTCTCAGCTATGCCGAACGGTTATGTTCATCCCTACTCATGGAGTTTGGCTCAAATCTCAGGCGGGCTGGCTTCATATAAAGCTCTCAATGCAAATATTTCTACTACAGATGCACTTTTAGCTTTAGGTATAAACATAGACGCTGACTTATCAGCACAAATAGTTACGACAAATGCAATCTTAGCCTTGATCGTAGCATTGCAAGCTGACTTATCAGCAAGCGGTACAATTACAGATGCGAACATGGCGATAATTATTCTACTTGAGGCGGCTTTGTCTGCGAGTGGAACAATAACAACGGCAGAACTACAAAACATCGTAAGTATGATAGCGGCTTTATCGGCAACGGGTACTCTTACAAATAGCATTACAAATTTAGTAAACTTATCGGCTGATATTTCAAATGCCGCGGAAGGTTTGTCCGTGGGTGCAATCTCTTCAGATCTTTTAGATAACCAAGATATCGAGACTGGGTATTCCTTAAGAGAGTCTTTGAGACTAATACTTTCATCTCTTGCAGGTAAAGTCTCAGGGGCAGGGACCTCAACCATTACGATTAGAGATGTGAACGATGCTGTTGACAGAATTGTTGCAACCGTAGATTCTAATGGAAACAGGACTTCAGTAACTAAGGATGTAACTTAATGTTTCCAGGTGGCTTCTTTGCTAAATCTTATTTCGCAGGAACATACTTCCCACCAACAGACGGTGGTGCCACCATTGAAGATGTTTTCTCATACAGACCTTTATTCAGACCTAGACGTAGGTAAAACATTCTCTTCTAAATATCTTGAAATTTGAAAATCAATAGGGCCATCAAAATTGGCCTTTAAATTTTTCCCATTAGGTGTAACGTAAAGTTTTATTTGAAGTTCTTTATCACCAATTCTAATTACAAAGACTTGTCTCTGTTCACCCTTCAAAACTATGTTATCAATATTCAAAACCAATCCCATTAGATTTTCTTCCTTTGAATGAACTTACCTTTACATCCCATATCACCTTCACTGACAATTTTCCAATTGAGTTTATTAATCTCACACTTGTAATTAATATATTCAAGAGCTGATCGAACAGCACTCCTAGGTGACAAAGGTTTTACTTCTGAATCTTTGTAAACCAATTCAGCAAGTTCACTCATCTTTAATTTCTTCTTACCTAGAGCATCTAAAATTTTTTGTTGTATAGGTGAAAACACTTTATTCTCCAATTTGTAATTTTTTTATTTCATCAATATAATATTGGTAGTCAAGATCTGACCAGTCAAAATCATCTGCGTTGTTACACACTTTTACTTTTCTACCAGACTCAATACTTGTTGTCACTTCATCGTACTTAGATTTATTAGATGTGTGAATACGTTTATCCCAAGTACCAGAAGGGATTGAACTTAATATAGTAGTGTACTCACTATCTGATAAACCATTCTTTCTTTTGAATTGACCTTCAGGACCTCTAGGTGGATCAACTTTTTTCATTGGTTGACCTTTGGTGCTCACATAATATCTAACTGTCTTTGATACAAGAGTATCCCCAACATAAACTTTTGATTCACCATTAGCTTTATATCTTTTCATGAAATCAAATTTATCTTTGTTCAAATAAATAAAAGCTTCAGGGTTTTCATCCCTAACTATCATAGCTTCAGCACATTTTTGAACTACCAACATTGAATAATCTTTTGACCAATTACCTTCGTAGTCATCAATAGATTTAGGATACCAATATGCACCTTTTAATTTAGTCTCACCATTTGTTTTAACAGCGATATAATTATTAACATCTCTAATGAACATTGATTTGTATTCAACTTCTTCTAACTCTAAACCTGTTTCTTTTTGCCAATCTGATTTATGAAACTCGAACATCCAAAGATGTCTTCTAGGAACATAAGCAGTGATACCATCTGTGTTAGCTTGAATTATTTGAAGTCCAGGGATTTGACAAAATTTCTCAGCTAGTTGTAAAGCTTGAAGTTGACCGTTGACTGTAACTCTATATCCACACTTAGGGTCATAGAAACAACTGTAAGTATCAATCATTTTACCAAAAGCTCCATTGCTTGAGAGCTTGAAGACTTTATTTTTAGTAGTCCCTTTTTTATACTGCTTTCTTTCTATCGGTAGTTGAGCATAGTTGATAACAAAGGCTTCACCTAAATGTTCAGGTGCGAAACTATTTGCCACAGCCACAGCAGGATACATGCCTGAAACGTCAACATCTATAATTACATACTCTTCATTAGAATGGAAAATCTTAGACTCAACTGAAGCATGAACACCACCAAGACCAAACACAAAATCAATTCCACCAAATTGAACTGTCTTCTTTGGTGCTTTAGTTTTCTCTTCTCTTAAAGGATAAACTACGAGTCCTTTGAACCAAGTAAGAACTTCATTACATGTCTCTGTTATAAAAGATATTTTAGCTAAAACTACATCATTGAAAAAAATCTCTGTCCTAATACTTTGTCTAGGTTTAGAACCTGAGTAACATTTAGATCTACCAATTTTATTAACAAGATATTTCTCACCAATTTTAACATCGTTATAATTTAATACGTCACCAGTTAAAGTACCATCTGATATAAGATCATGTCTCATTTGTACCGCTGGCATACAGATCTCTAAAAACTCTTCAGTCTCTGTAACGTCATGCGCGTTATACTTTATCAAAATATCCATTTGCTCACTAGTTAAAATCGTACCAGGAGGGAATGGAAGATCTTCAACACTCTGAGATCTCATTGCAAATTGAAGTGCTTTTAAATTAGTTTTTTTGTTAGCGTTGTCGAAATGATTCATTAGGAACAGATCAAGTTGTTCTAAGTGTCTATCCTTGTGATGGATGTTAAAAGCGAATCTATGCGCACCACTATTAATAATCTGCTGACAAATTTGATAAGCTTTATTGTTGTCAAAGGTATAAGGTGAGTTAAGTAATTGGTGAATGATATAGTAATCAAATCCCACATTATTAAAACCAACATTAATAGCTTTAACATTTTTTAAGTAATCTAAGAACCAGAGGAGTTGATCTCTCTGGTTCTTACGTGCTGAAATTTCAAAAGTATAAATCTCAGGTACACCTCTGAACTTACCAGTAAAAGTAAATATGTTAGGATAAATTTCTAAGTCATAAATAAAATATGGTTGGTTCATTAGTCTACTTTCTACTTATCTTTGTGGAAATGGAAATCCGTTAACTGCTGGTCCTGGTGCTTGTGGGTTCCATGCTGGTGGATTCACTACCTGCTGTTGTGCAGGAGCTGGTTGCCCCCATGCTGGAGCCGCTGGAGCTTGAGGTGCAAAGTTAGGAACTCCTGGGTTCACCTGAGGTTGTTGAAACTGTGGCTGTGGTTGTTGCTGGAACTGAGGAGGTAACACAGCTGGATTAGCTTGACCACCCCATGCTGGAGCAGCTGGAGTTTGAAGTGCAGCTTGTGGTTGTCCAAGTTGACCAAAGCTTTGTGGAGCTTCATAAGCAGGAATGTTAAACACCGCTTTAGGAGCTTGAGCACCAAACACTGCATCTGCATTAGGGGTATTAACAATCTCTTTACCTGGAGCCAACAGAAGCGTTAAACCTGGGTTTAAATAAAGTCCTGGTTTACCTTGAGTTCCCATTTTTGGTAAATGTCCTTTGATACTTACTTGAACCTGAACATAGTCACCACACTTGATACCGTCACTTACTTGAATATAAGCACCTTCATATTTAAAAAACTTGATAGGTAAAGATGTAGTCAGTGCGAATACCAAACAACCTTTGTAACCTTCTCTGTTAGCGAATGGTTGACCATTATGATCTACACTATCACCATCTTTGTATTTCATTGAGAACCCTGGTGGGATAGATCCTGTAGGGTATAGTGACATAGCTTCTTTGTGCATAGCTTCCCACATATCCATGAAGTTCTTCACTTCTTCAGGTCTTGAATCAGCTGCTGGTTTTGGTACAGCTAAACCGAATCCGTATTGCATAGTTGGCTCACCTTTGTCATTGGTTAACAACTTACCTGCTTGATCTTTTTTCTGAGAACCAGTGAACACTGACTGCCCAGCTGTCCACACTATTCTCCCTTGTAAAACTAAACTTATTCCTTCTGCGCTCATAATTTTCTCCTTGTTATTTTTTCCCAAATGCTTTCTCAGCATCCATTGTTAAATCTTTGCGTTTTATTTTAAGTCCAACGAACTTCCTAGTTACCAAACCTTGAACTAATGACTTTGGTACTCCCATTTTCTCAGCCTTAGCAGGTGATAACATTATCTGTTCAAAAATACTCTTGCCAGTTAATATCTCAATTGCTTCAGGAGTAACATCTGGATTCCAACTACGGTCACCATACTTCTCTTCTAATCCGTAACCATTAATTACTTTACCTTCTTTAAGTCTTGAACAAGCAAGTTGTTCTAAAGCATCGTATTTAATTTTTACGATCTCTAACATTCTGGATAATAAAGTTAACTGTGATGATATATCACTGTCAGTTAAAGAGTCTTGAGTGAAGTCATTCATGACTTGATCAACTCCTTCATACAGCGCTCTGTTCACAGCAGGGCATCTCTCACCTGCTGCTGGACAATATTTACACTGAGGACCTGTTACCAGTTCCCTACTTCCTTGAGATATTAACGTCATCTGTTTAGCGATTTGGTTGAAGTATTCACCAATCTCACTCATTCCTATTTTCCACCTTCTAGAGTTTCCTTCCTCATGATGGGGTCTTGGTTGATGAATAGCGAACTCAATATAAGTTGGTAACTCTTTTAATTGTAAAGCTTTACCGATAGCATAACCAAGTAATTGCCAATTCTCTTTTACGTTAACAATTTTATAACCATACTTTAAGTCTTCAATGTAAAGCGTATCACCTATCTGGTATGATATATCAAATTGCCCGCGAATAACCATTCCTGGACAAGGAGTCCAATCTACTCTCTGCTCACAGTATACCTGAACATTCTTATTTAGAATCTCTTGCGCTATCGGACCTAGATGAAAGTACATATCGTTATCAAATCTTACACCATTAGCAGCTGAAGGGTTAACCTTTGGGGTTAGTGTCCTTTGCTCCAACATTGCTTGTAATAATTCACCTGCTGCTGTTCCTTCATCTGCTGCTGGACCACCTTCGTTAGGAGGTAAGTCAGTCATCTGAGCAAAGCCAGGGCATTTCATGTATCTATCTAAACTCGAACATCTTATTTCACGGACAACTTGTTCCATTTTACATCCCTGTTATAAAGCCATTTTCAATAAAGCTTTTAAATAATTCGTTACATTTAGCATCGTCATTAACCACTTCCCAAATATTTTGTACTTGAAAATAATCAGCTAACTCTTTTACGTAATCTCTTTCAATTTTTCTCTCATTGATAAGTTTAACAATTACCATTTGTAGATTAGCTTTGAAAGATGCGTAAGTGTGTCCAGCTGGTGCCATTCCAATTGGAGCACTTGATTGTTCATATTGAGGTACTTCAACTACTGGTGCAGGTCCTGGTTGTGAAGGTTGCACTGTAGCTGGTTGCCAAGTAGGTGTGTTGTTAGGAATATGAACAGCTTGTTGTGCCATTGGAGGTGCAGGAGCTTGGAACACTGGAGCTGGAGTAGCTACTGGTGCAGCTTCTACTTTAGAACCTCTAGCAGCACGCTTCTTCCACTCACCACTTTGTGTTTTTAGTTTGGTAGATGTATGAATATTTGCATCCCAAGGCGTACCTTTAGAATCCAAATCACCACCTGCTTCTTTAGCAGCTTTCTGAGCTAAGTATCTATCTATTGGAATACCTGTGAACGCATTTGATCTACCTTCAACTGGAACCCATACAGATCCATTTGATACTCTATGACCGTCAAAGTGTGTTGCTTCAGTAACTTCTTCAGCTTGTGCAACTGCTTGATTGAAACCAGGTTGAGGGACAGTTACTTGTCTCATTTTTTCAGCTTCAGCAGCTAGAACTGCTTGGGTAGTAGATCTTACTTCAGGTATAAAAGGCTGGGTATTAACTGGAACTGGACCCCATAAAATAGTTTTATCTGCTTGAGGTGCTGCTACATCCATACCTGTTTGAGCTGCTTCTTCTTTCGTGCAATTAACTTGATTCATTATCTCCGATGCTCCTTGTTTAATAAGAGCGTCAGTTATTGGTGTTTTTATTTTTAAAGTCTCAGAGATTTTAACAGTCTCTGTTGCTGTACGTGATGATACATTGCTCATGATAGTAGCCGCTGCATCAATTATTTGTTTATGAATCTCTGCTAGATTTTCACCGTGAAATGTTAATTTCATTTATAACTCCTTTTGTTAGATCAATAGTCTTAGATCATGATATATCATATCGGCAAGAAAATAAATGAATGAATGAACAATTGTGTCAAATTAATTTTAAACTTGAATTATTAGATTAAAGTAGGGAAAAGTGTCCAAATGTCATACACCCTTAGACCTTACCAACAAGATTTGAAGAGTAAAATTTACAAAGCCTTATCAGAAGGTTTTAAAGCTCCTTTAGCTGTGTCGCCAACTGGAAGCGGAAAAGCTGTAACTCTTTGTAGTGTTGCACATGATATGGGAATTCTTCAGGGTTTACCAACTGTTATTTTAGTACATCGCAAAGAGTTAGTAAGTCAGTTGTGTGTCACTCTATCAAGAGGTGGTATTACGCACAATATTATAGCACCTAGAAATGTAATCTTAAATATTATTGCAGCTGAAAGACGAGCAACCAATAAGCAATGGTATGATTATCGAGCACCAATAACTGTCATTTCTGTTGATACCTTAAATGCTAGATTTGAAGACCATAAGAAGTGGGCACAGTCAGTTAAAGTTTGGATTCAAGATGAAGCTGCTCACGTTTTAAAAACTAATAAGTGGGGTAAAGCTATCTCATTTTTCCCTAACGCTATCGGTATTGGATTTACTGCTACCCCTCAACGTCTTGATAAGCGTGGTCTTGGTAGTCATGCAGACGGTGTGTTTGATACAATGATAGTAGGTCCTTCAACTAAATGGTTAATTCAAGAAGGGTTCTTATCTAAATATAAAGTTGTTGTTCCTCCTGGAGATTATCAAGCTCACTTACAAAAAGCTAATGATGGTTCAGACTTCACAAGAGAAGCAATGGCCACAGCGTCCAGAGAGTCTCATGTCATAGGTGATGTTGTAAAAAATTATATTGAGTTTGCAAACGGTAAACAAGCAATTGTATTTGCTTCTGATACTGAAGCTGCTCACAAAATGGAAAAAGAATTTCTATCTAATAATATTCCAGCTAAAACTTTAACAGGTGAGACTCCTGATAAAGAAAGAACTCAAGGGGTAATTGATTTTGAAGAAGGTAAAATAAAAGTTTTAGTAAATGTAGATCTTTTTGATGAAGGGTTTGATGTCCCTGGTATTGAATGTGTTATCATGGCTAGACCTACCATGTCAGTATCCAAATATTTACAAATGGTTGGTCGAGGTCTGAGGATTAAAAAGGGTAAAGAGTACGCTATCATCATAGATCATGTTGGTAATATCAGAGGTGCAGGGGGTGATCATGGACTTCCTGATCAAAGACGTATCTGGACTTTAGACCGTATTGTTAAACGCAGAGATAATATAAATTTACTTCGCATTTGTTCAAGTCATTTATGTAATTCACCTTATGACAGAGCTTTAGAAGCATGTCCATATTGTGCAACTGAGTATATTTCAAACTATACTAGATCAGGTGGAACATCTGCAAGGGAAGCATTGAAACAAGTTGACGGTGACTTAATGCTTTTAGATCCTGATACTATTAGAGAGTTAGAATCAGAACTTGAGTTAGAAGACCCTGATAGTATGGCAGATAGAGTAGCTCATGCAGCTGGTACACCAGCAGGAATAAGAGCAGGACGTAACCAAAGGGAACGGATTGAGATGCAAAAGAAATTATCTGAAGTTATCAGTTTATGGGCTGGGAAAATGAAACATTACGGTTATACAGATCGTCAAATCCATAAAAAGTTTTATTTAACTTTTGATATGAGTATCACTGTAGCTTTAAGTTTAAAGAAAATTGAAATGGAAAGTGTCATGAGAGAGGTGGAGAATGAAATCTGAATCTGAAGTACAACAAGAAATTAGATTAACGTCACCTAAATATAAAGTGAGTTTACTTCGCAACAATCAAGGTGCTTTCAAAGATGAAACGGGTAGACTTGTACGATTTGGACTTGGGAATGAATCACCTAATCAAGCTTACAGATCATCTGATTTAATTGGATTTATTGAAGTCATTGTAACCCCTGAAATGGTAGGACAAAAGTTAGCAGTATTCACAGCTGTCGAAGTCAAGAAAGAAAATTGGAAACCGAGCAATGACCAAAGAGAATTATTTCAACGAAATTTTATAGAATGGGTTAAGTCTAAGGGCGGCATAGCAGGAATGGTAAAAAGTGTTGACGAATTCATTGCATTAATTACAAGATAAAATTTCCGTCTTGGGATAGTTATAGCTGATCACTATGATAAAAAGAGGAGGTCTCCCTTTTCCCAGGACACTTTTAAATAGAGACCAAAACCAAAGAGACGTTATGAACTTTAAAGTATTTCCAGCAGGTATAAATAAGGAAGGACAAAAAGTTCCACTCATTAATGGGTGGCAAACTAAAGCTTCTAATGATCCAGAACAGATTCAACAATGGAAGGAATTTTTTAGAGACAGATTAAAGTTTTTTGGAATACCTTGTGGACCTGATAATGGGGTTATGGTTTTAGATGTTGATGTTAAAAAAGAAAATGGACTTGAAACTATCCAAAAAAATAATTTGATAATTCCTGAAACAATTTGGCAGCAAACACCTTCAAAAGGATACCATTTCTTATTTCAATATGACCCATCCAGGGAAGTTGGTAATCGCGTGGGCTTCCTTCCTTCCTTAGACACTAGATCTAAAGGTGGCTGGATAGCTTCGTATAATTTAGACTTTAGTAAACCACTAGCTCCTATGCCTCAATGGATTTATGAAGCGTGTCAAAAGAAACAAAAGGAACTCTCCCCAAGTGCTACCGTTTTAAGTGTATCTCCTGAAATTGGAATGGAGATTTTTAACAGCGCATTGGAAGCTATAAGAGAAGCGCCACCAGGGGAGAGTAATAACACCCTTAACGTCCAGTCGTATCTCGTAGGGCAGCTGATAGCTTCAGGTGGAGTATCTAGAGAATATGCAGAGCAAGAGTTATTTAAAGCAGCTAAAGAGCGCGGAAAACCCGACTACGAGGCACAAGCCACAATTACTTCAGGAATTGAGGGAGGACTTAGACATCCAAAGGTAGCTGAGTTACCAAGTGGTCCACCTGTTCCATTGATCCGAATTGAGTCACCGATACCTGCTGCACCTGAGGTTAGAGAGCGCTGGACTCCAAAATTTATTACACGATCTCAACTATTTAACACTTCAAAATTACGAAAACCTCAATTATTTGAAGACTGGTCAACTGAAGACATCCATATTACTAGTGCCGACGGAGGTACTGGTAAAACTACTCTTAAATTATATGAAGCAGTATGCCTAGCTTTAGGAAGTCCATTCTTAGGGTTCCAATGTGTCACTCCTGGTCGAACTTTATTTATTACAGGGGAAGACACAGCTGAGAAATTATCAGCAATGCTCGGTCAAATTTTAAAACAAATGGGACTAATGGATGGAACTCCTGAGAGTGATGCGAAAGTTGATCATGTTTTAAATAGTATTGTAATTAAAAAAGATGCTGATCTTTGTATCATTTCAAAAGATAGATCCAATGGATTTCTAACTGTGAATAAAGATGCTGTTAGTAAGCTCATGGAAGCCATTGAAGACCTTAATCCAAAAATGATAGTGTTTGATCCAATTGCAAGTTTTTGGGGTAGTGAGTCTGCTTTAAATGATATGAATAAAGCCGTAGCTAAATTCATGGGTGAGTTACAAGAAAAATCTAACGCTTGTGTTGAGATGATCAATCATATTGGTAAGCAATCAAGTTCAATGAAAGACTTAACTCAATTTGCAGGTCGAGGTGGAACAGGACTTCCGTCTCATGCCAGAGTTGTTAGAGTTTTAATTGGTATAAGTCCAGAAGAGTACAGAGAGAAAACTGGGTTTGAGTTAGAAGAAAATAAATCAGCAATGCTTTGTAATATTGGTAAATTCAGTGACGGTTCACCTCTGTATAACAAACCTTTTATTATTGTTAGATGTGGATATTTATTTGAACGCCAATTAATTATAGCAGGTAAAGACAAAGTTGAACAGTCATCGCAACATGATTTAGAGAGAATTATGTCAGTAGTAAAAGACACACTTCGTAATGGTAACTATCCAACTATTTCAGGAATTACTGGTTACTTTAGATCACATGAAGAACCGATAAGCGTTACGAAAGTTAAAGACTGTATAAGTTTATTAGGAATGAATGGACTATACGGTGAGAGAGTTAAGACAGTAGCTCATCCCGATGCTACTGTTAAAGAGAAAATATTAGTTATTGAGCAGACTCAACCACAGATCTAAGCTTATCAGAAATCACTTCATACTTAGTATGAAACGTACAAAGATTCTTTTTAAATCTTTCTTTAAAAGCAGTAATAAAAATTACACTCTCACAATGAGGACACTTGTGTTGGAAAAAAGATCCATTAACACTTGATGGTTTTTTAAAAATCAATTGAGTGGAAGGTCCACCGCATTTACAATTAAATTGTGTTGATATTAGTTTACTCATTTTAACTCCTCCCATCCAGAACCTTTAAGTCTAGTATTAATATCCTTATGACTAATATCAAGTGAATAAACTGCATTACCTTTTGATGGATGATAAGGCCAGTGTTTTCTAGTAAAAGTTGCCAGGTTTTTACAGCATCCGCATGGGTTTTCCTCTGTTTCCAGTATTTCAATCCAAGGTGATTTAGGTCTATACCAATATCTAATTTTACTCATATCTCAACCTGCTTTGATAATCTAAATCAAAATATCGCTTATCAATATTTTTAGGATTTGCTAAACACTCATCCATTGCGCTCCACATGGACTTTAAAGTTACAACATGATCATCATCACCTTCACATATCACATCGCCACACATGTTGATTGATCTGGCAAAGCAAGCGTTAACAACGTCTTCAGTTCTGTATTGAATAACTGTGTTAAAACTGGCGGCTGCACATGATATGATTGTTGTTATTATTAAAATTCCAGTTAGTGATTTCATTTTAAAACTTCCTTTTTAAAATTACCTAATATTTTATCTTGCATTTCTTTAGTGTTAATTAATTTATTAATTTTCTTAATCCAAGCTTTAACTTCTTTTGTTTGTTTAACATTTGTTGGAGCTGATATTTTTATCCAATTTTTCATTTAAAACCCCATCTAAAATAAGCCCACATTAAAAACACAATGGATGCTATAAAATATATTACTGATAAAATTAATAATGTAACAACATAACCTTGTTGCGCTTCAGTTAAAGTACTCATTTATCCCTCAACATATCATTCATCATTTTAAGTTCAAAACTTGTTCTAATGAATGTGCATCTATTTTCAGCCTCTTCAATAAGAAAATCAGCAAATTTATTTTCAATTCTGTACTTCCAAATCATCATCCAATGTTGCCATTCCATGTAGATTAAAGTTAACTCTGGACTCATTTAAAATATCCTCTCATGTAATCATAGCTGATCAAACCACCTTCAATTAAATAACAAACACAAAGAAGTGTAAAGGTTATCAAAGCTAAAAGCAGAAGTGCAGCTTCAATTAAAACTCGTTGTAAAATTAATATTATCATATCTCAACCTCTAAATGTAATGGGTGACATTCTTGTCCACAGAACTCGCCGTGAATTGTCTCATTTGCTTTTTCTAACTTTGTTTTTAAATCTCACTTTTTGCATTTATTTTAAAAGTGACACCGAAACATTTAAACTCACTTAGATCAACATTCTCGGCTTTATATTTATCCATGGATTTTATATCCAATTCCAACTTGTGATAAGCTGCATGAGGTAACTCTACTGACACCACAACTTTAGTATGATCAACTCTTGAGAATACTAAGTCTTGTGCGAAACTGACAATTGCATCTTTAACTGAACTCATTTGGTCTCCTCATAAATCTCTCTTATTTTTAATTCAACATGGTCTCTTAACTTTAAAAGATCATTGATACCTAAGACATCGGACAGCTGTGAAGCCAGTTGTAAAATTTGAGTTTCATGTAATAATAAAAGTTTACTCCTAAGACCATCAACATTATCTAAGTTTTCAACAAAGCATTTATTTTGATTTTTTAATACTGTTACATTAAATCCATTCATAATTTACTCGCAGGTCCTATTGATTGGTAACTGATATTGGTAAACTTATTACCTATAACTCGTTCATAGTTACTCACAGTGTCTTTTAAAGATTTAATCTCTTTATCTTTATCCTGTAATAATTTTCTCATGTGTTCCAGACGTTCAAGTAAAACGTCTGTGCTGGCTGTTTCAATATAATGTTCATTACGAACAGTTTGCATGCTCATAAAAACTGACTCATTGTTTTCAAAGCTTTACGCAAGTCAAGTAATTGAATATTTAAAGCTTTATTTTTTTCTTCAACGTCATTTAGACACGATTGCATGATTGATAAATCTTTATTTTGGTTATCTGCTAACCTTCTTGTTATATTAAACTCAACATTTAACTCATTAACAAGAGCATCATGCGCATCTTTAGTTTGATCAGCATCTTGTTTCAAATTAATAATTTGCTGAAGCCTATCAGTTGCAAGATGAATCAATGCATTTTTACTTAATTTACTTAGTGGTTTTACTGGACCATAGGTCATATCAGAACTCATGAATATATCCCCTTATTTTATTTTTAAAAATCCCTTACTTTTAGCTTCTTGTGGTGACTCAAAGCTTTTAATTTTTCCAGTTCCCTCGATTGGAACTAATTGAAATACTCTATCACCTTTAAGATAACCATATTTCCCATTGAACAACTTACCCTTAAACATTGTACTGTGCTTCCAAATACTAACGTACATAACCTGACCTCCTGTCACATGAACTCATATCATGACATATCAGAAGTCAAATATATTCATAGGATGTCTATCAAAATATTTTAATAACTTAATAGTAGTTTGAGGCATCTTGCGTCTATCAGTTAACCAATAGCTAACGCAAGTCTTGGTAACTGCTAATATATCAGCTAATTGTTGGGTATTAAGACCAAATTTATCCATCCATTGCTTTAACTCACCCGATGTCATTTGATATTGATCGTCATAGCTCATCACATTACCCCTCTTTAAAAATTTTAACTTGAATCCAGGGGATATCACTCCCACCAAACCCCTCAATCTCTTCAACTAACTCAGTCTCTTTTAACTCTGTAATACCATGTAAAAAAGCGTTTTCATCGTGGAGCCCTAATAAGTCTTTACTGATTAATAATAAGTCTTTAGCCATTCCACCCTTGTTATCTTGTAAAAACCTATAAATAACTGATGCCTCATTTTGGTATTTATGGGGTTCAAATGGAGTCGTAGCTTTTATGTTTAAAAAAAATGGGTTATCCCTTCGCATCTCGTTGTAAATAGCTATCGCAACAAGTCTAGCTATTGGTATCCCCTTAACACTTCTAAAAGCCATAAGCATTTTGTGGATATTACGCGGTAGGAAGACTCTCAAGCCAATAAAATTACTATCGCTACCAA
>ERZ869925.942-NODE-942-length-15741-cov-5.661992_pt1 | contig 15741 bp, 15 predicted proteins | sample MGYA00579311_ERZ869925 | MGnify/ENA primary metagenome ERZ869925 (study PRJEB32216, sample SAMN09231817) | wastewater metagenome | place: USA: Maryland | collected 2016-07-30 | study: EMG produced TPA metagenomics assembly of the PRJNA472060 data set (Reclaimed...
GAGGGCGTGACACCGAAACGACGGATTCGCTGACCGCTACCTTCCGCTACCAAGGTGTAGCGGACACGAGTACTTTCAAGTTAGAGCACAATGCAACGCGATTGTCCGTGCCCAGTGTGCCAGTCACACGAGTCCGGCTTGCTTACGGAAATCGAACCACTGGTACATGGTGCCGCCCCACAGCGGATAGTCGATTTCCAGCCGGTGCCCAACGTACTCGGTCGCTGGCCAGCCAGTCTGTGCAAAGAGGTACGCCGCGGCATCGCCGTGCCTTGCCCATGCGGCGTTTCCGGCGTTGGTGAGGCCCGGACCCAGGAGTTCCAGCCGATACTGACCCGGCAATCTGAATGGCCAGTTCTCTTCGATGTCTTCGCTGAAAGCCATCGTGTACTGGAACGCGCCGCAGGCGGGGACGCTCTCGATCGCGAGGGATCGGTGCAGGTACACGTCGAACACGAACTTTGCGGTGGGCGAGAGCATTACCGCTGAGGTATGGAATATCTCCGGCGACTTTGCCCTTGGGTGAGCGACGTGCGAGATTCTTGTAGCGACCGCAGCATCGACGCTGACTCCCTCGTTCGCGAGGGACGGGTCGAGCACGGTGACTTGCGAGCCTTCCGGGCCGCGCGTCGTGAGCGTCGGCATCGGTGAAGAGCAGAACTGCTCGACAAGTCCAGACGCCCTTTGTCCCGGTTCGGTGCGTTTTTCCAGCGGATTGAACGTCGCAACTGGGCCGTTCTTTGCTTCTGCACGATCGGTTGAAGCGATACCAAGTGGAAGGGGCTGGGCTCCCTTCTCCAAGCGCAAGCCAATCAGCCCTCGAATCCATGCTTGTTCGACCTTGGCTGGCTCACCGGCGTGAGGTCCCACGGCGGTGATCAGGCTGTGGACACGCATCTGACGCATGAACAATCGCGCGTTCTCCTCGAAGAGCGTGCGACGCCGATCTATCTCTCCACGATCCGATTGGAACGCCCCGATCGCGATAGTCGCTTCGAGGCGTGCCCGGATGCGGGCGTGGCTCTCGTCGAACTCGGCGAGGGTCTCATTGAGGCGATCGATGGCCACAGACAACGCGGCCACGAGTTCGCGAGGCGCACCTTTGGCCTTGACTCGTTTGACCAACTCGAGCAGTGACTTGGAGCCAGGCAAACGGCAGAACGCTTCGCTTCCGCCCGTCGCGGGCTGAACGGCGGCGATGACACGTTGGCATGTGTTGCGGTCCACGGCCAGAAAACTCGCCATCGTCCGGACCGAGCGCGAATCCTGAGGCAACCACTTCACCAGGCGCGCTAACTCGCTGCGAAGGCGCTGGCCGACCGCCTCGATCGCGGCCAATTCTTCAGCGGTCAGGGTCTGACTCGAAACCCTAACCGACACCAGACCGTTGCGAGGTTCGCTCGGGCGTGCCCCATCTCTTAATGAAGAACTCGCTGCTCGCATGCACAGATTGTGCTTGACGGACAGTGTTCTGTCAAGTAGATTGTCATAAATACGACTTTGAGTCACTTTAAAGCGGCGTGTTTCTGCCCGATTACGTAGATAGATCCAGCGTTCACTCCAGGAGATTTGTCATGAGATTCACACGGTCCGAGATTGTCGCCACCATGCTGTTGGCTGCCGCGTTCCTTGCACCCGCAGCGCACGCTCAAACTTGCGAGGGCGAGTGGGTCGCGGGATTCACCAAGGCGACGCTTTCCCAGCCCCGCGCCGCGGTGGTCTTCGACTCGGGCACAGGTCCCACACTTCACGTCGCGGCCGGTGTTCGCGTGTATCGCCTCGAAGGTGATCGATGGGTCTCGCTCGGCAACAACTTTCTTGCCAATCTCACCGGACCAACCACCGGCGGCGGCGGCAACGTCCACGCGCTCGCCGTGTTCAATGATGGCTCGGGGCCGAAACTCTACGCTGGCGGCACCTGGGCTCGGGCCGCAGGCGGCGCAGTGACGCGCGACATCGCCCGATGGAACGGCACGGCGTGGGAGGGGTTTGGACCCGGAACCACCACCGGCACCAATCCAACGCGTGGCATCACCAACTACACAATCCCCACTTCACCCGGCGTCCACTTCGTGCTTGCGATGACGGTGCACGACGACGACGGTCCCGGTCCGATCGCGCCCGCCCTGTACTGCGCCGGTCGATTCTCCGCCGGTGGAACGACGGCGGCCGCGAACGTGGTCCGCTGGAACGGAACCTCATGGCAGGCTCTCGGGACGGGTGTCAACGAAACCGCATACGCGCTCCATTCGTTTGATGCCGATGGAAATGGGCCGGGTGCTCCGGTCCTCGCGGTCGGCGGCGTCTTCACCGGCACCGCAGGCGTTCCCGACACGCAGTACTCGGCCGCTTGGAACGGGGCCGCGTGGTCGAGCCTTGCATCCTCGCTTCCGGCGCAGGTGCGTGCGCTGGGTTCGTTTGACCCAGATGGCGATGGTCCTCTTTCCCGCAAACTTGTGGCCGGACTTCAGACGGCTCCCGCGCTGTACTCACTCGAGAATCCGGGCGGCTGGACCTTACTCGACAGCGGTGCCGATGGCACGCTGCTCTCAATCGCCTCGCGAGCGAACGCGGCGGGCGATGAACTCTTCATCGGTGGCAACTTCTCAACGGTTGGCGCGGGCGTCCCCGCACGCTCGGTCGCAAGATGGACGGCTGCCAACGGCTGGAGTCAGGTGGGCAACGAACTCTACACGCAGTGCGAAGCAATCGGGCAACCGGGAGCGTCACCGTCGCCGCTCGCGATGACGTTCTTCGATTCGGATGGAGCCGGCCCGGAAGCCGAATCGCTCCACATCGTGGGTGAATGGCAGACGAGCCTGACCGACGCCATGCAAGGTGCGGCCGCTCTTGATGAGACCACCAACACATGGAAGCCCGTCACGCTTGGCCTCGGCGGGTCGTCATCATTGCCCGGCGCGGTCATGTTCGACGACGACGGCAACGGGCCCAATCCCGCGCGCCTGCACGTCAGTTACTTTGGCTCGCTTGGCACGACCTTGGGCTCGGATGTTGCGCGCTGGAATGGGGCAGCATGGGAACCCGTTGGATCGTGCGTTACCGGCGACCCCGGCGTGCTCACGGTCGCGTTTGACGGTACGGCCGATCGACTGTTCATGGGCGGAAATCACGTATTCGCTGATGGCTCCGCCGTTCCCTTAAAGGTCTTCCGCAACGGTGCGTGGGAGAACTTCCCCGGCCCTGACGAGCCGACAGGGAATGTCAACGGGATTGAGGGCGTCGATCTCGATGGTGCAGGGCCATTGCCAACGGAACTCTTTGCCGTGCGCCAGAACCTGGCGAACGAGATCGACGTGATCCGCTGGAATGGGACGGCGTGGTCCGCCATTCCCGGCATCTTCACCTCGCCGAGCGCGGGAACGTTTGCACAGTTGACCGCGGTGGACCTTGGAAGTGGCCCGGAGTTGTACGCGTCGGGAACATTCACGGCGGTGGGTGCGACGGCCGCGAACGGCATCGTGAAGTTCGATACGCAGACCAACTCCTGGGTTGCTGTCGGGACGGGCGTCGCGAACGCCCGCTTGTACGCACGACCCCGTGCCATGACGCTGAACGGGTCGACTCATCTGTACGTTGGCGGCAACAGCATCGCCACCAACAACGGTCTGCTCTCACGCTGGGATGGAACGACGTGGGAAACGGTGATTGACGACGGCCGTTTGAATGCTGCCATCAAGTCTCTCGCTGGCTTCAACGCGGGCGATGGCATGGCCCTCTACGTCGTCGGTGACTTCAGCACCCTTGACGCCGCACCGGTCTCCAACAACATCATGAAGTGGAACGGAACGACTTTCGCCAACGTCGGCGCGGGCATGGTTACGAGCAGTTCAATGCCGGAGTCCGTCGTATTCGACGATGGCGCTGGCCCCGCGCTGTGGATCATCAATCGGGGTAGCAGCACACCGATCTCGAACAACCTCGCAGTCCTGCGTCAGACGCTCTGCTGCCCGGCGGACCTCGACAACGGTTCGGGAACGGGCACACGCGACGGCGGCGTGGACATCAACGATCTGCTGTACTTCCTCACGGGCTTCGAGGCAGGCGCAAGCACCGTGGATCTCGACAACGACGGAGATCCCGCAGTTGGCACACCCGACGGTGGCGTGGACATCAACGACCTCTTGTTCTTCCTCGCTCACTTTGAAGCGGGCTGCTGAAAGAGGCAAGAAACTTGTCTTCTCCCCGACGGGAGGCGTGCTCACAAGGCACGTCTCCCGTCTTTCGTTGTGAGACCTCGGATACAACTTGTTGCCGATCCGATCAAACAGGCTGAATGCGCACGCGGTGCGTTTCACACTGGCCTCAAGTGACATTCACTGTCCGCTACACCTTCTCTGACGGACCGTAACCCTCAGCGCCGCTCGCCCCCCGCCGCTCGGGGGCGAACGGCAGGCCCGACTCGTCCTCGCGGAACGCGATCTGCAACTTGAGTAGCCCGCACAGCCCGCAGCGCGGGGCCGGGCGGTCGGGCTCGTGGGCCTCGACAATGTCGACCCCGTGCGGGCACGCGCCGTGCGTGAGGCGTTCCAGGCGGCGTTCAACGGCCCGAACACGACCGCGCAGCGTCATGGCAACGATCCCTCTGACTTGCGACGGGCCTTGGCGCGCGATAGCGCGTCCTTCACCGGGTTGGGGCCTCGGTGACCCATGCCCATGCGCTGCACCTGCTCAGCCAGCGTCGGGGCCTGCGCGATCCAGGCCTTCCGCGCTTCCTTGCGTGGCGCGGGGAGCGACGCCAGTCGGGCGGCCTCCTTGAAGTCGAAGTCCGCCAGCGCCACCGTGGCCCGGATCTGGTTCCACGCCTCGTCGTCGGCGCAGTCGCCCCGCGTCGCCCAGCGGTACTCGGGGAAGAGGCGCAGGTGGCTCTCGGCCATGTGCGCTCGGAGGTCCAGGGCGCGCTGCTTGGAGGCGGCCTTCTGGTCGGCGTTCGCGCCCCGGATCGTCTCTTGCCGCAGTACCCGATGCGCCAGTCCCATGGTCGTGCTCCCTCAGATGTACTCGGGCGGTCCGCAGCGCGTCGCGCCCACGAGCGTGTACGACCCGTCGGGGTTGGGCGAGGGCTCCTTGTCCACGCGCACCCACGCGAAGCAGGACTTGCAGCCAAGCAGCCGGGACTCCTCGCCCATCTGCTCGGGGAGCAGCCACCCCGGGCGCACGGTGCCGGTGCCGTTCCTCAGACTGGCAATGCCGCAGTAGGGGCACGCCTGCGGCGGCCTCGGCGCATGGCGTTCCAATCGGTTGAGCCTGTGGCTAATTCCCATACCCGCTCCTCATCCCACTGTGCAGGGCCAACTTGGGCTGGCCCACGTTCTGGAGACGCTCCAGGGCCTCCACGCGCTGGGCGAGGTCGTCGAGTTCCACGCACTCGCGGCCGAAGCGCAGGAGGTTGGACGCGGCCGCCACGCGCGAGGCGTACGGGGCCTGCGTATCGACCATCACCTTCGCGAGGACGTTGACCGCCATGGGCGCGAACCTCGCCGTGAGCGCGATGGCCGTGCCGAAGGTCTGGCGTCGCGCCTTGCGGTAGGCAGCGATGAACGCGTCGTCGCGGTCGAGCCACGAGTGGATCGTGCGCTCGCCGACGCCAGCGGCCTTGGCAGCCCTCGCAATGTTCGGCTCGTTCAACAGGGCGATGACGGCGTTGGCCTGCGCTGGCGTGAGGCCATCGAGATGGACGCCTTCATCGCGATCGTTGCTACTTCCATTGGCGTCGCGCCCTTCCGTCGGTTCTGTCGGCGCGCCCTGATGGGTAAAGCCCGATTGTGCGGAGCCAGGTTCTTCGCGCTCGTCGTCATCATGTGGATTGGGCGGGTTGGTGTCGATCATGGCAGGGAACTCCCTTGCATCTCAGTTACTGGGGACCTTGGCGCGCGGTTCGCCCGTGGTTGGGCCGTGTGGCGCGGAACGCCACGGCGGCACGTGCGTGCGGGTCGGTGCAGCGACGCGACGTGGGCGATCGTGGGCCAACGGGCGGGCGGTTGCCCGTCGTGCACGAACACGCGGGGGCGCTCGCGCGTGGTACCCGAAAGAAGTTGTGCAGATTCCGCGAACTGGCCTTGCTGTTCCGGCGATTGCATGGCTTCATGTCATCAACGCGGGGCAACGAACCAGCCCCGCGACGGAGAACACGACCATGAGCAACGCACGCAAGAACACAAGCCTCGACGGGATCGCCAAGCAGCAGGCCCTCGACGCGGCGATGGACCGGGCCAAGGCCGCGCTGCACCTGGAGACGCTTGAGACCCGCAAGCGCGACGCCCTCGACTTCCACGAGATCCCGGTGTGGTCGATCCGCGACCTGATCCGCCACGCCTTCGAGACCGGGTACCACCAAGGGCTGCACGCGGGCTACCGCCAAGGGCGCGGGGACGCCTGCCACGACGCGACGGGACAAGAAGCCCCGACCAGCCCCCGCAACCCACAACTGCCGACCGAGTGAGGCCCGCGAACAGCGGGCCTTGTTGTTGATACGCACCGCCACGCACCAAGGAGATTGACCATGAACGAGCGCGACATCCAAGACATGCTGATGACCCTGATGGACAACCTGATCGACGCCAAGGACGTGGTCGAAGGGGACGACGACGACACCACGCTGGCGGATATCGCCCGCGACATGGTGGACACCTTCCAGCAGATCCAGCGAGCCAAGTCCTTCGACGACGCGATGTTGCTCACGAGCAACGAGGGCGTGATCCTGACCGCCGACGACGGGTCCGAGTTCCAGATCACGATCGTGCAGAGCCGTAACCCCGCCTGACCCACACAACGCCCGGGCGGGGGGAACCTCGTCTCGGGCGCTTCCACGCCGCGACGTGCGGCGGGGTTCACGACCACGAGTTAGGAGTTGACTATGACCGCAAAGACCAAGCCCGCCCCCAAGTCCAAGAAGCACAACCCCGAGGCGACGGAGCGCCTGCGCAAGGCCGCGTCCAAAGAGATAGGCGAACGCTTGGCCAAGGCGGAGGCCGCCGACGCCTCCCCCACCGCCGCTGCGAACGCCACGCCGCCAGCGCCGGACGGCGGCAAGGAACCCAAGAAGGACAAGAAGGCAGGGGGATTGGCCAAGTTGGCCAAGTCTGCCGCAGGAGAGGGAGCCGCCAAGCAACTGGGCGGACTGGATGCCGCCGCGATCGTCCTCAAGGCCGCCAACGCCCCCATGAACTGCAAAGAGATGTGGGCGGCGATCAACGCCAAGAAGTTGTGGTTCACCGAGGGCAAGACCCCCGAGGCCACGATCTACTCGGCCATCATCCGCGAGATTAAGGCGAAGGGGAAGGACTCTCGCTTCCGCAAGGCCGCGCGGGGCAAGTTCGAGTTCTGCGGGAAGGACGCCTGACGCGTTAGTTGGCGTCAGAAGGCGACCCAAGCACAGGACCAGCACGCCAAGACCAACGCGACAACGTGCGCTTCCATGCACGCCCCTGCACTTGCGGGGGCGTGTTCTCGGTTCGGGAGTTGCTGGAACCTGCCCGCTACGTTCCGTGTAAAATTCGTAGCGCGCATGGTCTGGTACACTTGGCACGACATGGACCGTGAGCCCTGCCTGTTCCTCAACACGTTCGCACCGCTCGCCACGTCGCGCCTCGGTCGTGAGGCTGTCATCGCGCACGGGTTGCCACCCTTCATCGACGGCTCCATCCGTCGCGAGCCCGACTTCCAGCACGAGCGGCCCGCCATCACGTGCCTGTGCCGCGCGGGGAGGTTCGTTCCAAGACTGCTCGTGGGCGACCACGTCGCGTACATGACGAAGAAGTCGTTCCACGGAGGCCGCGGACCCCAGAGACGCCTCATCGCGGTTCTGCGGGTGGACGAGGTCTTGGACAACCACAATGCCCTCGCCGCGTGGTACCGACGAGAGGGACTTCCCTTGCCGAGCAACTGCGTGGTCCCTGGCAACCCGCCCCAGCCCCTCGACATGAGCCATCGCGCCACGGTCTATCGCTGTTTCAGCGATGCCGAGTGCGCGCAGAAGTGGAACGCCGAGTACGAAGTCCGTGCGAGAGAGCATCCCGTCGCGTTGGTCTGCACCACGCTTTACCGTTGGCTCGATTGGGATGCGCCAGTCGTCGATGATCATTGCCTCCGCAAGGTGTTCGGTAAGGTGCCCGGCACAGAAAACCCCGCCCCACAACATCTCGATCTGCTCACGCCACTGCTACAGCGCGTTGCCGTTCCGCCTTCTTCCCAGTGAACGACTCCCACCGCGACACGATCACGTCGCAGTACGCGCGGTCAAGTTCCATCAGGTACGCCTTGCGGCCAGTCTGCTCCGCTGCGATGAGCGTGGAGCCGCTGCCGCCAAAGAGGTCGAGCACGCGCTCGCCGGGCTTGCTGCTGTACTCGATCGCACGGCGTGCCAACTCGACGGGCTTCTCGGTGAGGTGCACCATCGCCTGCGGCGTGACCTTCTTGACGTGCCAGAGGTCGGGCACGTTCTTGGGCCCATAGAAGTGATGGCCCGCCCCTTCTTTCCAGCCGTAGAAGCACCACTCGTGCGCGCCGAGGAAGTCCTTCCGGGACATCACCGGGTGTTCCTTGTCCCAGATGATTGCTTGTGCAAAGTACAGACCGTTGGCTTTGAGCGCGGGCGGGTACGCGCCGCAGTTGCTGTAACCACCCCAAGCGTAATACACGCCGCCGGGCTTGAGCGCGTGCGCGAGCGCCTTGAACCAGGACCGCAACTTGGCGTCGAACTCGTCGTCGGGAAGGAAGTCGTTCGCCAACGGTCGGTCCTTCGCGCGCATCTGTTTCGTCGTGCCCTTCACCGGCCTGGATGTTGAACCTTGGTACGACGACTGGCCCGACGCGATCGAGTTGTTGGAACGCGATTCGACCTTCACGCCGTACGGCGGATCGAGATTGGCCATGTCGATCACCGCGCCATCGAGAAGTGTGGCGAGATCGGCGGCGTTGCCACTATCCCCGCATAGCAGACGATGGTTGCCGAGGATGATCAAGTCACCCGCCTGCGTGACGGGCTCGTCGGGCGGCGCGGGGACCTCATCTTCGTCCACGAGGCCAACGGTCTCCTGCGCGAACAACTCGGCCAACTCGGCCGCGTCCCAGCCGAGCAGCGACGTGTCGAGGCCAAGTTCCTCCAGCGCCTTGATCTCGGTTACGAGCAGATCGAAGTTCCACTCTGACAACTCGGCGGTGCGGTTGTCGGCCAGCCTGTACCCGCGCACCTTGTCGGGGCTCATGTCCGATGCAACATGCACGGGAACCACGATCATGCCCAACTTCTCGGCGGCCTTGAGGCGCGTGTGCCCCGCAATCACCACGCCGTCCTTATCGACCACGATTGGTTGCCTAAAGCCAAACGCCTCGATCGACTTCGCTACAGCATCCACCGCACCATCATTCACCCGCGGGTTCGCGGGATACGGCTTCACGTTCTTGATTGGCCACGTTTCGATTTTCATGCATTCACTCCCCTTGAACCTCGTTCACACTCGTACGCACAACGACACGCGATGTTGGTCCGCGCACGGCAGACCTTGCGGATTCGCGCCAAATCCACACTTGCCCACTGCGACTGCGCGCGCATCCCCCTTATACCCCCTGTGCGTGCGACAGCAGTCGCCCGCACATACACATGCCGTGGTGTGCGCGCTCTCTCTCACCGGCCCTCCTGTGAACTCTGGGGCAGCGTGGCGAACTTCACCGGCTTGTTTCCACCAAACGTCCAGCGATGCACCAAGTGGCTCGACTCGGCCAGCTTGAGCAGCGACGCGGCTTGTCGCCCCGTAACGCCTTCGTCTTTGGCCTTCGCCTTGATCTCCTCGGTGGTCGCGGGTTCGGCGGTCACGAACGATTTGGTGAATGACTCCGGCGTGTGCGGCTCCCCATCAGCCTTCTTCGGGGGCTTGGTTTCCTTGAGATGGCGGGGGTCGAGCCTGCCGTCGATGTTCCACACCGGGTGGCCCCAGCGAAGCACGACGGGGTCGATCGGTGGCCACGAGCGGGTCGTCGCTTCCAGCGTTACGGCGTTTGCGACGGCGTGCGGGCGCAGCACAAGGTGCGTGTCCGCCGCGCGGCTCTGGCTCCCGGCTCCGGCTCCCACGTCCGTGACCGCCTTGTTGGCTTGGCCGCCCTTGGACGTGTGGTGCACGAGCAGGAAGCTGCAGCCCAGCATCTGGGCGTACTCGTCGAGCGCGTTGTAGATCGATGCCATGGCACCGTTGTCGTTCTCGTCGAACCCGCGGGGCATGAACCTGTACAAGGCATCGAGGATCACGAGGTCGAACTTCCCGGGCTGGACGGACCGGAAGAACCTGCTCATGGCCAAGATGTCCAGAAGCGATCCGCGCACGTTCTGCACGAAGAGCGTGTCGTCCAGCTCGTCCAGCGAGATGCCTCTGGCCCGCGCGATGAGCGGGATGCGGTCGGCCGAGGTTTCCTCGTGCAGCTCGTTGTCGATGAGCAGGACGTTGCCCTTGATGGTGGTGAACTGCCCGAGCCAAGGCCTGCCGGTCGCGACCGCGAGCGCGGCGTCGTTCGCCAGCCACGACTTGCGCGACTTCGGCGCGGCCACCACGTTCATGATCTCGCCCTGGCGAAGCAACCCTTCGATCACCGGCGGGCGAAGCGAGCGGCACTTGCCCCGCAGGTCCCGGAATGGGACAAGTGCCGACGGAACGTCCTCGCTCCCGAACGGCGACGGGCTCGACTGAGGCACCGAGGCGGGATGCGGCGGCTTGGAGCCGATGCTGTTGGCGATCTTGGTCACTTGTGATTTCTCCAAAGGCGGCTTGCAGCGATCCGCGTTGACTCGCTGGAGCGCTGCGTCGATCTCGCGGATGGACATCCCACGGCGGCGCATGGTGCCAGCGAGGCTGGTGAGCGTGCTATCCCGGCAGCCCTCGACGATCTCGCCCCCGCTCGCGATGTGAGCGGTGCCGGGCGGCTTCTTGGCCGTCGCGAGTTCCACCAACCACGACGGCGCTTCGATGAGTTCGTTTGGTGCGACGCCAAGCGGTCCGGGCGACACCCACTCGTACCGACCCACGGATGTCACGGACGGCGCGGCCACGATGTACCCGCCGTCGGCACGGATGTCGATGTTGGGGGCAATGACCCCCTCGCTGTTGCGAACCGGACGACCCGGGATCTGTCGCCACAGCAAGTGCCTACCGCCGCGCGGCGTCCTCGCCTCGTACGCGCTCATGAAATCGAGCTGGAGATCTGGCTCGTCCTTGAGCCACGGATTGTCCGCGCCATCGATGTCGAGGACCACGAGCCCTTGGGTCGCTATCCCGATGTTGGCGAGGGGCTCCTCGGACCACCATCCCTCTATCGTGTTCGCGTCGGTCGTGGCTTCAAGGTGTCCGTGGCTGTGCGCCAGTGGAACTTTGCTGCGGGGAGCGAGCCGGAACACCGGGTATCCCAGCTCCGCGTATCTCAAGGCGGACTCGGCAAGGAGCGAGCGCGGCGTGTCGATTGCTTGTGGCCCCATCGCGCGGCGCTCCTCTATCGGGACTTCTTGCGACGACCGCTCTTCGCCCGCTCGCTGGGATGGCACCCGCACATGCGTGCCCTGGGCCGCATCAACTCTGTGACGAACTCGTCGAGTTGCTGCTGGCGCGGCTCGATCTCCGGGAACTCGTCCCAGGCAATGCTGGTGAACGGGACGAGCCTGTTGCACGCGCGAATCGTGATCGATTGGGAGCCGTGCACGTTCTGCCAAGTGCACTCCGCGAACGGGCACTTGGCTGCCGAGACAAGGATGCGAACGCCATCGAAACCCGGGAGGACTTCCGCGTACGACGCGATCTTCCGCACGATGGCGTCCACCTCGGGCGCAACTTCGCCGTCCTCGTAACAACTCTCAAAAACGATCTCGACGATCGCGTCGGTGCCCTTGACGTACACGCCCGCGCCGAACTCCAGGTCGTGCTTAAGCCCGATCCTGTCAACTTCCTTGGCCGTGCGCCAGCTCGCCGGATCGGACGCGTCGATCGGCTTCCTCGTCACGGGGTCAACTGGGATGACGACCATCGTGCCATCATGACCACACCGGGACTGGGTGGTGACCCATCGCTTCATGCCCTTGAGGGCCTTGGGTGCGCACGTAACGCACGGCCAGTCGACCAGTTGCTCAAAGGGAACGCTGGAGTTGCTGCATTCAATCGTGGCCACGGTGATGCTCCTGTATCAATGGAACCTCGGGAGGACTGGGCTGGGAGAGGACGTTGGTGTTTCGGGTGCTCAATGCCTTGATCTCGGGCGTTTCCGCTCGCCCTTCTGTACTTGAAAGGCGCCGGTGGACGGCGCGTGCGCGCACATCCCGACAAAGACTTTCGCGACGGCGGCCGCCATAGGACCAGCCCCTTCCAGCACGACTAGCCGCTTCTTGCGATCGATGGCGTAGCCCGCCTCCAGCCGAACCGCCGCTTCGCCATGCAGGCAACCGACGGCCAGGATTGCAAGAGACAGCGTGCGCTCGACCGCACCCATGTCGGCGTTGGGCAGGAACGCGAGTTGGTAGAGCGGGCGAGGTGGTTGTTGGTCCGTGCTGTTCATGCAAAGCCTCCACCTACATCTACGCGAACCGGTCAACTCGTGGCGGCTCATCCCAGGTACTCCTCAAGCCCGCGGTCGTAGAAGTCAGTCCGGATACTGGCGCACACGCCGCGAAGCGTGCTGCGCGCCAGGTCCAGTTCCTTGGCTGCGTCGCTCACGTTCTCGCGGGCGAGCACGTCAACGATGTCGCGCTGCCTGGGGGGGAGCGAGTTGATCGCGTCCATCACGTCCAGTCGCAAGTCCGTGTCGCGATCCGACTCCCCCACCGCAACCGGGGCAACCACACCCGACGCGGCGTCGAGGGATTGGGGGTGCCGACCGCGCTTCTTGGCGTACTTGGCCCGCAGGAACGAGACCAATCTCGTCCCGACGACCTTGTTGATGAAGGCTTCGCGGGTGCCCCGCTTCGGGTCGTGCAAGTCCCAGACGGTCATCAAGATGAGCATCATCTCGCCGCGCGTGTCCTCGGCGTCGGCGCGGCGGATGGTGCCGGATCGGACGAGTTTGCGGACTTCGGCGGCAATGACCATCTCGGCGAAGTCCAGGAGGCGTCGTTCAATCTGCATGGGAGGTTCCTTGCGGGCGCAGCGATAGCGGTCGGGCGCTGGGGCCGCGCTTCTGCCGTTGGGTTGGTGAGTTGGCCTAAAGCGTCTTGAGTGGTCGCAATGCCGAACTACCCAGACGGGGCGGCAGTGGCGGCGCGAACGAAGCGACGGGAAACACAAGGGATGGACATTCGGGCGGCGGACGTGGCCGTGCGACCCATGAGGCAACCGCCGCTAGCGGGCGGGGTTCGTCTCGAAAGCCTGATGGGAACGGCTGCGTTAACACAGCCTGAAGTAGGGGCAGACCGATCACGCCGATCAGTCATGACTAGTCACGACTGCTGGAACTTTTCTCCCAGTGCACGCCCCGCAATCGTCAAGAAGTATCCGCCGCGTCTGCCTTGGTGCTTCGCGTTGCCCAGAAGATCCGCCTTCACAAGCGCGGCAAGGGCCCCTTTGAGCCGCGAATCAGCCTTGTAGCCTGCCCAATGCGCAATAGTCTCTTGGCTGGGGAGTTTTGGAGCATCCGCGTCAAACATCCTCTTCTCAACCATCGCCACAAGGATCGCCCGCTCCATGTGGTTCCAGCGATCGGTGGCAATGCCATCGGAAGCGAATGGCGTCGTGCCAGGTGACACGACTTGGGCTTTCTGCGCACCATTGCTGGGGACAATCTGTGATGACAGTCGATCGGCCACTGATGTCCGCGCCGCGATTGCTTCCCATGCGGCCTGCAAATGTTGACCACGGTCATACAGCCCGCCATACACATCGTGCATGAGTTGCTCTTCTCGCTCACAGCCATTCGAGTGAATGAGGCCAAAGACAACGTCCTTCACGCGGCGTATGGCAAGCCTGGTGTCCACTTCCCATTGGGACGCGTCCTTCAAGTACTCCGACAAGTGCTGCCCGACGCCCTGGCTCAGTTCCTCCGCTTCCTGGAGTCCAGCGACGATCGGATCAATCCACTCCTGCAACTGGCGCTGCACTTGCGAGATATGTGCGGAGGTCACAACCTGGCTTCCGCGCGCGACAAGGGACTTCAAACGCACCTCGAGCGATAGAATTCGCGAGTCCGTTTTCACAAGGTGGCTCAGCAGCTGACCGACCTGCTCCTCTGCCGACAAAGAAGGTCTCGGAGTGCCTGCACGTCGGTCGGATGCTTGGCCTTGTTGCGCCGATCCCATGATCGACGCTCGTGCCTTGAGGACATCCTGCTCATACTGCGCGATGCTGCTCTCGGCTTCCTTTACAAACAACCTCTCCGCGGCGGTGAGTTCGAACTCTCGAATACCGATTGCGAGTCCTGCGCGGGCAATGAACCGCTCGACCTTTTGAACTTCACTGCTGGTCCACTCGGGGACTGCCGCGAGGTCACCCGGGTCGTCCTCGGACAGCATTCTGAGGAGCAAGTCCGCTGCGTCCCGAGCGTTCCCTGCGTCCTCCACACTGGCGAGCAGAGGAAAGCACAACTTGACACGGTCGCGAAGGTTCTCGACGAGTGACAGAAGCGGGTGTGGTTGCCAGCCGACCCCCACGTTGGCCTGAAGTTGCAAGATCATCGCCGCAAGCGTCCAGTAGCGGCGGAGCATGTGATGGGCACGCGCGGGATTGGCGAAATCACCATTGTCCGCGCCCGTGGGGCAGCGGCACGAGAACATCATGATGGTGCCGATCTGCATCTTGAGCGATTGCACGGCTGGCGATGCCGACTTGAGACACTGCTCGAGCGTGTGTGACAGGGCCTTAAACGTCCCAGCGTCCGATCCGTCAGATTCGACACACGACGGATGGTGCGTAAGGGCGAGCAACATCAACGCTTCGTATTGAAGCCACGGACCTTCGCCCAGGAGTTCGCGGCCTTGCGAGAACTCTTGCAAGCGTTCAAAGCCGGGTTGGCGAAGTATGACTGCCAGCGAGGCGTCCAGTTTCGCCTTGAGCTTCTCGTACTCAACTGGCGGAACTGCGTCGGGATAGTCTCGCCGCACCTCCTCCAGGTCTCGGCAAAGCAGCCACAGCGTCGCCAGATCAGCGACCATTCGGGGGTCGAGGGCGGTCTGCTTGGACGGAATCTCAGTACCTGCGTCGCTCGCCACCTCCACCAGCGCCCTTTGCAGGTGCCGTATGCCTTGGTCCAATCGTTCCAGGTACCCCCATCCAACGTTGATGTCCGGATACCACCTCGGATGGTTTGCAGGCCTCGCAAGTTCCTCCGTCTCGATCGCCAACTGCGACAGCGTGGGTCGTCCGGGGATCTGCGCCAGAGCCGCGCATGCCACCTGAACGTCCTTACTTGATCGTTCGAGGTACTCCATGGCCCCATCGTCCAACGACCAGTATGGAAGCGACCCTCCCTCGGACGCTACCGCCTGGTTCGCGGCGTTGAGTTCGGTGGGTGGAAAGCCGTCGCCGGGCCCAAATCGAGCGATGGCCGCCTGCGCGTATCGATTCAGTGTGTCGCTGTGCTTCAACAAGAAGTTGCCGTCGGCGTCGATGTCATCCACCATCGCTTGCCAACCACGAATCTCATCGCGCTCGACTCGCTCGTTCACGCCCGACGGTCGGTGCGCCGTGTGCGGATTGCGGCGGCACGCCTCAGCCCAGTACAAGAACATCAAACGGTGCTTCTCGACCGCTTGCAGCAGACGGT
>ERZ869925.943-NODE-943-length-15739-cov-63.503634_pt1 | contig 15739 bp, 30 predicted proteins | sample MGYA00579311_ERZ869925 | MGnify/ENA primary metagenome ERZ869925 (study PRJEB32216, sample SAMN09231817) | wastewater metagenome | place: USA: Maryland | collected 2016-07-30 | study: EMG produced TPA metagenomics assembly of the PRJNA472060 data set (Reclaimed...
CCGCTCTTCCGATCTGTTTCCAGAGGGTCGACGCGAAAGTTTCACCCCTCCCCCCCCCTATCGGTTGACCGAACCGCCGACCGATTCGGCGATGTCGCGCTTCGTTTTCGCCTCGTGGCATTGCGCGCAGAGGCCCTGACGATTGCTCTCGATGTCCCGTCCACCGTTGCAGAGGGCGACGATGTGATCGACCTGGGTTGCCAACCGGATGAGCCCTTGCCTGTCGCATTCGACGCACAGCGGGTTGCGTGCGAAGTGCTCGCGACGAATGCGCTGCAGGGCCGACCCTCGGATGCGTTGGATCCCAGACGATGCGAACCTTGGGTCGAGCGTCTTGACTCGGGCAGGCAGGGCGGCAAGGCGTGAGGGCAAGCGGCGCATCGTCTTCCGAAAAGAAAAGCCCGACGCGATGCCGGGCTCGAAGGGTGCGGACCTGGGGAGGAAGCCATTCGCACCGCGCCGGTAACTCACGCCAGCGTGCACGAACCGTAACACCGATGCACAATGAAATTCGCACATTATTTTTTCGCCCGTTTCGGCTTTGCCCTGGACGCCACCTCGAGCCACGCATAAGCCTGCTCGACTCGGGTGCGGTAGGTGTTGACGTGCACGGACAGGGATGCAGCTTGTGCGCCTCGTGTTCCCCTGCCCTCGACCCATAGAACGAGAGCACGGAAGGCGTGGGGTGCGGCTCGCTTCAGGTCCGCCAAGAGTGCCGACGTCTCGTGGTTCCGCAAGCCCTTCGGCATGGGCGGTGATGCGGTCCCATGTCCGCCGGTCGGCCCACGGTAGGCTGACGAGACAGGCGCTCCGACGTGGCCCTCGGTCGCCCATTGGGTCAGGCGTGCGTCCCACTTGCGCCATGTCTCGTCGGGAAGGGGCATCACTCGGGACGCAGGACGAGCCTCGGTCGCCCTCGTGCGTCGCCTGGCCGGAACGCATTCGCGATGCGCCGGTAGGTGTACGCCTTTCCGCTCACCTTCTCGATTCGCTCGGACCGCTTGAGCACGGAAATCGCGCGTTGAATCGACCGGCAGTCGAGGTAGGGCAACGCGAGGTACAGACGCCCGATGGTGATGGCGTCCGGATGCACCGGAATCGCATCGAATACCCGCTGCTGAATCGTGCGGGCGGCGGATTCGGTGGCCTGCTGGCTTGGAGCTTCGGCGGTGTCCATCATCGGGGCGCGACCTCCGCTTTCGGGTACAGCGTTCGGACTTCCGCGAGCGTCTGCGGGGGATGGAAGAACACCTCGATCGTCTCGCCCTGGCGATTCACGGTCCACCACTCGCGGGCGATGTTGGCGGCGATGCGGGCGTGGGAGGCTTCGGTGCGGGGGTTGGGCGCGCTGCCTGCGTGCGCGTTAACCCGTGCGATTGCCTGTCCGAGCCGGTCGGTCATTCGCGCTCGGCTAGCTGCCGCTTCAGGTTGGCGAAAATGTCCAGCGGCGCCGGCGTTCGGGGTGGCTCGAGCCGCAGGCGGTGCGGCGCCTTGCGGATGAACTGGCGGCACAGGCTCACGAACTCGGGCTGCGTCGGTGGGAATGGCTTCCCCTCCGTCCGCAGCGCGTTGATCGCGAGCCTGATGCACTCGCCGTCGAGGCCGTGCAGCGCGGCGTTCCACGACGTCTTGACCGCTTCGATGTCGCAGCCAATCCAGAGGTCGAGCCAGTGCTTCCCGTACATGCCGAGCAGTTCGGCGAAGAGGCGGTCGATCCCGCGTTCAGGCGACGCGGGTCGATTGTGCGGTGATGTCGGTAGGTTCTTCATGGCTCTCGGTCCGTGGTCCGGTCATGGCGGCCGCCACCGCGGCGCGCTGCTCGTGGATCGTCTGGTGTTTCTGTTCCTGCCATCCGCCGATTGGCGGCAGGGTCACGTGGCCGTTCGCGATGGCGTCCTGTACCACGCGCTCGGGGTCGTCGTGCTCGCCGAGTCGGTGCAGGGCGAGCTTTTCGGTCTGCGGGGTGACGCCCTTGCGCTTGTTCGCGAGGTGCGACTTCCACGCATCCCAGGTCGGTTGGGTGAGGTTTCCGGGGAGGGGTACTCCGGACGTTTCACTTCTCTCCGATGCGTCCTTGTGGTTCTGGTTATGGTTCTGGTTCTGGTTAGCTGAGCGTTCGCTTAGCGTTCGCTGAACGTTCGCTGAGCGGATAACCTCAGCCCATCCGGCGGGGCGATGGTCGGTCGCGTCCGGTCCTTTCGCCGTGTTGCAGGTCGGGCAGAGGGGTTGTAGGTTGTCGATCCCGTCCGACCCTCCCTGATAGACCGGGACGATGTGGTCTTTGGCGATCGCGCCATGTGCGCCACACTTGACGCACTTCGCCCCGCAGAACGCAACGAGGGCCGCCCATTCCTCTGCTGTGTGGGTGCCCTTCGCGCGCGCCTCGGACATGCGATCCGCGCGCAACTGCTTGTTGCGCTCGGCCCTGGACTCGACACTCGCATAGGCGCTCTTCCTCGCCTTTTCGGACTTGTCGGCATACCGCTCCAGTTCCTCGTCGCACCGCTTCTGTCGCCAGCCGTCGGACGTCTCGATGAAGAACTCGCGCAGCACGACTCCGACGGCGCGCTTCTCGGCGGCTGCGTGGGCGCGGACGAGACGGCAGATCGCCGGGATGTCGCGCGGCAGCGGGCATTCCCGCGCGTAATACTGGTCGATCATGCGCGAGTAGAAGCATTCCTCGACGGCGGTCAGGTGCGCGGTGTCGCGCATCCAATCGCCGACGTGGCGGGGATAGTGATTCAAGATGCAATCCCCGATTGCAGCGCCCGCCGAATGAGTTCCACCGCCGGCCCTCGCGCCTGGTCCGGCGTCACGTAGAGCAGCCGCCACCCGTGAATCGCCGCCTCGCTGTACTTCTCCATGTCGGCCAGCGCGCCGGCGCCGCGGGTGTGCCTGCCTTGCGTCCAGATGCCGCCCTCGACCTCGAGCGCCAGCTTGTGCAACGGCCAGGCGTAGTCGAACCGCCATTTGCGCGTCGGGTGGAACTGGTACTCGGGAATCGGTTCAGGCAGTCGGTGCGCGCGGCAGAGGTGGACGATTTCGTAGAGGGGTGCACGAACCGCCGAGGTGGCGCGCCGAGGTGCCCACTGCGAATGCGCCGCTTCGGGGCTCGCGCGTTGAATGGGTGGGCTACTCGCTGCGGTGGCCGGGGCCGTTTTGATCCCGGCGTTCACAGCCTCAACGTGGACACCATCCGCTTTCGCCCCTTGAACATGCCCGACCGACGATGGCGACTCACCGCCGGCCGGGGCTTTCGCACTAGCGGCATAGGTGCTGCTCGCGCCGCTGCTCTGTGGGGGCCGGTCGCTTCCCTTAGGCACTTCGCGCGGGTTTTCCGGAAGCCCACCCGCAGCCACACGCTGACCGTACTGCGCCCCATCTTCACGCGTATTCGATTGCCTATCGAGCTCGCGAGCCAACTGCGCCGCGCGCTTGTTCTTCCATGCTTGATGCAGTTCGTCGGTCCAGCGGAGGACGGCCATGTTTGCGTGTCCGTAGGCGTCGCCGTCGTATCGCGCGCCAGCATTTCCCTTGCCGCAACGCCGACGCACGACTCGCAAATGCAGACCGCGGCAGGCCCGGCCAGCAGGAACCGCGGAGCGGCGTATGGGTCGTCCTTCTGCAATGCGCCGCAGAAGTCGCAGGCCAGCAGCACATTTCCGTCCTTCAGCACCTTCACGCCCGTACCCCATAAATCCGCTGCACCCACTTCGGCGGGTTCTGCGGGATGTGCGACAGGAAGCCGGCGCACTGGTAGGCGTTCCCGGGCTCGAACGATTTCGTCGGCACCCAATACTCGGTCCCGCACCAGCGCAGGCAATCGCGCTTGGCGATGCAGGCGGCGCCGTCGCACATGTCGATTACGCCCGCCATGCGTCGCCCCTGGCCCGCCCGGCCGCTGCCAATCGTAACGCCCATACCCGTCTGGGTCAAGCCGTCCTGTCCACTCCCAACAACCTCCGTTGGTGAGGTTGACCTTCGACATGATTCGTTCGGTCGTCACCGGAAGAGGCGGGCGCTTCCTCGCGTTTGGGTTGATCGCATCACAGCCTCCCACGAGCTTCAACAACTGCTGAACTCGTGCTTGGCCGACGCCGAATGCGCGCCCGATCTCTGCCGTGGAGACGCCGCGTTGGTACATCGGGGCCATGGCCCGGGCCTTCGCAAGCGATTCCGCGTGATGTCGGTCAATGGTCGCTTGGGGCATCATGCGGAGGCCCCGTTGTGAGCGCCGAGCGGAGCGCGCCGGTAGAGGTCCGGCCGCAGGGCTTCGCGGGGGATCCCGGTCACGACTTCGACCGAAATAACCCGTTCGGCCGGGCACTTGCCCTTCCATTGAGTGACCGCGGCGTGCGTGATCCCGAGGGCATTGGCGAGTCGCGCCGTGTTTCCGCGGACGGTGAGGTATTCGTCCAAGGCGTTCATGGGACGAATGTTAGTCTTGCTTTCACGAAACAGCAAGCCATAACTTCGCCGTTCGTCGCCCGGCGGCCGCATCCTGTATCCATGCAAGGAGAAGCCACGACTACACTTGGGGCGCGACTCAAAGCGGCACGCAAGAAGAGGCGGCTCACGCAGGAACAGGTCGCCGGACTGATGGGACTAACGCACGCAACCGTCGGTCAGTGGGAGAAGGACATCACGCGGCCCGACGTGCCGCACTTCATCGAGGCCGCCGAGCTCTATGACGTCTCGCTCGATTGGCTCGCCTGGGGAGGGGACGTGGGAAGCGGCATAGAGTCCAGAATCCGGAGAATCCATAAGACGTTGCGCCCGGGGCTCATAGAGCGGATCCATCAGGAAATCGACCAGACCGAGGAAGCGGCCAAGCGGCTCCCCAAAGAAATGCTCGCCGAGGACGTGGTGAAGGACCGCGACGAGCGACTGAAGGATTGGTCGGCCAAAGGGAAGAAGCTGACAGAGCCGGCCCCCAGGGCGCCGTCAAAGCCAAGGGGCGGGACACAGTGAGACGCATCCTGCCGATCGCCGCGCTCGCGCTCGCCGCCTGCGCGCCAAACTCGGCCAGCATCCGACCCGACGGCGGGTCGCCCGAGTACGCGGCGGATGCCGCGAGCTGCGACTACGAGTCGAGCGCCGCCACGGCGACCTACGGATCCGGACAGAACACCGCCGGCAGCTACGGCGGCGCGGCCGCACAAGGGTTCGGCATCGGCGTCGGACAGGGACTCGCCCGCCGCGACCTGTTCGTGAAGTGTATGCGCGCCAGGTACGCGCAGCGGTCGCTCGCCGCCCCGGCTCCCGCTCAGGCGCCTTCGGCTGGCATCCCCTACGAAGGCAAAGTCATGTTCCCCGCGCCCGGCGTGACCGCCCGGTAGCGCCTTCCCCGCTTCCTCGATAGCCCGCCCGTTGGCGGGCTTTTTTGCGACCGCTTGTCGGCGCATGAAAGTTTCGCTTGCTTTGTCATGCAAGTCTGACTATCATTTTCCTACGCAGGGCTCAGACCGCTTAGAAGCCACCGGGGAACACACATGGACACGCAAACCGCCGCACCGACCACCGCCGAGAGCGCGACATCCCTCTATGGGATAGCCCACTTCGGCTCCGAAGGCTTCGCCATCTTCTGGCGCGGCCACTACGACGACACGCGCTACCCGTCGCGCGAGGCTGCGATTCGCGAGCTGGCGAAGCGGGATCGCGCGGAGTCGTTTGTGCGGGAGGTCGCGCGATGAACGTCTCGCACCTCCGCCATCGCGTCCTTCATCACCTCCGCATGGCGTTCGCTCTGGGCTGGTCGACGCCGCTCGGGCTGGCGGCTCGCGCGTTCGCTGCGTTGCTGCGTGCGCGGATGGCGATTTTGCGGGCGGCGGCGTGAACACAAGTGAAATTCTGTGGCATGAACTTGCTGCGCGCTTCCCGTTAATGAGTGAGGCCGATTTCGCCGCTCTTGTTGCGGACATCCGCGCGAACGGCTTGCGCAATCCGATCTTGATGTACCAAGGGCGCATCCTCGACGGCCGCCACCGTCAGCGCGCGTGCCAGATCTTAGGTATCGAGCCGAGTTTTGCGCTATTCACCGGCGACGCCGAGGCGGCGAAGCGTGAGGTCGACTCGCTGAACCTGCACCGTCGCCACCTCACCGCGCAGGAAAGGCGGGCGCTTGTGATCGAAGAACTCAAGCGCGACCCCGCGCAATCGGACCGAAGCATCGCTAAGAAGGCCGGGGTTCAACACCAAGCCGTTTCGCACGCTAGGCGCAATCTGGAAGCGGCTGGCGCGGTGGGTGAATCACCCACCCGCATAGGCGCCGATGGCGTCGCGCAGTCGGCGACGAAGGGCGGGCGCGACACCGGAACAACAAACAAGGCCGGCCGTCGCATCGTACTTCCCGAGGGCAAGAAAACTGAGGCCGAGCGGGTTGAAGAAATTCGGGCGCTGATTTCTACAGGCCACAACCGGGAACAAATTGCCGAGGCGGTAGGTGTGTCAACGACCCGAGTCGGGACGCTGATGGCGCGAAACGGCATCAAGGACTCGACGCCACGGCGAGGGCGCCTCATCGATGCGTCGCGCATAGCGCGCGAGTCGGTGGCAACGTTGACCGGAGTGGCGCAGGGGCTTTCGCTTGTGCGCGAATTTCCAATTGAGCGAGACGAAGCCGACGAACTGTTGGCCGAACTACGCGAGGCAATGCGTGCGATCCGCGCGTTCGAAAACAAACTCAAGGGGCTGAAAAATGGCGAATAACATCGCCCGACTGAACTCGTCTATTCAGAACGTCGCGCTTGCAAAGATGCGCGTCTCTCCAAACGGGCAACGCGCCCTGAACCCAGGATGGGTCGACAGCATCGCGGCCGAGTTTGACCCGGAAATGATTGGCCTTCCGGTGCTCAATTTGCGGAAGGGCTACTACTACATCATCGACGGGCAGCATCGCGTCGAGGGCGTCAAGAAGTGGCTCGGCGACGATTGGCAGAAACAGAACGTGACCTGTCGTGTTTATGTCGATCTATCGGAGCGCGACGAGGCCATCATGTTCCTGACATTGAACCGGATCAAGACCGTGTCCGCGTTCGACAAATTCAAGGTTGCCGTAACAGGCGCTCTTAGCGACGAAGCGGCCGTGAAGAAAGCGGTCGAGTCGTCGGGTCTGCATGTAGCCCGAGAGAAGGAAGACGGCAACGTCTCGTGCGTCAGCACGCTCCTAAAGGTCTATCGGCGCGCTGACGCCAACACCGTTTCGCGCGCCCTTCGCATCGCCCACGAGTCGTTCGGTCACCAGGGGATGACGAATCAGGTCATCGACGGCGTGGCGATGGTTTGCGAGCGTTACAACGGCGAATTGCGAGACGACGAGGTAATCGAACGTCTGCATTCGATGCGCGGCGGCGTCGGTGCGCTGATGAATCGGGCTCGCGTGCTCCGCAACCAAACCGCGACGGCGGTCCCCGTGTGCGTGGCTGCTGCGGTCGTCGAGCACGTCAATCGCGGGCGCGGCGGTAAGAAGCTGCCGGCGTGGTGGAAGGAGTGAAGCCTTCCGCCATCGCGTTCGTCGTCGCGGAGCTCGCCGTATTCGCGAACGTGCCCGTCTGGGCGTGGAACGGGCATCCGCTAGTCGCGCTTGCCTACCTCTTCGCCGTGCTCGGTTTCGCATGGATCTATCGGGAGTTGGACGCATGAAACTGCCATCGTCAATCGAATCGCTGCACCAAATGGTCGACGGCTTCTTCGCCGCGAACTCGGGCGCGCCGGCCGCGCCGACGCCCATCCGCCCGGTCCGCCGACTGCGCTGCATGGCGTGCGGCGGCGACGGCTACGTCCAGATCGGCATGGACGAGTGGTCGAACCTCGGCCGCTCGGTGACCTGCAGCGCGTGCCATGGCAGCGGGTCGGTTGACGTAGAGGTGAAGCCGTGATGCCGCGCTATCTCCGGACGTGGCTTCGCTGGCATCACAACGATATGGAAGGACGCGATTGGATCGACTTCGCGCTCGTCGTCGCGTTCATCGTCGGGGCGACCTGGGGTGTGGGATGGGTGACGGCGTGATGCGCGTTCCGATTGACGCACAGGTCAAGTGCCTGCAACGCGAAATCGCGATGAGACAACGGGTGTATCCAAGATGGGTCGCGGCTGGTCGCATGACGCAGGCGAAGGCGGACGAAGAGATCGCCACGATGCGCGCGGCGCTTGAAACCGTTGAGTCGCTTGCGGCGAGGGACCGGCTTATATGAGCGCGCCGGCCACCGGATACAAGTTTGGGCGCAAAAATCAGTGGCGGCGCACCGTCTGGAATCGCATTGCAGAGCGTCTGGACGTGCCAGCCCGGGAAGCAATAGTCCTCTACTTGGCGGGACCCGATGACCTAGACGCGCGGGAGGCGGTGCGTCGCGGCTTTCAGCAACGCAACCTGATAGCAATCGATCGAGACCCCGAAATCGTGAAGGATCTGCGCAAAGGTGGCCGATTGGCGGTGACCGCCGACTTCCTTAGCGTCATGTTCGCGTGGAAATACACGCGCCCGGTCCATGTGATCTTCGGCGATTTTTGTTGCGGGATTGATGATCGATTTTTGGGGCGCCTGCATCTGGCGTGCCGCAACCCCGCGTTCAGGTCTGCCGCATTCGCTTTCAATTTCATGCGCGGACGCGAGGTCAAGTCCGACCGCATCGCCGCAATACGCGAATTGATGGAAGACGAAGGCTATAGCACCAAACATCGCGGCGTGATCTATCTGTACTTTCATTTGTTCAACATGTCCGTACTCGGTGAACCATTTGACGGGCAGTTCACCAGCGATCAGCGGAAGTTGTGGGACTTCTATCGGCGGCGGGTGGTGGCAGATTTCCTGTCGTACAAATCCACCTCCGGTCAAGTCTTCGACTCGGCCGTATGGCGCGACCCATTGCCGAGAGCCGACCCCGTGCGGGCGCGTGCGCTGCAGGCCATCTGCACGAGGAACGCACCGGCGCGCACGGCAAGCACGGCCCGCAGGATCGCCGCGACGTTGGCTCACCGAACGATGCGAGGCGCCACATGACGCCCGCCTTCACCGTCACCACGCGCCGCGAGCCCGGGACGCACTACGTCATCTATTCAATCGTCCTGCGCGATGGCCGGGTGGCGCATTCGCAGGTGAGTCCATACGCCACCGGCGAACCCGAGCAGCGCGTGCGCGAGTTCATCGACCCGCCGCCGCCCCGACCGATGCCCGCGTTCAAGTACGGGCGGGCGAAGGGTGGCAGGCCGAAGCGGGGACAGGGCGCGGATACGCCGTTCAACGAGTATGGGGAGGACCAATGAAGTCGATTCTCGACCCGTCGTTCAAGTACGTACCCGCTGCGGCGACCGACATCCGCAAGACGTTCGCGCGGGTGAGGCGCGAGCAGCAAAAGGCGCGTCGCGAGTCGGAAGCGTGCGTCGTGCCGTGGAATCCGTTGCCGTGGAATCCGTCGCAGGTGCTGGTCGACTTCTGCGAGTCGCAGCGCGGGCCGTCGCGCGTGTTTCGCTACAAGGCGTCGCGATGACCGAGCGCCAGCGCATGAGCCCGACCATCGAGCGGATGTTCGCCGATGCGTTGCGGCGAATCTTCAAGGCGATCGACCGGCGGTGCGAACACGAGCTCGGCAAGCGGCCGCGCGAAACGGTGAACCGGTCGGTCGGGCAGCGGTATCGGGACCGGGCGGCGGAAGCCCGCGAAGCGACTATCAGGGGGTGATAGAGATGATCGCCTGCAAGCCTAAAGGAAAAATCGCAATCGATTTTAGCGGTTGGAATTTCGGAATCATAGACGTCGACCCACTAACGAAATCGGTGCGGGCCGCAATTGGGGAGGTTATTTCGGAGTCGTTCGTTCAGTATCCGCCCGATCTCTGGTGCCGCCCCACATCCAAAGACCCATTGCGCATCTTGCTTACCCTGCCCGCGCTTGGCGAATGGGCGTGCCCTGAGTTCACAGCGTCTATCCGTGGTCTTGTACTTGGGGCGTGCCAAAACGTGGATGACGACGTGGATCCAGACGCAGCGGCCAGGCTTTCTCTCATGTCATCCGCATTGCGCAGATTGGCTAACGAAGTGGACGCGCGGCAGCGTCGATGGGTCCAGTCTCACCCAAACCTGGTTTCCAACGAGGGCGCCTGAAATGAAACCGGGCATCTATCACAAACTGCCGATGCAGGACTACGTCGACCTGCCGGCCGTCAATGCTGGCGTGCTGAAGACGCTGCTCGACGAGTGCCCGCGCGCAGCTTGGCATGGCTCGGCGTTCAACCCGGAGCGCGAGCGAGAGGACACCGCCGCGACGGACGCGGGCAGCATCGCGCACGCCATCTTCCTCGAGGGCGACGAGTCGGGCGTGCAGGTATTCAACCCGGCGGACTTCCCGAACGCGGACAACAAAGGCGTCGCGAGCGGATGGTCGAACAAGGCGATCCGCGACGCGCGGGACGCCTGCCGCGCCGCCGGCCGCATTCCGATCCTCGCGTCCGGTATGGCGGAAATCCGCGGCATGGTCGCGGCGGCGTGGTCGTTCGTCGATTCGCTGGTCGACACCGAGCCGGCGGTTTGGCAGATGTTCCAGCCGGACGGCGGCGAATCAGAGGTCACGTTCGTCTGGGAAGAAAGCGGGACGCTTTGCAAGGCGCGGACCGATCGCATCCGGACCGACTTCCGCGTCGTTGCCGATTACAAGTCGTCCGCGATGTCGGTCGCTCCGGACCGATGGGCGCGCACGCAACTGGTCGGCCAGGGTTACTACATTTCCGCCGCGTGGTATCGCCGCGGGATCCTCGCGTTGACCGGCGTCGAGCCCGACTACCTGTTCCTTTGCGGTGAGCTCGCGGCGCCCCATCTGCATTCGCTGATCGGACTAGACCCCGCCGGGCTCGCGCTCGGAGCGGAGAAGTGCGACGCCGCCCTGCGCATGTGGCAGCGGTGCGCCGCGACCGGCGCATGGCCGGCGTATCCGGCCCGCGCCTGCTACCCCGAGTTGCCGGTCTACGAGCGCGCCCGATGGGATGAGCGCAACGGCGTCGACGAGCACGGAATCCCTTACGACCTCACCGCGCTTTGGGGCAAGCCGAAGGAGCATCCGTTCACGTCCAAGAGGGATGCGGCGTGAACGCAGCCATTTCCGAATACCTGCGGTTCATCGAGCGCAAGACGCAAGGCGGGGCCGATAGCGGCTTTGCGCCGGTGTGGATGCCGGGGTTCCTGTTCGATTTTCAATCGGCGATTGTCGAGTGGGCGATCCGCAAGGGACGGTGCGCAGTTTTCGCGGACTGCGGGCTTGGCAAAACACCGATGGGACTCGTATGGTCATCGAACGTCGCCCGCCATGTCGGGAAGCCGGTCCTCTATCTGACACCGCTTGCGGTCGCTTCGCAGACGGTGCGCGAGGCGGACAAGTTTGGCATCGACGCCGTGCAATCGCGCGACGGATCGTCGTCCGGTCACATCATCGTGGCGAACTATGAACGGCTTCATTACTTCAATCCGGACGACTTTGCCGGCGTGGTCTGTGACGAGTCGAGCATCCTCAAGTCATTCGCGGGCCAGCGCCGCGGCGAGATAACCGCCTTCATGCGGAAGGTTCCCTATCGCCTACTGCAGACCGCGACCGCCGCCCCGAACGATTACATCGAGCTTGGCACGTCGTCGGAGGCCCTTGGATACATGGGGCACATGGACATGCTGAACCGGTTCTTTAAGAACGACCTGAACAACAGCGCACAAGGCCGGATGCGCGGCGAGGTCATCAAGTGGCGGTTGAAGGGCCACGCCGAGGAGCCCTTCTGGCGATGGGTTTGTTCATGGGCGCGGGCTATTCGCCGGCCGTCCGATCTTGGCTTTTCCGACGATGCGTTCGTATTGCCGGCATTGACCGAGACCGAGCACTTGGTTCAAGCGAACACGCTCGCCGAGCGGATGCTGTTCGCGCTGCCGGCGGTCGGGTTGAAAGAGCAACGCGAAGAACGCCGACGCACCGTGCAGGAGCGATGCCGGATGGTCGCCGACCTGGTCAATAGGACCGGACAGCCGGCGCTCGTTTGGTGCCACCTGAACGACGAGGGCGACACGCTGGAATCGTTGATTCCCGACGCCGTGCAAGTGTCGGGCAGCGACTCGGACGACCGCAAGGAAGACCGCCTCGAAGCATTCGCCGACGGCCGCGCCCGCGTCCTCATCACCAAGCCGAAGATCGGTGCATGGGGGTTGAACTACCAGCACTGCAACCACGTGACGTTCTTCCCGTCGCACTCGTTCGAGCAGTATTACCAGGCGGTTCGGCGGTGCTGGCGTTTCGGTCAGAAGCGCCCAGTGAAAGTCGACATCGTGACGACCGAAGGAGAGCGCGGCGTGATGCAAAACCTACAGCGCAAGTCGGCGCAGGCCGACGCGATGTTCTCGCGGCTTGTCGCGGAGATGAATCACGCGATGGGCATCGAACGCGCTGCACTCAACGGAAAAATTATGGAGGTTCCGTCGTGGCTGTAACCGACCAGTGCGTGACCAGCAAGTTCGCCGTATACAACGGCGACTGCGTCGAAGTGATGGCAGCGCTTCCAACCGGGAGCGTTCACCTTTCAATCTACTCGCCGCCGTTCGGCGGGCTGTACCACTACAGCAGCAACGAACGCGACCTGTCGAACTGCGACGATTACGACGCCTTCTTTGAACACTACGCGCACGTCGTCCGCGAGCTGGCGCGTATCACAATGCCGGGCCGAATTACCGCCGTGCATTGCATGGACGTGCCCAAGAGCAACAGCGGCACCGACACGATGATCGACTTCCCAGGCGACATCATTCGCCTGCACGAGCGCGAGGGATGGAGGTACACCGGGCGCCGCATGATCTGGAAGGAGCCGCTCGCGGTGCGACTGCGGACGATGCAGAAGAACCTCGCGCATGCGTCGCTATGCGAAGACTCCATCGACTGTGGTGTCGCGTCTGGCGATCAGTTGCTCACGTTTCGGCGCGCTGGCAAGAACCCCGTGCCGGTCCGCCATCCGGTCGGGATGCTCGATTACGCGGGCGAGCGCGTGCCGCCGGCCGACGTAATGCCCTACCGCGGGTGGAAGGGGAAGCAAACGGAGAACCGATTCTCCCATTGGATTTGGAGGCAATACGCCGACTGCATGTGGGACGACATCCGCATGAATCGCGTCCTGCCGTTCCGCGAGGCGCGCGACAGCGAAGACGAGAAGCACGTCCACCCGCTACAGCTTGACGTGATCGACCGGTGCGTCGAGTTGTTCAGCAATCCAGGCGAGACCGTGTTCACACCGTTCATGGGTGTCGGCAGCGAAGTCTACAGCCCAGTCATCCTCGGGCGTCGCGGCGTTGGTGCCGAGTTGAAACCGAGTTACTACCGCCAGGCCGTGAAGAACGTGCAGATGGCGGCCGCCGGCCGCAAGGACATGGAAACGTCGGAGGCATTCGACTTCGACGACGAGAACATGGACACACAAGCGCAGGAGGTAACGCAATGACCTTCACATTCCGCCCTGCGGTACGCGAGAACGTCGGCCTGTTGATCGGGCTCGCCGGCGCCAGCGGCAGCGGTAAGACGTACACCGCGATGCGCCTGGCCACCGGTATCGCCGGCGACAAGCCGTTCTGCGTCATCGACACGGAAGCTGGCCGTGCGAAGCACTACGCCGACGCGTTCCGATTCGACCACGGGGATCTCGCCCCGCCGTTCCGGCCTGATCGCTACGCCGAGGCGATCCAGGCGGCCGACAAGGCGGGCTATCCGGTCATCGTGGTAGACAGCATGTCGCACGAATGGTCGGGCGACGGCGGCATCTTGGATTGGCAGGAGGAGGAGTACCAGCGGATGGGCGGGCGCGAGGCCGTGAAGATGGCGGCGTGGATCAAGCCGAAGGCGGCGCATAAGCACATGGTTTCCAAGTTGCTGCAGGTCCGCGCGCACCTGATCCTCTGTATGCGCGCCGAAGAGAAAATCGAAATCATCAAGGGCGAGGACGGCAAGACGAAGATCGTGCCGAAGCAGGGCCCGGCAGGATTCCGGGGCTGGCTGCCCGTGTGCGAGAAGACGCTGCCCTACGAGTTGACGGCGTCGTTCCTGCTCACTGCTGACGCGCCCGGCATCCCGAAGCCGATCAAGCTGCAGGAGCAGCACCGCGCGCTCTTCCCGCTCGATCAGCCGATCACCGAGGACTCGGGCCGCGCGATCGCCGCATGGGCCGCCGGTGGTTCCGCGCCGTCAACCGACGATGTCCTCGTCCGTTTGCGCGACGCGTCGCTGCAGGGCACGGCCGCGCTGCGTACCGCATGGGCCGGTATCGGTCACGCGATGCAGGAGACGTTGCGGCCGGAACTGCCTGCCCTCAAGGCGGCGGCGACGAAGGCGGACGCACCGGCGGCGGAAGGGGCGGCAGCGTGATCGCGGCGCACGTCCCGCGTCCCGGTCGTCCGCCGCTCGACCTGCTCGGGCAACGGTTTGGGCGCCTGCTCGTCGTGGCGCGTGCGCCGACGTTGCGCTACTCGCGCTGGCTCTGCCGGTGCGACTGCGGCGCCGAGGTCGTCGTCTCGGCGCAACTCCTGCGGATGCGGGAGGGCGGAACGCGGTCGTGCGGATGTCTGCGCCGGGAAGCCTGCCGCGCGAACGGATACCGCTTCGCCGCCATGATGGCAGAACGCCGGGCAACCGGCGCGCTGGTTGCTGCGGCGACCTGCTCACTCGCCGAGGTTTGGCGATGACGATCAACCCGGGGGCTTGCCATTCCGGACGCGGCGCATCGGGCACGAACCGCGGCGCCCCCACCTTTCCCAGCGAGACGACATGACCGACGCACCGCTCGCCCGCTCGACCGATCTGCCGACTTCGCACGCGGCAGCCGCGTCGGCGGTCCGCTTCGCCCGCGACCACGAGGCGCGAATCCTCGCTGCCCTGGTCCGTCCGATGACGTGCTACGAACTCGCCGAGGCGACCGGGCTGGACCACGTCGCGGTCGCGCGGCGGATGCGCAAGCTGGTAGACGACGCGAAGGTCAGCGCGAGCGACGAGACGCGCGCCGGACCGACGGGGCGGCAATGCACCGTGTGGAACCGCGGCGCCCCTCACCCTATGGAGACAGCATGATTGCCTATCACTTCGTCGCCGACACCCTGCGCGACGGTCGCCCCATCCCTGCCGATGGCGAATGGCTCGTACACGATGGCGATGTAGTCATCTGCGAAACTGGCCTGCACGCCAGCAAGCACCCCTACGACGCTCTGCAATACGCACCCGGTCCTACCCTGTGCCTCGTGGAGTGCGAGGACATCGTGACCGAGCATGACGACAAGTTCGCGTGCCGCCGCCGCCGGATCGTCAAGCGGTTTGACGCGACCGACACCATGCGCGCGTTCGCTCGTCACTGCGCTCTGTCCGTCATTCATCTATGGGACGCGCCCGAAGTGGTGCGCCGCTACTTGGAGACGGGAGACGAGTCTCTAAGGGCTGCCGCGAGGGATGCCGCGTGGGATGCCGCGAGGGCTGCCGCGAGGGCTGCCGCGGGGGATGCCGCGTGGGATGCCGCGGGGGCTGCCGCGAGGGCTGCCGCGTGGGATGCCGCGTGGGATGCCGCGTGGGATGCCGCGTGGGCTGCCGCGAGGGATGCCGCGAGGGCTGCCGCGAGGGCTGCCCACAAAACCAAGTTTGCCGAAATGGTGGGCGCCAAGTTTGCGGAGCAATCAGCATGAGCAATGACACCGTGCGCGAGGCACTGGTACGGGCGCGACTGTGCATCCTTGATCTACTGCGCGGGAACC
>ERZ869925.944-NODE-944-length-15725-cov-4.500383_pt1 | contig 15725 bp, 17 predicted proteins | sample MGYA00579311_ERZ869925 | MGnify/ENA primary metagenome ERZ869925 (study PRJEB32216, sample SAMN09231817) | wastewater metagenome | place: USA: Maryland | collected 2016-07-30 | study: EMG produced TPA metagenomics assembly of the PRJNA472060 data set (Reclaimed...
CACGCGCACGTTTTTGTCAGGGTTTTGGAGGGGGGGGGTAGGAGGTTTTGAGATGGGAGAAAGAGGACCGCCCAAAACCCCACTTCATATTCTCGAAATGCGGGGATCACGACTCGCGACCGACAGAAAAAACGAAGTCGCTGCTAACAAATCGAAATTGAAATGTCCGCCGAAACTCGGCAAGCACGGAAAGAAGAAATGGAAGGAGATCGTTGCGGATCTGGAGGAGCGGGAAATCAACTCCACAACCTGGGGGTCGGCGCTCGAGCTGCTCGCCAGTCTGTGGGAGCGAATTGCCCTGCTCTCCGAATCACTGGGGGACGACCCCAGAAGATGGAAGGGGATGACTGACAAGGGATACGAGTACATTGACCCGCTCGTCGCGGAGCGAGACAAGCTCGAAGCTCAGTACCTGAAAATGCTGAAAGAGTTTGGGCTGACTCCCTGCAGTAAATCGGATGTGAAAGGATCGAAGGTGCCGGCGAAGAATTCCGGAGTGAGTGCCAGAAATCGAGGGGAGAAAGCTAGTTGATGGCTACGGCAGAAATCGAAGTCGACACGCTGACGCAGGCATGGATTCGGAATGAATCGGACGAGAAGGCTGCGCACAATGGGTGTCGGTTCGATCTGGGTCGAGGTCTCTACACTGTCTGGTGGATCGAGCGTTACTGCCGACTCTACCAGGGCGAGCAGGCGGGCGAGCGGATGATGTTCCGGACCTGTGGGGAGTGTGATCACGAAGCCGACTTTGAAGTTCCTGATGAGTGGGACGACGAGGCTTTCGAGCTGTACCGCGATCGAGCCGAGAAACACAACGCCTGCTACCATGCTGGCCATCACATCGACTGGCAGTTTGAATGCACGGTGCGAGCATTCGGGTGGGTGAAGTATTCCATCCACTGGAAACGTGAAGTTCGCCGATTCCGGAAGGTCTCGATCTGGGTCTCGAAGAAAAACAAAAAGTCACCGACACTCGCAGGCTGGGGGCTGTATCTGGAGTGCGGGGACGGCGAGCCTGGTCAATGCGTCTACCTGGGTGCCAAGGACGGGATGCAGGCTCGTGATATTGGTGCGAAGCACGCCATGGAGATGGTCCGGCAGTCCCCAGAGCTAAGCGAGTCCTGCACGCTGAACTTGTCGCGGTGTTCGGTCACTCACGAAATCACACGCTCGGTGATGATTCCGTTGTCGTCTTCGAACGTGAGAACGAAGGAGGCCAAGGAAGGCTTGAACGGGTCGGTCATTATCGACGAAACCCACGTTGTCGATCGCGAGTTCATTTCGATCATCAACAGGGCGGGTATCTCCCGCTCCGAACCGATTCACGCCGAGTTCTCGACCGCTGGCGACAACCCTGACGGATACGGCAAGGAAATCTTTGACCATGCCTCGGAGGTGGTCTGCGGGAAAGTCGAGGACGAGCAACTCTTTGTCGCGATCTATGCGGCGCCGCAAGACCTCAAAGATTCCGACCTCGCTTTGGATCCTCTGAAGTATGGCCGGATGGCCAACCCGGCCCTGGGTCACACCGTGGATCCGCAGGAATTCCTGAACGATTACAACTCTTCCAAGGTCAACCCTCGGGAGTTTGTGAAGTTCAAGAAGTACCGACTTAATATCTGGCAGTTCTCCACCAACCCCTGGCTCCGACACGAATGGTGGAAGTCCGGGCAGCGTGAATACACCGCGGAAGACCTGCGCGGCCGGAAATGCTGGTCTGCACTCGACCTCTCTTCCGTGCGAGACTTCACATCGCTTTGTCTCGGATTTCCCGACCCGAACGAGGAGATCAAACATCTGTGGTACTACTGGATTCCCGAGGAAACGGCGGACGAGATCAGCGACCGCATCCCGATTGACGCCTGGCTGGCAGATCCCAGAGTAAATCTGATCCTGATCCCCGGTGCGCGCGTCGAATATGGTTTTGTCCGTTCCTCATTCCGGGAGATCTGCTCGCAATTCCAGGTGCAGGAGCTCGCCTACGACGACTGGAACGCGGAAAAGGTCACGCAAGAGATCTCGGAAGGTGTCCGTGATCTCAACGGCAAGATGACCGAGCCTCCGATGGGAGTGAAGCGCGTCGCCTTTGATCAGTCCCTGAAGAACATGAACGAGCCGACCAAGAGTTATGAAGGGCGAACGATCGCTGGAAAGACCCTCCACAACGGAGACCCGCTGACGGAGTGGATGCATGGGAATGCCCAGGTGAGGAATGACGCGAATAACAACTACAAGCCGCAGAAGCCTCCACGTGAGAGCCTGAAAAAGATCGACGGCGTGATCACCGGAATAATGGTCGATGCCCGAATCGTCCAGGGGGGACATGCTGCCAACAGCGTCTATGAGACGCGGGGGATTCGCACACTTTGAAAAACGACGCTTTGGTTTTGGCGGGATTCGCTTGTGTCGAGGTCGCTGTTTACAGTTTTAGTCCAATCGTGGCTCTGCTCCTACTGGGTTTGGGTCTGATGTTTGTGGGAATCATCTCTGAGAGGGGTGCATGATGGTTGGATTGGCAAGAGGCCTGAATCGCGTGCTGTTTCGATCCTGGGAGAATCCATCAATTCCTCTCGGGAGCGACGATGAACGCCTCTACGATTTGCTCGGAGGGGAGCGATCCACTTCGGGAGTACGGATCACCCGGGAGAGTGCGCTCAAGTATTCTCCGGTTTGGAGAGCGCTGAACCTCATTTCCCGCGACACTGCGAAATGTCGTGTCAATCTATGGGAGGTCGACACAGACGGGAAACGCACTCTCGACAAACAGCACCCGACCTCAAAAAGATTACGCCGAAAACCCAACAGCTTTCAGACGCCATTCGTTTGGAAGCAAATGATGAAGTTTCACGAGCTCTTCTACGGGAATGCCTATTCCTATATCAAAAGGAATCGAATGGGAGAGGCAGTTGAGCTCGTGCCGCTGTTTCCAGATGTGACTCAGCCTGTGATGTCCAAAGGATCACTGGTCTATGTCACAGAGATCAATGGGAAAGAGTACACGTTGTTTCCGGAAAATGTCCTCCACTTCAAGGCCATCAGTTATGATGGTTTGGTGGGGTATGGCATCCTGGCAAAAGCTCGCGATTCAATTGGAGCAGGGCGGGCGATGCAATTATTCGCGTCGTTCTTCTTCCGGAATAACGCCCAGCCCTCGGGTGTCCTGAAGCACCCCTCGACTCTCTCTGACGATGCCTTCCAACGGCTCAAAGACTCCTGGGTCGATCGCGGCGGTGGACTGGAGAATGCCCATAAACCAAAAATCCTGGAGGAGGGGATGGAGTGGGTCCAGATGGGCATTAACGCTAAAGATGCTCAGTTGATCGAGGGACGAAAGTTTGACCTGATCGACGTGGCGAACTGGTTCAATCTGCCACCTCACAAATTGGGAGACAGTTCACGACTGGCATACAACTCTCTGGAGCAGGAGAACCAGTCTTATTTTGACGATGCGATCGACCCGGGGTTCGTGAACTGGGAGGAGGAGTTCGAGGAGAAGCTCCTTACAGAAAACGAAAAGGAAACTGAGTCCCGGGAGATCGAGTTCGATCGGAAGTCACTCGCCCGAGCCAACATGAAAGATCGAGCCGAAAAGAACAGGATCTCTCTGGGTGGCAACCCCTGGAGATCAGTCAATGAGGTCCGCAGGGACGACGGACTCGACCCGATTGATGATGAGTGGGCAGATGAAGTCCCTCGCCCGAAAAATATGAATACAGGCGATCCAACTCTAATGGACCCTGTTCTCAACGATCCTGCATCGAAAGGAGATCCGCAGCCCACGCCTGTGGACGACGAGAAGGTAGATGAGGAGAACCAATCTCGCGAACTTGTTCGTCGGGCTTTGCGGGGAATCGTGCTTGACACCTCTCGACGAATGGTGAAGCGACTCTGCGTTCATGCCCGCAAGGCGAGTCGAACGCCCGCTACATTCAACACTTGGCTCGATCAACTCCGATCGGATCATTCCGTCACGATCAGCGAGGCTTTCGGTCCAGTCGAGGAACTGTTTCGAGCTCATGGCGTTGATCTGTTCGATTGCTCGCTCTGGATCTGTCATGAGGTACGAGAATCGCTGAATGAGGCCTCTGGGCGTCTTCAACGGTCTGAATTTGAGCTCGGGGTGGGGTCGACTTGCGACCGACTCGAAGAAACCCTTCCGGCTGGGGTTGTGGAAGCCGTCAATCAACTCTTTGAAGCGAAGGGATAATTATGGAACGTCGTTCATTGGCTTGTCCGCTGCCTGTGCAATTCCGGTCCGAGGGTGAGAAGCGGGCTTTTGTGGGATACGGTTCAGTATTTTTTAACGGCACTCCAGAAACGGAGTATCGAATCTGGGATGATTACATTGAAAGAATCATGCCTGGGACCTTCGACCGGGCGATTCGCGAAAGTCAGGACGTCCGCGGGCTGTTCAATCACGACTCGAATTTCATCCTCGGGAGGTCCACTGCGGGAACTCTGACTCTGTCAATCGACGCCAAGGGGCTGAGATATGAGATGCCGTTCGACGAGAAAGATCCAGATCATGTGAAGGTCGCCTCGAAAATGGAGCGCGGAGATGTTTCCGGGAGTTCGTTCTCGTTCGTTCCAACCTCCTGGGTATATCGAGTCGAGGACGAAATCACTTATTGCGAGATCACCGACTGCGACCTGTACGACGTCGGGCCTGTGACTTTCCCCGCCTACGAAGGAGCCACGTCCGGGATGCGGGCCTTGCGGAGAGAACTCGCCGAGGCATCGCGGCAAGAAGCCCTCGCCTGGCGTGAATCTCAAGGGAAGGATCTCGATCAATTCCTGCTCGAACGAAGACGGGATCTGGTTCAGCAGAAGGGACTACTCTCAAAAATCTAAACAATCGGGGTTGACGTTCAGTTTGAGGAAGATATCCTTACCCCTGAACATACAACTTGTTTGACCACTCATCGGAAGCGAGGTCCAATCCTGCAGCCCGAATGAGGAGGACAGCAAAACGAAGTCGTCTAATCGGCGGAGTTCTGCTGGCGAATGGTTCATTCCTTTCGCCGGTGAAACACCGCCGATTTTGTTTTTGGCGGGCCGTCTCCGGCGATCACACCGGAGACAACAAATGCCAGTCAATACAAAAGCGAGCCGAGAGAAACTCGGCAGCCTGCACAACAAAATGGAGGCTCTCCTCGAACGGGTCGGCAAAGAAGGACGCAAGTTCAACGCCGAAGAGCAAACCGAGTGGGAGCGAATGAACACGGAGTTTGACGAGACTCGTGAGTTCGTCGTCAACGCCGAAAAGCTGGAACAGCGCGGCAAGGATTTACGAAAAACCAGTGACGACGACGATCTCAATCCTCAGGATCGTGATCGCAAGAAACGCAGCTGCAAGGGGAATCACCGCGAAGCCCCGACGGCAGAACATCGAGCACTTGCCCTGCAGGCCTGGTGTCGCGTCCAGATGGGATTCCCTCTGAAGCGGGAGCACAAGGAGGCTGTGCTCCGTTGCAGAATGCAACCGGAACGGCGACGTCTGGATCTGCCCGTCTCGACGAATATCGCCCAGGTCCGTGCCGAATATGAACGGCAGACAAAGGTCGAAAAACGGGCGATGTCTTCCGTGAATCTCGCGGCGGGTGGGGCTTTGGTCCCGGAAGGATTCATGAACAACTTGGAGGTCGCCAAGTTGTATTACGGTGCCATGTTGCAGGTCGCGGATATCTGGCGAACGGAAAGCGGGAACCCCATTCCGCATCCGACCTCGAACGATACCAGCAACGAAGGGGAGATTCTCGGCGAGAACAAGGAAGTCAGCGCACAGGACCTGACCTTCGGCGCGATCACGTTCGGAGCACACAAGTTCAGTTCGAAGATCATCATCGTTCCCGTTGAACTCCTCGAAGACTCTGCCTTCAATCTCGTCTCGTACCTGGGAACTGTGGCGGGTGAGCGGATTGGTCGCCGTAAGAATCGCGCCTTCACGCTGGGAACCGGGAACTCCGGACCGCGTGGGATCGTGCCGGCAGCGACGACTTTCGATGCCGCCGCCAACAACGCCCTGGCGTTCGACGACATCAACAAGCTGTTCCATGCCGTGGATCCCTCCTACCGCGGCAACGGAACATTCATGTTCCACGATCAGATCGTTCTGACGTTACGAACACTGAAGGACTCGCAGAATCGACCTCTGTGGATCGTCGATCCTCTGGGGACACAGCCCGACACGATTCTCGGACGACCGTACGTCATCAATCAGCACATGGACTCCACGTTCGCCTCTGGGAAAAAGACGGTGCTTTTCGGAGATCTGTCGAAATACAAGGTTCGCGAAGTGGCCTCCGTCCGGATGCGACGATTGGTCGAACGGTACGCGGAAAAGGACCAGGAGGGGTTCGTCGTGTTCGAGCGGGCGGATGGAAACCTGCTCGACGCGGGATCACATCCTGTGAAAGTGCTCAAGCACTAATTTCTTCTCCCCACCGTTTGATTTCTTGAGAAATGTTCAGCCATGCATCGTCCGGATACATCCTCGCGGCAGCACCCACGCACAGGAGCACTGCCTCCCGTGCAGCTGCCGCCAGGTGTTCCGGGGATGCGGGCTGCCGTGAAACTTCCCACCAATAACGCTGCGATCCGAGTGGCGAAACCCAAAGGAAAACAGTCATGAATGGACAGATTCTGGAACTGGTCAAAGTCATTAAAATCAGTAACGGTGCGAGCGCCGGAACGTCGGCAGTCAATGGAACTGCTGTCGATATGCAGCAGGATGGGGGCTACGACGGTGTGGCCTTCGTGGCCGACCTGGGCACTGTCGTGGATGCTTGCGTGCTCACGCTCACCCCTCAGCAAGGCGAAGTCTCCGATGGCAGTGATGCAGCTGCCATCAGCGGGGCCGCCACAGCAGCGATCACCGCCAGCACATCGAGTAACAAGCTGATGGTGACGGACACCTTCCGCCCAACGGGGCGTTACGTTCGACCGCAACTGACACGCACGGCTCAGAATGCGACCGTTAACACCATGCTGGCTCTCTTGTACCGTGCGAGATCGCTCCCGGTCTCCGCTGATTCGAGTGTGCTGGGCTCCAAGATCGCCCAGGCCTGAGCGATTTTGTCCGAACTCCTCGGAGGATTACTGTGGGAATCTCATTAGTCACGCCAGCAACAGAAGAGCCGGTGACTCGCGAGCAGGTCAAAGACCATTTGCGAATTCACCGCGACGTCACTGGTCAAGATTTGTATCTGGATCAGCTGACTGTTGCTGCGCGGGGCTGGGTTGAGCTCTACCTACGGAAACAACTGCTGCCAGCAACTTGGAGGCTGACCTTGGATCGGTCTCCAAGTCGCTGGCGAGATGGCAGCTACTGCTGGTCAGCGGAGATATGGATCCCCAGACCTCCGTTGATCGAGATCACGAGCGTTCGCTACCGCGATTCCCAAAACGATTGGCAGACTCTCGACGCTGAGGCCTACGAAGTTTCGACAGATTACGAACCGGGAAAGATTTATCCCGTGCCTGGAACGGTGTGGCCGACAACTGCGATTGGCCCAGCCTCGTTCGAAGTCGTTTTTAAGTCAGGATACAGGGATCGATCCAAGGTCCCACAGATGATCTGCGTCGGAATTCTGGAGATCGTCCGCATGTTGTTCGATGGGGTTGATGTCCAGAAGGCTGGAAAGGGTGTTTGTCATCTGCTGTATCCCTTCCGCTGTCTGGATGAGAGGGTGATGTCGAATGCGTGACGTACGGTTTGGTCAGTTTCGGCATTCCGTAGAGATCAAAGAGCCGGGACAACAGCGAACCCCTTCCGGGGACTTTGAGCCTGGCGAACCGGTCACGTTCTGTAATAGGTTCGCTGCCATTCGTGGCCTGAGTGGACAGGAGGCGGTGAGAGCGAGAGCGGTGGAAGCTGAGACCACACACTTGATCCAGATCCGGACAGACAGCCAGGTGGCACAGGTCACGCCAAGGATGCAAATCCACTTCGATGACAAGCTCTCGGGCCGAGTGAGAGTGTTTGAAATCCTGTCGAAGATCGACCTCGAAGAACTTGGCCGAGTAACAGAGTTTACCTGTAAAGAAAGGGTGTCCTGATGCCCTTCGGTCGCACGATGGTTATCAGTGGGTTGGGCTCACTGCTCAGGAAGCTCGCTGGATTGCGATCGACTGAATCGCGGGAGATTCGACGGCGCGCACTGCAGGCGGCTTCTACGCCACTGCTGCAAGCTGCGAGGAGGCTGGCACCGCTGGAAACAGGTTTGCTCCGCAAAAGTCTCGGAAGACGGGCCAAAACTTACCGATCAAGCGGAACAAGTGTCATCATCATCGGTCCTCGATCTGGTTTCAAAGAAGAGGTGAAACGTAAAAAGGGATACGTCTACTCAAACCCGACTTACTACGCGCATTTAACGGAGTTTGGAACGATTCACTCGCGAGGAACACACTGGCTGGAACGAGCAGAGGAATCCACTCGACCAGAAGTGGTCTCCACCCTCAAGGATCACCTGGCAGCGGGAATCAAGAATAAGTGGAACAGGTCATGACCATTGAAGACGGACTGAAATCGCTGCTCTCTGCTCAGCCTGCCATCGTGGGAATGATCGGTGACAGAATTTATCCGAATGAGGCTCCCGAGTCTTCCGTCTTGCCACGGATCGTGTATTTCCTCTCAGGAAACGAACGTGATCACGTGATGAGCGGAGGAGACGGAGCACCGAAAGCGACACTCACACTCGAATGCCAGGGATCTTTTGACCAGGCCAAGGATCTGGCGGAAGTTGTCCGAAATGTGCTCGATGGATACCGCGGATATGCCGGTGAGGTATTCGTGAAAGGTTGTTTTTTCGAGGATCAGACAGATCAGCCTGCTAACCCAGTCCGCGGGGAAGAGAAGGCGATCAAGGTCCGTGTTGTCACGCTGGATATTGTCTACCAAGAGACCGTCAATAACCTGATTGCGGGATGAAATGCAACTCAAATTGAAACTGCGGAGCGGCGACATACACGATCTCGACGTGGAGGAGCTCATTTCTGTCGATGGCCGCGAATACAAACCGGCTGCCTCTGATGTCCATGACGAACGTCTGACGCAGCTGGAAGGGCGAGTTCTCGGACTCGAAAACTTGATTTCACAAATCGTTTTAGGAGGAATGAAAAATGACCTTTCAACCTGATATCGGCCTGGGAACAGTGATTTTGTTTCAGACTGGATTCTTCGCGAAAATCGAGTCGGTGAATATCAACGGCGAAAAGCGGGACGCCATCGATATCACCAACATGTCGAGCACGCACCCCGAGTACATCCCTTCTCGACTCATTGATGCGGGGGAGATGGATGTGACAATCCTGTTTGATCCAGACAAGACTCCACCCATCGGTGAGGCTGCCGAAACGATCACTGTAAAATTCCCTATCCCGGCGGGAAAAACTAACCCGGCCCAAGTCGTCGCCACAGGCTTCATGACTGAAAACAGCATGTCGATCCCGGTCAAGGACAAGATGATGCAGACCTGCAAAATCAAGTTCACCGGTGCGAGGGTCTATACGGCAGCCTCGTAATCAGTGGAGACCCTGCGGCTCTGATTCTACTTTTCGTTCAACTTGAATTTATCAATAGGGACAATATGCCATTACTCACGAAAGAACAGATCTTTTCCAAGCGTGACATCTCTTACCAGGAGGTGAAGGTGCCGGAATGGGCAGACGGCGAAGCGGATTCCGTCCTCGTTTGGGACATCGGCGGAGACGAGCGAGATGAATATGAAGCCTCACTCCGCAGGAAGGTCGGGGACAAGACCGAGTTCAGTCTCGTCGGTGCAAGATCGAAGCTGGTGGCCCTGTGCGTCCGGGATCAGGAGGGAAATCGGCTTTTTTCCGATCACGAGATCATCCAGCTTGGCCGAAAAAACTCGAAGCCGATTCAGCGGATCTATGAAGTCGCAGCCCGCCGTTGTGGATTAAGCACTGAGGCTCAGGAGGACTTGTTAAAAAACTCCTCGCCAGCCCCGAGCGACGATACTGGTTCCGACTCGCCAGGCTCTGGGGTTGCTCAGTAAGAGAGGCTCAGGTGCGATGCAGCTCTCTGGAGTTCTCCGAGTGGATGGCCTTCGACAAGGTGGAACCCTGGGGGAACCCCTGGGAGATGTTTGCTCTGGTTGCTGCGAAGGTCCATAACGCAAATTTCGTCCAGAAGCTGGCGGTACAGGATCTCGTACCAGGAGTGAAGCCGGAAACGGAGCCGCAAGATGTCGAGGCGGCTTTACGACGAGGTTTTGGAGTATAGGGACGACCAATAATGGGAAGCTCGATCGCGAACCTCGCCGTAAAGCTGTCGCTGGAAGGCTCACAGTACGAGTCTGGTATCAAGGTGGCCGAATCTTCCACTCGCCGTTGGGGTGGATCTCTGGATGGCATTATCCAGAAGATGGAAATGCAGTCCCAAGGCCTCGAAGAGACTTCCCGCCGGGCTGCTATCTTTTCGGCTGCTCAGAAGGGAGCAAGTTCGGCAACGATTGATTATGCACTGTCGCTGGACAAGCAATTGGAGTCTATGGAAAAGCTGGCAGTGGCAGAGGCGGCGGCTGCGCAAGCGGAGAAAACTCGACGGTCTGGAATCCATCGAGTCGTTGAATCCTTGCGAGAAGAGTATTTAGCGTTGTCGATGAACGCTGCTCAGTTACAAGAGTACAAACTTGAGCAATTAGGAGCCTCTGAGACAACGATCAAGCATGTTCGTTCGCTAATAGCTAAGATTGAAGCATTGAAGGCCGAGAAGTTGGCCCTCAATGGAGTTGGCATGGCCCAGAGAGACGCAAATCAGAACATGGCGTCTCTCACAATGGGAGCGGCAAGGGGCCAGATGGTGATGATGCAGCTGGCATTTGCCGTCGAAGATGCCGCTACCGTCTACGGGGATATGGGATTGGCGGGTGCCGTCCGTGCTTCGGCAAACAATCTCGTGATGGCTGCAATGATGGTGAACCCACTGGCTGGAATTTATGCCGCCGTGGCCTCCACTGTTTTACAGCTTGGCATCGCTTTCGCGAAGAATGCCCAGTCTACTGAAGAGCAGATAAAAGCCAACGAGAGACTAGAAAAGAGCCTGAATAAAATTCAGAAGGCATATGAAGGCCGACTTGCATTGGAAGGCAAGTTGAGTTCGACCAATTCAAGCAAACAGGCCGGGGAGGAACTCCGAAAAATCGAGGCGGATATCGAAAACCAGGAGAACAAGGTCAACAGGGCGAGGATGGCCCTGGCTATGGAAGACGAGGGCTGGAAAGAAAAATTCAAGAACAATCTTCCGGGCGCCTTTCTTCCCGAGTGGACGCCAGTCTTTGGAATTGGTGAAGGAGAACACAAAAAACACAACACAGCCATAGAGGAACTCAATGCGTCCATTACCGAACAAGTGGCTGAACTCGACCGATTGAATTCCATGCGAGAAAAGTTTTCTGCTTTACAAGAGAACCTCGCCGGAGAAGAGAGTTTTGCAGGGGCGATAGAAGCACAGCATTCACAGGCGATGCTTGATCGTAAACTCCATGACGAGAAGATGGATCGCCTGAAGGAACTTGCGAATCAGTTTGCGGAGATGGCCGAGGGGCCAATCGATAAATACAACAAGAAACTCAACGAGTTGTTGGAGACATATGATGCAGGACTACTTTCTGAGGGACAGTTTCAGCGAGACATGGCGAAGCTCGATAAGGAGTACCTGAAACCATCTGCGGCTGCGGAGAAGTATATCGAAAACGCGATGACGCCCCTGCAGAAGTACGAAAAAGAACTCAACAAGCTGCAGGAGGAACTGGCTCAGGGGAATATCTCCGAATCCGTCTATGACAAAAACGCGAAGTCGATATTCAACTCGATGTCCAAGCCCGAAAAGATGCTCACTTCGGCAGGAGCGGCGGCCTCCGAAGGCTCGAGGGAGGCCTACTCGGCAATCGCTTCCGCGATCACGGGTGAACAGTCCCGGGACTCCATGAAGACGCTGAGCAACACCGCAGCCCAGCAGCTGGCAGAGGCGAAGAAACAGACGTCGGCACTCGAAGAGGTCCGCAGAAAGCTCGAACCTGTGGAGGCCGCGAAATTATGACAGTTCTCTCGATCAATATCCTCGAAGGTCGCAGCGGCAAATTGTCTTTGAGTGGTATCAGGCTCGTCCAGACGTACCGGGTCACTTTTATCGCAATCACGGACGATAAGTTGGACGACGAGGTGGCCATCGGCAATCACCCGGACTGTCCTCGATTCCTGTCGAAGCATCCCGTGAATCAGTACGCGCTTTTGACAGAATTGGAGGTCGTTCAGCAGTCACTACGACAAGACGGGCGCGTCTGGCACATCAACTGTTCTTATACCACCGACATTCCTCCTCTCCCTGAGACGAACAACCCACTCGACATGCCAGTAAAAATCGAATACCGCAGTCAAAAAAGGAAGCGGGTGGCATGGGCTGATAAAGACGGTAAGCCGATCCTCAACACCGCCTGGCAGACGTTCGACCCACCTTTGGAGTTCGACGAGAACGATGGGGTCATGACTTTCACTCGCAACGAAGCCTCGTTTTCCTATGGAGCAAATGTCATCCCGGTCATCAATCGGACAAACTCATCATCAATCTGGGGTGCCGATACCGGGACGCTGAAGATTCAAGACATTTCTGCTCAGAACGCCTGGTTCGAAGGAACCCAGTATTGGTCGGTCACACGGACTGTTGAATACCGATCCACAGGCTGGAAAGAAAAGATCCTCTCGCGGGGCCTGATGTTTTTCAACGAGTTGGCGGGTGAATACGAGCGAATCAGAGACAAGAACGGTCAGGATGTGACGGATCCGGTCTGTCTCGACGCCAACGGCGAGCCTGTGGATCCGGCATCACTCCCGGGAGCCGCCTATTATCAGGAGTTCCGGCTGTGTGACACTTACGATTTTTCGCAGTTCAATTTGAGTCTCTGACATGGCCAAGATTTTTGGATTCGAAGAGGAGGATGTTCGCCGGATCGCGGCAGCGATTCGCGCTTACGAGGGTTCGGAGCCGATCCAGCAGACTCAACGCAGTACAGCCCGTAATAAACCGTCCAGTGAGTTGGGGATCGCCATCACGACTGAAGAGATTCAACCCAACACGTTCGGGTTGGCGAGATTCGCGCATGGACCGAAGGGTGAGGAGGTTGCCTATGGCCCAGAGTATCTGATGTTTTTCCGCAATGAAGAACCCGATCCCCAACCATGTCCAGCATCGACGAAGTGTTACAGATCATGGGTGCCGTGCAACTCACTGGAAGGCGAACAGACAGGGTGGGAGTTGACTCCCATAGCGTGCATCGATGCCTAATTTCTTCGGTTCGAGGCAGTGTTGTTGTGGGTGTGTTTCGGATTTGTGCACCACTGCGGAGCAAAGTGCATTTTACGCAAGGTCTGGAATTTATCGAATCGCTGACTCGACGTTCAACTCTGAGATGGATGCCTTGCTGAACACTGATTTCGATGAGGCGGTGTCGATCACAAAGCGGAGAATGGCCTACGCCAAAAAAACACAGGGGCTTTACTACGGTACGGCGGCCGCCCGATACAATCACGTCTTGACGTTTCAAACTTACCCAGGAGTATTCTTTCAACTCCCTACCCTTGTCTCTGATTATCCTGACAAGGTTCATCCTTGCGGAGGCCCCGCAAGTGTAATGACAGTCAAGAGTGCTTCAATTGCCCACTCAACAGACTCTCAGTTCCGCTCACTGTGCGTGCAAAGACTACCGTTGGATCTGATCTCGTACAATCAGGAGACGAAGTACGCATATTACAACGCGAAATTCAAAAATGTCGACTCGGGTGCTGACCGTTGGTTTTGGGTGAAGCTGTTTTTCTGCCCTGAGCTTGTGTGTGTTGACACCTGGGTACCCTTGTCTGGTGGAGTGCCGGGGCATTACGTGACAACAAAACAGTGCCGGCTGAAGTACGGGAGCCTGACTTGGTGGGTGTCGAAATCAGAGAGTACCAGTGAGCCACCTGAAGATCCGACTGTCGGCGGTTCGGATTACGATCCGATCAAACACATCTGCAACGCAAACAATCTGAGTGTCACAAATGTTTTTACTGCGGCTGTGGTTCACCTGCCTGAGCCTGATGAGGAGCCAGACAACCCCGACAATTATATTGACTGGCTGAGGTATCAACAAAAGGAGCAGACGCGGGACGTTACTCTTTATTCGCTCACTGCTCAGTACAGTCAGCTGTTCCAAGGGGTGTCAGGCGACAACAATCAAAACGCATTTAGCCAAGGGTCCGGCATGCCCCCTGTGTCGCTGGGAACTGGTTACGGCTGGCTGGATATTTCAGACGAGATTTCGGGTGAGTATCTTGCTCTTTTTGACGATCCCGAAAAGTACGCGAGAAATTATCCTCCGCAACTCTGGACGACACCTGGAGTCGCCAAGGTCCACTTTGACGGCGAGGCTCATGGCAGTGCGAAGGCCTACACCCATCTTGACGACAGGCAAGACAGTTCCAAGCCGTGGGAACTGATCGGAATGGGCTATCCCTACGCGACAGTTTTTTCACAGACTTTGTACCCCTACGGATTTGGTAGACGGCATCTCGATTTCGACGATCTTTCTGATTGGCCAGAAAATGGACTTGCGGATCAGTACACAGTGTTTGCTAAGGGTGCTTCGCTCTGCGATTGCCAAGGGGACAACCTCCAGTTTCCTCAATCGTTGCCGCCTGGATACTACGAGGTAACTGGCCACGAAAACGCAAATTGCGACGTGAGTTATGTCTGTGCTCAGTCTCCTGGGATCTACGTCCATGTTCATCTTAATCGAGACAACACTACCGGAGGGGCGTGTCACTGTTTTACGATCCCTTCGACTGGGACAAACTCATACGGTATAGGTGGGTCGGGCGGCTCGCCTATCTATGACCCGGACACAGACAGTTTTTACACAGACACAAATACATGGCTACCAAGCCTGTCCGACTACGGCGGCGGACCCAAAGCGGCATTCTCGATTAAGGATGTCACTGGTCAGCCTTATATCCTCTGCTCTTGCTATCTGCCGACTGGAAACCATCAATGTTACGTGCCTCAGGTGCGGTACGTTCTGCTCGGGAGATATGAACTTGACGGAAGTTTCAATTCGGCTGTCGGCGGCGAAACGAGTTTCGTAAAGGTTTATGAGGCTCCAGATTCTGACGTTGTTTCAAACACTCTTACCACTTCCCCCCCTGCTGCACCTGAGTACATGGAAACGAGATATGTTGTCGAAGGGATCGAATTGCCGGACACAATCACAATTACGATTCTATCCTCCTCGGTTTTCGGCGTTGGGTTTGATACAAACCCCGCAATTTTTGCCCCACAATGGCTGTGGACGTGATATGGAATACTGTCGATTCGAGAGTCAAGGTACGCTACTAGTTTGCCCTCGCTGTCTGACGAGTTTCCCAGACGATCCGATTTACGAATCAGTCAAAGGGTCTTTCCCCTGTGGTGTGCAGTCGGTTGGCGGTGAGGCGAGATTTGAACACTTGAGGCCACTAGTTGAGCGAAGGAAAGATGAGCCGAACTATCGTTACGAATCCGCCGAACTGCAGCCCTGCCAGCATCGCGGCAACCTACTCAGAATCGAACCCTGCAAACCCTGCCAGAGCGGCGGGGTGACTCCCGAGATCTACGCCTGTGAGATCCGCGGCGAATGTACGCTCCACACGATCACAAAGAGGCAGCCTGACGGCACGCGATGGGCGGCGTGTGC
>ERZ869925.945-NODE-945-length-15703-cov-3.457055_pt1 | contig 15703 bp, 20 predicted proteins | sample MGYA00579311_ERZ869925 | MGnify/ENA primary metagenome ERZ869925 (study PRJEB32216, sample SAMN09231817) | wastewater metagenome | place: USA: Maryland | collected 2016-07-30 | study: EMG produced TPA metagenomics assembly of the PRJNA472060 data set (Reclaimed...
TTGCATTACCAGCCCAACTACTGTCATAATCAAAGAAACAACCAGCAACTAGACCATGTTGTTTTTGACCATGTACATTAGTTCGGACACAATAGTCAGTGGTATGAAGATGGCCAGCGGTACAAGAACTTCCCAACTTAGCAAGGAGGGAATAGGCTGGATGCTCACCGCTAATAGGGCGACCCATAACACCAGAAATAAAGTAGTGCGAATAAGCAATACCGTCAATACTAATGATGCCAGGCGTAGACCCTTCATAACGTACCACTTCGTCATAGTCCCTATCGAGTTGGAAGTCGGCAAAGCCAATGGTTCCTTCCATTTCAGGACTAAGGTCCAAGGCTTTCTCAATTCGATGCTCATGGTTACCCTCTAGAAAGACGCGATATGGCAGACGTTTCTTAGTAGCGCGAACGGGGCTCCAAAGCCGATCACTAAACTCAAGACCGCTATTAATATCAGCAGAATAAGAACGGCCAACAAACGAACGCTTGCCTTTGTCATAACCAGAGAGAGAAGCCATGTCCCACTGATCACCAAGATTAATGACAACATCAGGCCGAATGTCAATAATAAGTCGAGAGAGCAGGTCAGCACGGTCGTTATTAAACTCCGGATTAGAATGGATATCAGGAATAACTAAATGAGTTGTCAATTAAAACCACCACCAGCATAAATAAGGACAAGGGTTACAATAATCAAAATAGCAATAGAAGTCATTATTCGTCAAACCAATTTTCAGGAACTGTATTAACTGCAAACTTGAAGTTGTTCTTTACAGCCCAATCACTGGGACGCATTTTGCCCCCTTTAGAAAAGGGCCGATCTGCCATGAAGATGATCCGGATATCAAGATCAGGGTACTGTTGTCGGACAGCGACCATCTTGCTTCGGGCGTCATAGTCAAAAGCTCTTCCAAGACCTTTGGCCTCAACATATATCTTAGACCCGTCTTTCTTGGTAATAACGAAATCAGGTAAGTAGTCCTTCGTGAGAGTATAAGAGAGTTTTTCAGTTTCATATCCTAGGTCTGCACCGCGAGGAAGATTATGTTTAATCAGCTTGTACATACTAAATTCAAACTGACTACGAGCATTCTTCCTTCCAATTTTTGGTAATTTCATTTAACATCCTTAAATTTCCACTTCATCCCACTTACGACGAACAATATGGTAGTCACCGAGAGAAAAACGAAGATGAGGAATAATCTTGTGAAGACGGTTATATTTTTCAATAATTGTCGTTAGAGACGTAGTGTCTTCGATGTGTTCAATCTTAAACAAGGGTGAAGGAACAATCTCATTGAAACCAATATCCCATTTACGAGTAATGCCATCAACAAATGCAGGAGACATATGGGTATCTCCACGATCAATACAAATCTGCTGAAGGTTTACAGGGAAGGAGTCAATATATCGACGACCAAAGCCCCTGATAGTTTCCTTGATGAAACAAAACTCGACGTAAATATCCTGCACAGGCCAGAAGATACGAAGTTTAGCAAGCATTTCACTACTATAGTGACGTCGACTATAAGTCCAATCTTGAGTTGAAAGTTCAAATCCTTCTTTTATTAAGAAGGCTATAAATGCACTTTTAAAATTAGTAAGATCAATAATGTGATCAGTCGTAGCACGCATTCCAAGTGGAATAAAGACATCGATATCTTTAGGTTTGATATCAATCTTTGTTATCTGTGCAAGTACTTGATCACGAAGAAATCCACCAGCAATGATGGATGCTTCAAAAGAAGGGACCTTAATAAGATTGTCATACCAAGTCGGGATAGTCAGATTTACGTCGAGTTCCATTTTAGACCTCAGGGACCTCAGGTTGCCTTTTCACAACAGTTAAGAATCGAGGACCACCAGAATAAGCAAAGGTCCTCAGATTAGTGTAACACAAGTTCTTCACGTTACAATACGAGCAGTAAGTATCAAGTTTCATATTACCACTCATACCATCAGGTACAGCTGCAAATCCACGAGCAGGGATCATCCAGCCTTTAATCATATCCTTCTTACGTTCAAACTCTTTCGAGATACCGTAGTCAGGATCATATGCATGGATATCTAGGGTTAGATGTCCAAGTACCTTGTCAGCGACCAAGAAAGCCCCTCGAAGCTTGTCAGTGACCAATTCATCTGACTGTCCTGCTTCAAGATAAGACTGGAGTTGATCATAGTATCCAAAGGGATCAGAGCTTCGTAGAGTTCCTGATTTGAATTTTGCAAATGAATATGCACTTGCGGATTTGACGTCCACAGTGACTCCATCGATAACAGCGTCTCGGTGTCCGATAACGCCTCCAATGGATAGTTCAGACTGACGTCCAGTGACGGAATGACCTGCAAGCTGTGCAAGTGCCAAGAGAGCTTCTTCAATTAAATCTCCATATAAGAATTTGAGAATATCAGACGCAGAGAACTTCTCTTTGTCTTCACCTTGATTAATTTGTAGCCAGAGTTTTCGGTCACAGGGAGTGCCGATGTTAGACATACGGAGGGAGACAGAATTATCTCGTTTCCCCATACGCTTCTTCAGCAACTCCGCCATGTTCTTACCGAACTCAGCGGCTACTTAATTCGGAATACCTTCTTCAATCCCATTAGCCAGGATTTCTTGGATGTCTTCGACGAGTGTTTCGATGGTTTTGGGTTCAGCCATTGAGTTAAATACTTATTCTCCAACCTTGCGAATTCTTCACGACCAAGGAGTAATAGAAGGTGCTTTCGACGGATCGGAGCCATCCGCCCGTACGATAGAGCCACTAAAGTCTCCGCTACCTTCGTATTCGATAAGATCCAAGATCTTAACTGATTCGAGGCGCTGTCCCTTACCCATCGGCGTATCATATACAATGACGGAAACCTCAACCTCTGATCCATTACCAATGAGTACGGGTTCCCCCACGCGTTCAAACTTAGTACCATCGGCTGACTTCTTGTAGTCAACGATACAGTTACCGTTTTCATCGTAGACCTTCGGGGGCGAAAACTCGTTAAGAACCTTCTTAATAAGCTTCGTCTGGGGACGCTTGAACGTGACATACGTGCCATCTTCATCATCATAGACCTTAGACTGGATACCAGCCTTCTTACGCTTCTCGAGATTATCCTTGTCTAGGTAGACATTGATCTTCCAATTCGTTGCACCACGAAATTCCTCGGGCTCATAAATCTTAGCCCACTTTGCCTTACCAGTAAACTTTACAGTCTCACTTGCCATTAATGACAATCCTTCCAATTATATCCAATAACATACTTTCCTGCCAGAGGGCATTTCATTCCAAGCTCTTCTCCGGCCCATACAATACTATCTGCTTGAACTTTACCAACGTAATTAGCTACGTCTTCATCATCAATTGTCCTTGTTTGCCATTCGTCATGTACGTAAGCCATCTGCCAAAAGGGAATCTTTTCCTTACGAAGGATTTCCCACCAATGCCAATTGGCTAACTTCATTACGACTGTCTCTGCATTTTGCAGATAACCTGCGAGCATTAGATGCTCATTGTCACAAATTACCGGCCTTCCATCAAGTCCAATAAAATACCCTCGGTGCGCGTCAGAAGGGATAAGCTCTTCTTTAATTCGCTGTAATCCGGGGAAAGATGAAACGAACCGATTTCTAGCTGTAGTTGCCTCCGTAGGGCTACATCCAAAGATTTGAGCTGTCTTCGCAACACCGGCACCAAGGAGATAGCTGTAGATAAACGTCTTAGCCGTTTTTCGATTTCGACAGGGGTAGTCACCGTCTCCGCCATTAAGCTTTCTCCAGTTTAGTGTGTGAACATCAGTACCATCCTCTGATCGGCCTCGCACCAAGGCTTCAGTGAATTCAGTGCTTTCCATATAGTGGGCAAGGACTCGAAGTTGGATACCTTCAGCGTCACATCCCACCTGTCGATACCCTTTACCGGCCTGCCAAAGGGTTCGCATATCTTCGCCGAATAGGGAATCAACACTTGTAATATTTCCCGTATTCGGTTTAGTGTGTGAGGCTCGATGGGTCCATGTACCAATAGAGTTGACCTGACCATGAATGGCTTTTGTTTTTGCGTCATATGCTTCAATCCATTCGTCTAGCGTCGTCAAGCGACGAGACAACAAAATGTAACGAGTAAGTGATTTAGCGGCTTCTGGTGCAGTAGAAGGTAATGTTGCTAGGTTTTCATCGCTAATTGTCCAACCATACGTTTTGTACTTACTAAGTTTTTCAATATCTTTTTCTTTCTCAGCCTTGATATGTCCCTTAGTCTTTTCCGTTGGGTTCCAACCGAATTCCCACATACGCTCAATAATCTGCTTCGTAGAAGTCGGGTTAAACTCAACTGTCTCATAGATATGGTAGGGTACACCGGGCTTTGCTCCAATACTTTCAGGGGTTACGTCGTCGGGGAGCCATGTAAAGCTTCTTCGATTAATCGTGCCTTTTGCTGTAAGAATAGGGAGTACTGAGCGAACAACAACTTGTCTTGGAGGGAAAGCGTCCCGTAGTGTATTGCTGAGAAGCTTAACTTCATCACTAATTCGCTTGTAGAGGTCTGTACATCCTGTAATGTCAAACCCGAAACCATTGTCGTGCATTGATCGACAGATGATTGCTGCTCGGTGCTCAATTTGCATACTCCGTTTAAGACGAGGATCTTCGATGTACTTCTTTAGAAAGTTAAAGATTCTCTCGGTGAGGTCGACGTCTCGTTCACAATAAGTCGCCATTTGTTCTGAGTATTGCGACCAATCGCTATATTCCCCTTTAGGAAAGCCAAGGCGATCACCCCAGTTAGAAAGGCTGTGACTAGAATAGTCCCAGGAATTAATAAGCCTGCTAACCACGAGAGTATCAATGCAAAGTTCATAATCAATTGCTGTACCCCATAGACGATTAAGAACGGGAGCATCAAACCAAAGAATGTTATGACCAATAACAAAAGCCCCAGAGAGATAATCGCTAAGGCCGCCGGAATTAAACCACCGCTTTCGCTCGCCTGTTCCCAAGTCTTTAGTAACGCATATCCAAATTTTCGTAGCATTCAAGTCATCCGTTTCAATATCTAAAACTACATAACGTGGCATTCATTTCTCATTCCTCTGAGTAATTACCATTTTCGTAATGACTCAATATTAATTGGGCGATAACTAATCTGTTCTACTGAAACGTTTTTATGATCAATGGTTGGAGAGCTCTTTTCGTGAATATGACCATGAACATTTAGTAATTTCTTTGGATCTTTCTCGTTTCCTGTAGCACCCCTAGAGAGAGCACTTTCATGTACAGGTACGTGAGTAAGAAGTAATCCAAACTCAGGAAACATTCTCCAAACCATAATTTTTTGAAAAACTTTCTGTAATACAGTATCTTTCGCATTATCATGATTACCAAGAACAAGCCTTTTTCGCCCATTTAAAGAGCCTAAGAATTGTCCAATGTCCTGGCTCTCGTTCCAACCCATGTACACATCACCGAGATGATACACAATGTCGTTGTGTTTAACAACTGAATTCCAGTTATCTCGAATGGCTAAGTTCATATGAGTAGTACTTTTAAATGGTCTATCGCAATATTCAATAATATTCCTATGACCAAAGTGGGTGTCACTAATAACCCAAATATTTCTGCTCATTTTTCATTCCTATAGGTTACTGTACTACTTCTTTTTCTTAGTGTCAACAGGTTTTCCACAGATTGTACAGACCCAGTAGCTACTATCCATCTTACGAGTTGGGAGGCAAGTGTGGGACTTTGATCGTGTCTTCTGCAGTAATTTCTCGTAGACGCCCGATTGTGTTGTCATAGATCACCTGCCCAGCGGGTCCCGTGTTTCCACCCATACGGGCTTTTTCAATAACAAGACTGGTTGTTCTTCGTATCTTTTCATCTGGGTTCGTAACGTCTCGACTAAGATGGATGACGGTGTTTGCAACCTTAGTGATGTTACGACTACCTCGTGTTTTACCATTGTCATTTACGTGACTAATCTCTCCTAACCAGAACCGTAGCTCTTTAGCAAGGAGCTTAAGACGTTGACTGATTCGATCAAGTTTCTTTCTTTCGTCTTCATCATCCTGACCAGTAGCCAACCAACTAATATGGTCAAGAAAAATAAAATCACAATTAGCTGATCCGACAAGGAATCGGATGTTGTCGATGATTGCATTCTCGTCTTCTATGTCAAAGGCTGAGTGGATAGATATACGCCCAGCATCCCCACCCAAGTTAGATATAGCCCGTAGAATGTCATCTTCACTAACGGCTGCAGTAGGGATGACACAGGGAGTACCAAGCTCATAGCCAGCAAGAGCCCTAAGGGTTGTTCCATTGTCTTCTTCAAGATGGATGACGCCGATGTTGGACTTAGTTGTCTTGAGTAAATGGTATTCCATAGCTCGGAATATTTCTGTTTTACCAATTCCTTCGTCTCCTTTAAAGACTACTACCTCGCCACGTGCAAGGCCGTACAGACGCGATTGGAGTCCCTCAAAGGGGTATGTACCAATGATGTCTTCTTTGGCCTGACGGAGCGCCCCTTTGAATTCCGGGAGTGTTGAGATAATGTTGTCAGGTGAATACCGCTTTGCAGCTTTCCAAGCATTTAGATACTCGTCTGCCTCACCTGCTTTTAGATAGTCGTTGGCATCCTTGTAGCGGGTGTTTCGTACATGATATACTTTTGCATAATCGAATAATGATGCAACGCTACGTGCCGCCGCAAGTCCGGGATCGTCATTGTCAAAAGCAAGGATAATTCGTTTGAAAGAATTAATGAATTCATAGTCGCGAGTACAGTCTTGTTTTGCTGAGCTAGCGGAGCGGACGGAAATAGCTGCTGTATTACCTCGAGTAATCTCGTATACAGCGAGCGCGTCGTACTCTCCTTCGGTAATTGTAATTGTTTCTCGACTTCCAGCATCGAACTTGTCCACCCCGAAGCATGAGGCTGTTGACATTGGTCCGTCGGCATAGAATTTCTTTTCGTTCCAGTCTCGCCACTTAATGGCTTTGTTGGGATAGACAAAGGCAACTCGAGTTGGATTTCCATCCACTGTCTCCGTTAAGACATTGTAAAAGTCAAAAGTCTTTTCACTAATGCCCCGATGGGCATGGTATACGTAGGTTGCATTCTCAGGTTTTTCCATTAACTTCCCGTCAGCTTTTCTAAATCTGTTGCAACTAAAACAGAACGTGTGTCCATCGGCATACTTAGTGAGTGCATCACTACTCCCACAATCAGGGCAAGGTTGGTGAGTTAAGTCACCACTCATCAAATTTCCTCGACATCATCATACGTATCAATCATTACTGGCTTTTTGATTATTATAGAATTGTTTAAGTAAGAAGGAGGTGTTATATCAAGCTTATCTTTGATATCGTGGAGTTTTTGCATGTACGTATAGAGGAGTTCATCACTAACAGTACCAACTGGTACAGTAAAACTAGTACCTAACGTGTTTGTTGTCGTATTATTCGTTACGAAGTGAACATAGGGATCATTTTTAGAAGCCATCTGAGCTTTCCTCTTCATCTTCTTCTTCAAAGACATCCTCGTAAATAGAGTCATAACACTCTTGACAAAGGCTATCGTCAGGATTACGGGGGTCTTGCACAAAGTGTCCATGATAGACACCATAGGGTAGGTTAGACAACAGAGAATTATCAACTCTGTCACAGATAGAGCATCTATGTGCCATTAGTTATTACTTTCTAATCTTGTTATTGTGTATCACTAAAGCAGTACAATTAGCTTTTCCTATAGGTTATTATACTGCTAAGAAATTGTGCTGTCAAGCACTAATTATATTCAGGAAACATGTAATCATAGACGATCCGATCTAGTCCCCTGTCCGTAATATATGTCTTAGGACAATTGACTGAGCGGATAATCATTCGGCTACGAGCTTCCGGTAGGATGGTGTACACCCAAGCATCCACAATGACTGGGGTTCCACTACGATGCGGAGAGAACTGGTCGAGCATCTCTACATACACCTTTTTGCGGACAAAGTCAACATTATTCTGCATGTGGGCATCAAGATGAACTAACTCTTGAGGACTCATTGCAAAAACATGTCCACCTAATGAAGAAACCATACCCTGCATATGGGCATCCTTGATATCCATTATCCAAGCGTAGCAATCGTCTGGGCACTTACGAGCAAAGTAGTTCTTGGTTAGAGTCACTCCACGGCCAAGAAACTTAGTACCACCAACGACATAGTTGCGCTTGAAACCTACCTTCATGTTGTTATACAGTAGGACTAGATGTTCTTTACCTAGTTTTAGGTCACGAAAGTCTGGAGTGTACGTCTTTCGTACTTCAAGTTCTTCAACGGTATCTTTAAGAGTTTTCAATTCCCACATCCCTGAGTTAGCAGCAGTTAGAAGGCACTCAAGCGTTTGCAAACTGGCGGACATCTTCTTCACTCAATTCAGGATTGTGAGTACGGATGACATTCATCAGCCGAGAGATACGCTTGGTTGCCCGTTCCTTATCTTCCTGAAGGGTTTCGACACGCTCAGCATTTGCATTGGCAACCCAGATAAGGTTGTCTAAAAGCTTAGCTGCACCAGTCGGGTTAGCTTCGAGAAAGGACTCAAGTTCTAATGGTGCCACAAAAGATAGGATACCAAGCAGCTCACTATCAAAATCGGTGACGTCAGTAGTAATATCAAGAATACTTCCGAGATCGTCTGGTGTAAGAAATCGTCCAGCTTTCGCAAGGCTAATATTCTTCAGAGGAACTACCTCCTTTCCCTTAACCGGAGTGTTAATCGCAAAAGCTTTCGGCGTAGTAGTCGATCCCGTAGGCTTCGGCGAGGGCAATAGTTCTTGCTCTGTCTTCTTCTCTTCGACAGGCTCTCCAGAAAGGACAGGACTCTTTGGTGCATTTGCCCTCGTCGCAGTCCCTAAAGGGAGGCTATCGGCAACTTTCTCTGCTGTGTTAGCGGGGGAAGACGCAGGAGCCATGTAAGCTGCCTGAGCACCATGAGTACGGTAGTAACCTTCCCCATACATACTCTGCTGCTGTAACGGAAGACTATTCTTGTAATGAGGGGTAACACGATACTCAGTTACCTTATCAAAGTAATCATCATTACTGACAATGAACTCCTTCTCATTATCCTTGTACTTAGTCCACGTACCAAGGTACAAAGGCTTCTGATCGTTAGACACAAGAAGACCACGACAAGTATAACTGAAGTGTTCACTCAGGATTTTCAGAAGCATAGGATCTTCAATATCACCACGACCAAGATCACCAGTCCAACGACTAAGGAAAGGAGCCAGGAAGTTCTCGGCATATTGCTTAGTATCAGACTTGTCTTCGACAGAGTTAATGGGGTTCTGGAACTTTGTGAGTGTCCCATTGTGCATAAATTCAATGCGACGAGTGTCATCCTTAAAGACAGTGAATGGGTGACAATTCTCACGGTTAGCCAGTCCCTTCGTACGATACCGAAGATGAAGATGGCGGAACTGTGCATCCTTGAAGCGTTCGAGTGCCTTCTGGACTTCTTCCGGATCATTACCCTTCTCATTCAGGCGATGATACACTTCAAGCTTTCCACCGTCAATAGCAACAATACCAAACCCATGAGGGTTATTGAGGGTTGCATTCTTCAGTTTGTCGTAAGAAAGCAATGCGTGACGAGGTAGGGTGATAATGACGCACATTCTTACTGATCCTTCTTCCTGAATGCGTTTGCGTAACTGGTAACGGTTTCTCCCTGAAGTCCGGGAGCAGTATTCACTTCAAGGACGTATGCCTTCTTGGAGCCTTCATTGTAGATAATGTCAATAGCACCAAAGTCCAGGCTGCAACACTTGATTGTAATCTCAGCCTGCTTCCTTACGTCAGGAGGAAGACTGGCATCACCACGAACAAAAACGAAACCATTAGCAAGGTTACGTACACGCCAATTGACAAGTTGCGAAGACGTTCCCGCACGGAGAGCCTTGCGCTGGAAGTCGATAATTTCACCGAAGGCAAAATGGACACGGTATTCATCCTTCTTCTTGACATACTGAGTATACAAGGGTGCTATGACAAAGCTGTCCGGATCAGCCTTAGACATGAAATGAATACCTTCACCACTACTACCGTTGAGTGTGGTTCGGGCAACGACTTCGTGATCCTTAAAGACCCACTGTTTCGCAAGTTCAGGGTCTGCCGTCCATTCAGGTAAACGCGGAGCTTCTTCATGTGCTGATACTGACTGAAAGAACGATAGCTTGTTGGCATTCTCGGCCACAGCCTCTTGAGTGTTGAACACAGTACACTTAAGGATTTCATCACTGAGATTACGAGAACCCCAGTTGATAACGGTCTTTTTGGCACTGCCAACAAAGGCAGAATTTTCGTTCCTGATCTTCTGAATCTTCAGTTCACGGGCCAGAGCCTTGGCACCCTCAGATGCCGCGTTGTGAGAAAAGATATACATCAGACGTCCACTTCAGTTGTAATTGGATTTGCGTTAGTGAGATTTAAGAAGGCCGTAATTTCATCTTGTGTCATTCCTTCAAAAGGAACAACTTTCGGCTTCTTCGGTCGTTCTTCCTGTAGCCAAGGATTATTCCCATAGTTCTTCCAGTTTGCACTACAAGAGTTTGCGATAGACGTTGCATACCAGATACCATCTGCAAGCCGATTTTCAATGCCAGTGAGATTAAAGTACTTGACATTACTTTCAAATACTTCAGTCACGAAAGCCTGATTACCATTTGCATAGATACTGTTAACAATGTCCACAGGAGTCCCGGCATGACGAGAGTAGTTAAGAATGTCAACAAGAATTGACACCCAACGATCAATCAACTTAACATCAACTGTACCCGGATGCGTTCGGATTTCTAAACTACCAAACTGCCTCAAAGCATAGAGATTAAGAGCACCATACTTCAAGTTGTTCTGAGAGAGTTTAGTTATGTTATGTTTTGCTGTCTCAGTACCAGTATCAAAACTCTTGAGTAGATCCTTGGCAGCAACGAAGATACCTTCGGACACACTCGTCTTGAGACAGAACAGATTACCATCACGATCAGGACCACAGTACTCATTCAACAACTCTTCAACGATGAAGTAAGTTGTGATAAAGTTTGCAATAGTCATAATCGTTTCGGTTGTCATGTTCAGATGGACATGGACACTTGTATACGTAGATGGAGTAAACTTGACAACCTTCGTCAGCTTGTCGAACAACTCCAATGCTCTCGTATACTCAGGACCTCGGAAGTTGTACGGAGTATTGAAAACGTACTCTACACCAACATTACGCAGACTTCCGTCGTTGTGAGCATTCCAAAACATAGCAAAGTCTTGGACGGGATTATCATACCCACTCTTTGCTTCCGTTTCAATTTCAAGTCCGATACCACCATGAACAATATGGTGGCCTACAAGGCTTGCGAACTTCATCGAATTTCCCAATCAAAACCACTAAGGCACTTAGACACAACCTTAGCCATTGTTGAATTTGGAACGGTAATAACCCGCTTGCTCAAGTCTTCAATAACGCCAACTTCTTCCATCTTAAAGAAGACATGGACAAAGCCGTAGCTATCTCGGACAAGGGCAACGTTACGAGAGATTGCCATACCGCGACCGTTCTTCGTTGACAAAAACTTGATAGCAGCATCCAACGGAGGATATTTGTTCACAAGCATTTCGGCAAACTGCTTCGTATTAAAGATGTCGTTGATATTAGCTCCACCACGAGTCATTGGAGTAAATGTCGTGAGGGAATTAACAGTCAAAGACTGCTTATACTGACGAAGAGGACGGCGATAGACATAGACAGCCCGACTGGAAATGTTCACATACCCAAGACGAGGGGCACTAATGTCCAGATTTTCGTCATTGGGAAGAACAGTTGCGATCTTCTCATTGTCAGGAAAACCATATAGTTCAATGCGACCGGATGTTGCATGAACAAAGACAGGCTTCTTCTTGAAGAAGACAAGTCCACCATTCAGTCGCTGTTCGTAGTCCTGTTCCAGAAATTTACACCGCATAGACGTACTCCTTATTGAAACCCTCCTGAGCAGCCCGGAAGACAGCGAGCATACTCTGAGAGTCCTTCAACCAAAGATTATCCAAAGCACGCAACTCGACACCATACGGCTTCGGACGGAAAGCACCATTGCCACCGTAATACTTACGACGTTCTTCAGACTCCGGAGTTTCCCAAGCCTTTGCTGCACGAAGCAAGTACGGAGTTACCCGATTGGCAATCGTAAAACTCTGCTTGAAATTCTCAGGATCGAAGGGATCACGATCTTTCGTCCAACCAATATGGATATGCCCCGAACCAGTACGAAGGGGAACTTCACCAATATCAGGAGCATGGAGTTGCTCACCAGTGACCGCACTGAAATCTGGTGTACAACCGAGAATCTTCGAGAACGGAGGAAGATCACGGAAGTAATCAGCATCAAAGTGGGCAACAGGCTCAAAGACGAGCTCAAGGTCCGGATCGGTCTCCTCGACAAAACCCTTCACCTGATTGAGTACGTAATTCACAACATCAACAAACTCATTGTCTGACGCAACGGGTTCAGTGTTGAACTCAAGAGCGTGCCCATCAACTTGAAGAGCACCCCGATGAAGAGGAAAGGGTTCGTCCTTGGTTCCGGGGAACCGATTGGCTGCACTGACGAGTTTTCCGGTAGTCTTGCTGCGAAGAAAGATTTCCGGATCAGTACCAATAAGAATACGGTTAGACATCGCCGACGGGCTGCTCATTTTGGTTAGTTTCCTGTGTCTTAGGGGGGGTTGGAGGGACTACCGGCTGTGGCTTCAAATCCGCAAACCGATAGGTGAATTTATTTTTCCGGATAATTTCTGCCGGATTGATGAAGTATGCAATGTCTGGGTGGAACGAGAAAGTGTCCTCAGGGAAGACACGATTTCGCCAACAAGCTGCATACAACATACCAGCCTCAGAAGCATAATAAAGGACATGCCTCTGCGGATGGAGTGCATAGAAAAGAGGACGAGCGGAATTACGACTGATTACAATGTCCTTAGTCTTTTTGTTATAGACTACCGTTGCGTATGCGTCTGATGATAGGAGACGTTTGGTTGCACCACGGATACCAAGATAACTGATATTCGAGATAAACTTCTCACTGTCGGAGTTGAATCCCTCGAACTCACCATCAATAGTACCGTTGTGAGTGCCAATCATGCCCCCAACATCAAAAGGCTGAGCACCTTTGACACCTGTTTCTCCGCGGGTACGAGCACGGGTATGACCCATGAAGAAATTGTTGGAGGTCTTGTCAAGGAAATCCTTGTCCTTATCGTCCATAAATTGAAGAAAGTAAAGAGGATCAGTTGCTGCCTTTACAACCTTCACTTCTGAATTTGAACGACTATTACCAGCGGCAAAGCCGGTACTATCCTGCCCTCGGAGAGCAGAAAAAACCATGAGGTCCTTGAAGACACCAATGTCCTCCCTGATAATCCCGTTACCAAGGATTCCAAAAAGACCACACATTACATTACCCTTTCGATGGTTTCAGAGATTTGGTGGGCTGCAATAGTATGCAATCGAGTTTTATAGCGTCGATTGATACCAGTTTCGTCAAAGACTTCTCGAATACGTCCAGTCTTTTCTTCTCCATTGACGATGAACTTGATACGGTCACCAACAAAGTACTCGAATGGATCACGCTTGACAGTTCCATCCTTGTTGAGAAGTCGGCCATCCTTATTACGAGGACGATCATCCTTCACTTTATCTCCGTAGACACTCTTTATTGAACCGACAGTGTACCACAGACGACCATCAAAGCTAGTATTCCAGCCCATCTGGTCAAAGAATTCCCGGTTCTTTGTCTGATATACATTAGTAATGGTGAAGAAATCCAAATCCATTACGTCTGGGTCATCCTTTAGGAACTTATCAAATTTATCCTTGAATGCTTCGATGAAAGTCCCGAGTTCTCCATACTGGCGATGTCCGTGTGCAGTTCCTGTGTTGTACACATAGACAAACGGCTTACCAGTTCGAGAGTTAGTCCGAATAATGATATCCATCAGAGTGCCACCCTCAGAACTTGTTCTTTTGCAACATGAAGTGTTGCTATAAGATTTGGCGGAATGTTGCCCTTTTTTATGAGTTGTGATGAAAGCTTAATTAAACCTCCGTTTACTTCTAAAACGCGACGAAAGTTGTTTGGGTATGCGTATCCATCAAAGTATGGAGAAAATACATTATCCCCAACTTTGAATTCATGTTCTTCTCGACCATCTTCTTTCTGCAGACGATAGTGTTCATCCCATTGTTTTTTATAAGTCTTTCTCTCTTGGTTGGCAGGGTTTCCACTGACAATGGTCATAGAGTCACCACGAGTGACAGTGTACAGTGGGTCCTTTTCATACACCTTGAGTTCAGGACTGTTGCTGTCAAAGATTCCGATATTGGCACAAGCACCTGGAGTAATCTTGCCAGTTGGATGATGAGAACTCACACAGCATCCAGGAAATCCACCGGATTGATTTGGATAGTTCATTTACCACACCAGTTCGTTAAAGTCATTGGGATGGACCTCTTGGAGTCCATGTGTTGAGTACTGGAAGATATACATTTCAGCCCCGACAAAATCGTCGGGACCAACACGTACATCCACAGGACTACGTTTGAAAAGAGTAGGATGCCCCTCGTAATTATCAAGGTTTTCCAGTACTTTAGGGTCAGTAACTTCGTAAAGTTCACCCTTGACATGGAAATGACCATCCGACGTAACCATCGGGTATCCGCCAGAATGCATACGATAGTTAGCCTGAATGGTTGTGCCTTCACCAATCAACTTGGAAGATCTGAAGATGTGATTGGCACCACGGCCACGCTTGAGGGTTCCGTAGACAAACATTAACGCCATAGAATGCGCCCTTCTTTCTTTTCGACAACAACGTCGTGGTTAGAACGAGGATCATGGTAAGTATCGTAATACATACCACACTTTTCCAATTTCCAGTGTTTAGGAACTTTGTTGAAAATCTGGAAGTTCAGAAATTCAAGAAGTGACAGACGTGGACTCTTTTGCATGGTTGTACCTCGGTTTCCATTCCTTTTCATAGAACTCTTTCGAGAATTTTGTGTAGTTGCCTTGTCGATACTGGAACATCAAATCACTCGAAAACGAAAACGGCGTGTTTCCGTCATCAACAAAAAGGGATTCAATCTGAGGACGATTGTAGTCAAATCCCTTCTTGAAGGAACCAGTTTCAAATGCTGGAACTCCATGAACGTAGTACCATAGATTACCCGTAGACCTCGCCGGAAGATACACACCAAAACCCATCATCACATAGGTAAAGAATTCTTCCGGAGTTTCAAAGGCCTCATTGAACTTCTTGTTTTCAAGACTCTTGGCACTTGCGACCTTTGTTGAGAGATACCGGCTGTACTTGAACAGATGGATTAGCATAGTAGCATCGACATCAGTGTCATGAACAATAACACCAACAAGCGCACCACCTTTGTTCACAACAAGTTCAATGTCTTTACAGACAGATGCATACGGACCAGTTGGTGAGAAGTACCAATCAATAAAAGCCTTGTTCTGCTCGTAATTGATTGGATTAAGCATCACAGCCAACAATCCCGGTGTTCCGTCAGGGAAGTCACGAGGAAGATCCATTGGACGAGGATCATTCGGACGATTTGGTGAACGCTCCTTGTACTTCCGCAAGAA
>ERZ869925.946-NODE-946-length-15672-cov-12.517577_pt1 | contig 15672 bp, 19 predicted proteins | sample MGYA00579311_ERZ869925 | MGnify/ENA primary metagenome ERZ869925 (study PRJEB32216, sample SAMN09231817) | wastewater metagenome | place: USA: Maryland | collected 2016-07-30 | study: EMG produced TPA metagenomics assembly of the PRJNA472060 data set (Reclaimed...
CCTTGTTCTATCGGGTGAAAGTTCCTTGCTATGTCTATGGTGTAGACTCCGACATCCTCGCCTAAAATCCATTCTAGGTCGTATTGGTCGGTGTCGTAATACAGGTTGATTCTGTCTGTTGGACTGAACTCATAAGGGTCCACGCCTGCTTCTATCATCTGCTACTCCCTAATAGTTGTTTACGCTTTCGTGCTTGCTTGATTGTAATGGTCCGTACTTTCGCTAATGGTGTTCTCTTGCTGTCGGGTCTAGGCATTGTCCTGCTCCTTGTCTTGTGATAGTTCCGAGTAAGCTCTAGAGGCTAATTCCCTGTAGTAATTGTAAAGGTCAATAGTCATTAGGTCATAGATTTTAGTGTCTGTGCCTATGCCAAAGTCCTGCCACATATCCGTATATTCTGATGGCAGTTCTTGCCATTCCTGAATAATCTCGCTGTAATAGACTGGCAAATATCCGTCTGCTATCTCTCCAAGTGTATCCTCTGGATAGGTGTTGTCCTGTATTCTGTCCCACTCACCTAGAATTGCGTCTTTGATATCGCTATATGTTGTTAGTGCCATTTTACTCTCCTTGTTTGTAATGGTGTGAGCAGTTTATCACAACTTGCTCAGGTTGTCAAGTGTTAGTTCGCTAGGATGTGCAGGTATTCCACTAGGTCCATCTTCTCGATTACTCGAACTGTGCCAGTGTCCCAACTGATGAACTCTCTATCTTCTGCGAAAGTGTCCCCATCTTCTAGCTTAGCCCTTACTTTAGCCTTAGCTTTCTCAGCTGATTCGCCGTGAACTACTACCTCGAAAGTGTCTACCATCTGGAACTGGATTCTATACATTGCCATTTCTATCTCCTTAGTTGTGTGTTGTGATAGGCAGTTTTACAAGGTGCCTAGCTTGAGTGTTTTACGCTGTTGTTAGAACTGAACTGATACTTGGTGAACCCTGTTCCAAGAAACAAGATTCGCACATATACGCCCAAGGTCCAAACACTGTTGGTCCGTCAAACTTGGCTGTTGTCTTTAGCCCCATACCCTCGCACATATCGCACATTGGTAAGGCTGTTAGCTGTGCTGTGTTCATTTCTATCCCCTTAGTTGTGTGTTGCTTTATAGTGGTATTTTAGCATAGTTCTAGCCTAATAGCAAGTGTATTAGCAGGTCTGCTAACGCCATAGGTAGAACGCCTGTAATGCTTAGAACGAATAGTGCTGTTTTCATTGTGTAGCCTTTCTGTTAGGTGGTGCGTGGCTATCTAGGCACTGCCCCTAGTTGCTGGCTTGATTACCAGTTAGCCTGTTGGTTAGTTCAGTAAGCCCCAAGCCCTTTTGACTATGTTGGCGTGTTTGCTTGTGGTCTTGCTGTGTGTGTAGGCGTTAGGCTCTACAAAGAACTCCCAATCTCCCTCCGAGCCATCCCAGACCGCCTCAGCTATCTTGGTGCCATAGCTGTAAACTTTATACTCGCACCTTGTGCGTGTTGTGTCAGCGGTTGCGGTTAGGCTTCCAGCGTTGAAACTCTCTGCCTTGTTTAGTAGCTCGTGAGCTTCTTTTAGTGTCTTGATGTATCCCACTTGGTATCTCCCTTGTTTTGGTTAGGCGGTTGCCTAACTCGTGGCTATGGTGGCTCTGCCCCACCTTGCCAGCTTGATTACTGGTTAGCCTTTATTTAGTTGTCAGTTCGCCACGCTTCGTTGGCTTCCTCTCTGGCTTCCTCTCTCGCTAGGCTTGCGTCTGCTAGTTGTTCATTACAGTTGTCGCAGTTCCCGCCTTGTCCGTCCCAATCGCTAGTATTGTAATCTTGTAGGATTGCTGGGCATAGTTCGCACTCAGTGCCGATTAGCTTTGGCATTAGTTCGCCTTCCTTGTTATCTCGTTGCCTTCGTTGTCGTAAGGGATAAAGGTTATCTCCACATCATCACCGAATACAGCTTTTACAGTTTCCAACACGCTGAAACGCTCGTCTTGGTTGGCTTGCTCTGTTCGTAGTTCGTAGCACTCAAAAAAACTTGCTAGATTGTTCACTTGATACCTTCCTAGTCTGTCGGGAACTTCCCAACAAGTAAAACCTAGCACAACCCGAAAACCAACCGCAACCCCAAAACGCCACTTTTTTACATTTCTTGTACCAAACAATTCATTTTATTCGCCATTTTATAGGGGATAACCCTGGGGCACCATCGCATCCACTTCAGCTCATTTTCAAAGTTTTTCGGCTACAACAATCCAAGTATGCTAAGATAGCTATATGGCAGATATCACAGTAAACCTAGAAGGCTACGGTCAGTACACCCTGAATCTAAGCTTGCACGACCCAGGGGAAACCGAAGTCTGGAGTGCAACCTTCACCGACAGACTCTCAGAAGATGAGTGGACTGTTTACTTTGAGATGCCAGAAGATGATTACGAAGTTTGGGACCTGATTGACGTAGCGATTGAAACCTATCGTGACGAATATGCTCAGGATGAAAACCCAATCTAAAAAAATTTTCCGCAATTTTTTACAAGTTTTAGAAACCTATAAAGGAGCGCAATGTCCAGAGGACTAACAGACCCAATTCCAGAACCCGAAGAACCATCAAAATCCGAAGAACTTGATAACGTCATCCGTGATATTATCATCGGACAGAATAAGCTACATGACCGCCTTGTGCAGTTAGAGCGTGAGATGGACGAGTTTGCTTACTACCTTGCCTCAATGCAAGATGGAACAAAAAGACCTCCCAAGAAGAAATGGAACATAGGACTCTAATAAATGGGCAAAGAAGTTGCATTACTTGATGACCTTCTGATTAAAGCCGCAGCGGGCGGAAAGTCAGGAGACGAGATTGAGCGTTTGACAGGCATCCCTGCAGCTCAAGCTGTGGTTCACGTTAAGCAGCTTCTTGCAACCCGTGATATCTGGACCGAGCAAGAACAGCGTCAGCTACTGCTAACTGAGCTTCACGAACTAAAAGATAGCCTACAGCACCACGCCATCAAAGCGGGTGACCCAGATTCTGCAAGGCTATTGCTAAAAACCCTAGAGGTAATTGGCAGAAGATTAGATAGCCAGCAGCAGGTGCTAGATGAGAACATGATTAAGCTAAGCCAGTTCCAGGAAAGAGTTTTACTTAGAGCAATGGATACAGCTCTTAACTTTGCCAAAGAACAACTGCACGAAAGATACCCAGAAATAACCAAGAGCGAACTTGAAGAACTAGTTGCCGATGGTTTGCAAAAAGCAAAATACGAGATAGCAGACGATGAGCGTAGCTGAGACCTGTAGCTGTGGGGCCAGCTTCTCTGCAGAACGCAATGATGAACTAAAGCTACTTAACAGTTGGCGTACCCAGCATAAGTGCTCCTACCCTAAGCAGGGCGATTTAGCGATTATGGATTCATCAAGAAATGAACTTGCCCCAGACTACACTGAGCCTGAGCTGCACATTGGCTTTAGGCGTTCAGAAGAAGATGATGACGAGTGATAGATAATGTAATTGATGGTGTTATTGCTGACCTTCGAAAGCGAAGCAAAAATAGCATCTACCTGACCGACCCAGAAGCTTGGGCACAGGATGTTCTTGGCAAAAGCTTGTGGAGCAAGCAAAAGGAAATTGCCGAAAGTGTTGTAACCAATTCGCATACAGCTGTGGTATCTTGCAACGGTGCTGGTAAATCTGCATTAGCGGGTATACTGGGCAGTTGGTGGGTCGCAGTTCATGACCCCTACGAAGTTGCATTGATTTGTTCTGCCCCTACATATCCGCAGATTGCCAGAGTGTTATTCCGTGAGCTAAAAGATAATCACAAGATTGCAGCTGAGCGTGGGTTCTCTTTACCAGGACACATCAACCAGTCTGAAGAATGGAAACTAGATGACAGCTATGGCACACTTATTGGCTTTGGTCGCAGGCCTGCAGATACTGACATTGTTTCCGCTTTCCAGGGTATTCACCGTAGGTTCGTTTTTGTGGTCCTTGATGAAGCTGGTGGTATTCCTCTCGATTTGTACACTGCTACTGAGGCCGTAACTAACACAGCAGATGCAAGGGTACTTGCAATTGGAAACCCTGACCGCCGAGGCACAGAATTTCATCGCATCTTCCGTGAAGACCCAACTTGGAATAAGATTAGAATCTCGGCTTATGATACACCAAACTTCACAGGTGAGAATGTTCCAGAAAATCTAAAGCCGCTACTAATCCAGACTGAGTGGGTTGACAAGCAAAAGATTTCCTGGGGCGAGGACTCTGCCCGTTTTAAATCAAAGGTCTTGGGAGAGTTCCCAGATGAAGCCGATAATACTTTCTTTTCTCAAAGTGCAATTGATAAAGCAGTTGATACCGAAATAGACGAGGACCTAGCTCAAGAAGCTGTGCTCGGCGTTGACCTTGCACGATTCGGTGAGGATGACTCTGTAGTGTACATTAACCGTGGTGGTCGTTGCCGTAAGCTTGAAACTTGGTCTAAGGCTACAGCTGTTGAATCTGCAAACCGAGTGCACCAGTTAGCTAAGGAGCATGGCGTAAGCCAGGTTCGTGTTGACGCTACTGGCTTGGGTGGACCTGTTGTGGATATGCTGGCAAACATGGCAGATGATAAGTACACAGTCATCTCGATGCTTGGCTCTGCTGCCAGCCCCGATAAGATGCGTTGGCTAAACGCTAGGGCTCACATCTATGATGAGCTTCGTGAGGGCATGGCTGATGGCAAGATTGACCTAGACCCAGATGATAAAGCATTGCTTGATGAGATGCTAATGATTCAATATAAGTTCTCCCCTAAGGGTGCAATCCAGATTGAATCTAAAGATGACATGAGAAGTCGTGGAGTTAAGTCCCCCGACAGCCTTGATGCGCTCACTTATGCCTGTGCTGACCTATCTCACATAGTAAATGCCAAGTATGGTGACAAGAAAGCTGGCGATTTAATCCAATATGACTATAATGAACTGGATGCTAAGTTCCCTTTCTATTCACAATGGCAGTGGTAATTACAGTATAGAATAGCTTTATAACGTTTTACTTTCATTTTGTATAACTTTAAACTACTTTTAGGATGTTTTTAAATGGATTTTTCTAGGCTTTCAGAACAGCTTCAAGCAATGGCTTCCGAGAATGAAATGCTCAAAGAGTCCTACACTTCTATGGCTCAGGCAGTTCTTGCCTTCGATGATGCTGGTTGGAACCCTGGTGGTAGCCCAACCGAGAAGGGATTCACCCTTACTCAGCTAAAAGATATTTCTAAGAAGACTCGTGAGACTACAGAGGGTAACCCACTACTAAAGCGTGGTGCAGGTCTTCGTACTTCCTACATCTTTGGTCGTGGCATCCAATTCAGCGAACAGCCTCCACGTATCAAGCGTTTCATGGACCTACAGCAGAACCAAGATGTTCTATTCTCACCTGAGGCTCAGGTCATCAACGAGCGTAGCCACTTCACAGATGGTCAGTTCTTTGTGCTAGGTAGCATCGCAACCAAGACTTTTCAGCGTATTCCAATGGACCAGATTAGTGCAGTAGTTACAAACCCAGATGACGAAGAAGACATTTGGTACTACCGCAGAAGCTGGACACGTAAAGCTGCTAACCTAGTTGGCTCAGGTGGGTCAGACCAGACACTAAACGTTTGGTATCCAGCAGATACTTATAACCCAGCAAATGGAAGATACGTTGCACGTATTGAAAACCAGCCAGTAGATGCAAACTTCAGAATGTTTGCCTCTCGTGTCAACCGTCGTGCTGGTTCAATCTGGGGTGTTCCAGATGCATTTCCTGCACTTCCATGGGCACACGCTTATAACGAGTACCTAAAAGATGGAAGCCGTATGCTTAAGGCTTTGGCTATGTTCGCTTGGCAGCTTAAGTCTAAAACTAGAAACGGTGCGACAGGTGCTGCTGCAGCAATTGCAACTCCATCAACCGCAGGTTCAACTGCTGTAGTTGGAAACGACATGGAGCTTTCATCTCTGCCTCGTGCAAGTGCTATTGACCTAACCGATGGTAGACCACTTGGTTCTATGGTTGCGAGCGCATTGGAAGTTTCTGTTGTGGCTTTGCTTTCTGACCCAGGAACCTCTGGTGCCTATGGAACCGCACAGACTCTAGATGTTCCAACCATCAAGGCCATGGAAGCTAGACAGCACGTATGGACTTTGTTCTACAAGCGAATCATGGCTTTCATCGGTGCTAGAGATGTTGAGATTAACTGGCCTAAGATTGAGACCGAAGCAAGCCAGCGCATGATGCAGGCTCTTGCACTAGCCCGTGAGACCAATGCAATCTGGGATGACGAGTATCGTGCTGCAGTCATCGAGACGTTGGATATTCCAAAACTTCATACCACTAATCCTCCAATGGCAGGACAGGACCAAGCGCAGGCTTCTGCAATTCCTTCGCAGGGTAACTCAGGTGCAGTTGGTTCTTTGCAAGACAATGCAAACGATTTGCGAGACGCAGATAACGCACCTGTTGCATAATACGCTGTATGCTATAATAGTCTTTGTAGGTTATAACCATACGGAGAATTTATGAGCGTTGAGCTAAAGGAAAACCTTGGCCTTAATTTTGAGCCTGCCAAGGGCAATAAATGGAAAGTTAAAGTCATCGAAGCTGGCTGGGGTAGCTCAGGCTACTACGGCGCACAGATGCTAAAAGAATATGGTCCAGGCGTTTTTAAAAAGGGCACTAAGGTTTTTATGAACCACCCTTCAATGACCGAAGAAAATGACCGCCCAGAGCGTGATGTAGAAAAGCTTGCTGGTAAACTTACCACCGATGCTTACTACTCTGAGTCAGACAACGGCTTAATTGCCGAAGTACAATTTTATTCTCACTACGCTCCTATTATCAAGGAGATGTCTGAGGATGTAGGTTTGTCAATTCGTGCGCTGGGTGAAGCCAGCACTGGAGAGGCAGAGGGTCGAGAAGGACCCATCATCGAAGCGTTGGTAGCAGATGAGCTAACAAGTGTAGATGTTGTAACCGTAGCTGGAGCTGGAGGGAAATTTATTTCTCTTCTTGAAAGCTACACCAGAAAAGATACTGTGACCGAACAGGTAACAGAATCCGTATCGGAAGGAAATGGAATGTCCATTACTAAGGAAGAATTTGATGCAGCTGTGGCTGACCTCAAAGCAGCCTTCGTTGAGGCTATTTCGCCTGTTGTCGAATCAGTTTCGATTTTGGCGGAAGCAGCTAAGCCTGCTGAAGTTGTAGACGCTCCAGAGGAAACTCTAGACGCTATTGACCCAGTAGACATCGCTACTAAATTCAACGAGTCAGGCCTACCTAAGATTGCCCTTCAGCGTGTAGCTGAGGCAATGAAGCTAGGTTCTGAGAAGTCCGTAGATGACCTAATCGCAGATGAGAAGTCTTATGTTTCTGCTGTTAGCGAGTCTGTAACCGCCCCTGCAGCTGACACCTATGGTGTTATCCACGAGGCATCATCCACCAGTCCAGTTGACGAGCTAGAGGCTATTGTCTCTCGCATCGCTGGCAAGTAAAGTAAGGAATAAGTAAATGGCTCTTAACGAGATTTACAAATATGCAAACGAGCTAGTCTTTCCTGTGAACACCGCTGTTAACTCTGGCGATGTTGTAAAGGTTGGAGACGTAGTTGGCGTTGCTCAAGAAGACGCAGTGACTGGCGAAGATGGAAACACTTATTCCACTCTAAAGCTAGACGGTGCTTTCGAAATTGCAATCAAGTCTGGTGACACACTAGCAGTTGGTGCAAAGGCATATGGAGTTGCTAACGTCACTACTGGAGTAATTCCAGAAGTACAGGCATCTGCAACAAGCGCTAAGCTAGTTGGGCACGTTGTCAAGACCAAGACTGGTTTTGCTGTCGTTCGTCTGGCTCAGAACTAAGGATAGGGAAAAATGACTGAAAACATCACATCAAAGCAGCTTGAGGCTGCTAAGCTACTCGAAGGTGCACTTCGTGGAGACCGCAAGGACAAGCTAAAGCTTCAGGAAGGTATCTCTACTTCTGACCTGCCAGTACAGCTTGCTCCAACAATCAACAAGATTCTATTGCAGAACTACCAGGCAGCTCCAAAGGTCTGGGACCAGTTCGCAACTCGTCTAGTTGTTGATGACTTCCGCAAGCAGGAGTACCTAAACCTACGTTACGAAGACGATGGCTACGACAACCAGGGAGACAAGTTCCGTGAGGGCTCACTTCCAACTGTTGGCGAGTATGACGAGTACCCAACCGCTGGTTGGTTCTCAGTTACTGAGACCGACTTCGCTGTGAAGAAGGCTGGACAGAGAGTACGTTTCTCATGGGAAGCTGTCGTTAACGATGGCAACATCTCCCTACTAGAGAGACTTCCAATCGAGCTAGGTCTAAAGGCCGCTGGAAAAGAAGACGAAGAAGTTACAAAGCAGCTTGTTTCTGCTTCTGGTCTAAACACCGCTAACTTCAAGTCAGCTAACAGCAACCTTCTAGCTGGAAACGGTGCCCTAACTCTAGAGAACCTAGAGAAGGCTATCCAGGCAGCTAACCTACAGCAGTACAACGGCAAGCTAATCCAGCCAGTAACTCAGTTCGCATTGGTAATCCCACGTGCGCTTGAGCTTACTGCTCGCAAGATTCTTGCAGTTCAGACTGTTGAGACTTCAGCTACTGTTGGCTCAATCGTGACCAAGACTATCACTGGAAACCCAATTGGTTCTCAGGTGAGCGTTGTTGTAAACGACTGGATTACCAAGATTAACTCTGGTGCAGGTGCCTACTGGTTCCTAATCCCAGTACCAAGCGCAACCTTGAACCCAAGCGTTGTTCTAGGATTCCTACGTGGCTTCGAGGCTCCTGAGCTTCGTGTTAAGGCTGCTGCTGGAACCTTCCTTGGTGGCGGAGATGTTCCCGAGAACTACGGTTCATTTGATAATGACGATTGGCAGATGCGTATAAGGCACATTGCAACGGGAGGATTCTTCGTCCCAAGCGGTACAATCGCATCCACAGGTGCTGGTGCTTAATCTAAGCAACTAAAAAGAGAAGCCCCTACTTTTTGTAGGGGTTTTTCTTTTTTTATGGTATAATAAATTTATGCTAGACAAAAAACCCGATACTAAAAAATGTAGTTTTTGTAGACTTGATAAGCCACTCGATTCTTTTAGGAAAAGGTCAGATAGAAAATCTGGATATCAAAGTCAATGCAAGTCCTGCGTAAAGGTAAACTATAAGCCCAGTCGAGAAAAGGCGCGAGAGTACGACAAGGCCTGGATTGCAAGAAATCCCGAAAAGAGAAGAGAAATAAAAAGAGCCTGGTGGAATAAAAACTCTGACTACCTTAATCACAACAGAAGAATAAAAAGACTTGAAAATCCAGGAAACTTAAAGGAACTGGAAACACTGGCTAAGCAAAGAAGAAGAGCTAAAAAACTAGAAAATGGCCATGAGCCATATTCCATAAAACAAGTTTTTTTGACGCATGGGGCAGATTGTCATATATGTCTTAAACCAATTGATATGAACGCACCAAGAAAAGCTGGGATGCCAGGCTGGGAGCTTGGATTACAACTTGACCATGTAATTCCACTATCTAAAGGTGGCCCAGATACCCTAGAAAACGTAAAGCCATCTCATGGTTTGTGCAACCTACAAAAGCAAAATATGGTACAATAGTTCAATAACTTAACAGGGGCATAATTACAAGAAGACCAGTACTAACGTAAGGAAAGGTGGTCCAATGAAAAGGCTTTCATTATTAGCAATCGCAACATTGATTTTATCTATATTCGCACCGAACATCTCAGGTGCATCGGAGCCATCTCCTCAGGAGCCTCTCGATAGTAACTCATTCATCGAGTTTCTTATTCTATACAAAGCAGAGCAAACCTTACTTCAGCAACAATATGAAGAATTTGAGGCAGCTCAGCTTCGCTCCTCACAAATGACAACCAGAATCAATCAACTCAAACAACACGTTGGTAATACTTGGTACGTGTTCTCAGGTACAACCCCAGATGGCTGGGATTGTTCTGGTTTAGTAATGTGGTTCTATTCTGAACTTCAAATTGAACTTGAGCATTCAGTAACTGCACAGATGCACTCTGGCGAAATAGTTGATGAACCGATGCCTGGAGATATCGTTGCATTTAAACACAATGGCTCTAGTGTTGGATATCACAATGGCCTTTATATTGGGAATGATTTATTTATTCATTCTCCAAGAGTTGGGACTAGAACTAAACTTAGCTCTGTTTCTGAGTATGCTGGAAAACATTCTGAGATAGTATTTACAAGGATAGATTTCTAGACAGTGTTATAATAGGGTTTCATAATCCTAAAGGAGAAAAATGCCAGCAGTAATTTATACATTACCATCGTGCGTTCAGTGCGACACAAGCAAGCGTTTAATGAAAAGCATGAACATCGAATATACTGAAGTTGACCTTAGCCAAAACGAAGAAGCTTACGAAATGGTAAGAGCCCTTGGCTACACCGCAGCCCCTGTGATTATTTTTGGAGAACAACACTGGAGTGGTTTCCGTATGGAAAGAATCAAATCACTTGTGGTCAATAGAGGCTAATATATGATAGAATAGAACTACATGATGTACCTCCTTTCATCGTGTGTGTGTTGTGAGAATCGCCCTGTTGAGTTTGACTCCAGGGCGATTTTCCTTACAATGACTGATAGAATGGTAGCAGTATGATTATCTGGCCTGACAGCAATCTACCCCCTCAGTCCCAAGAATGGGCAGAAAAGGTTGAGGGGGAAATTGAGCGCATTGATAAAAAGAAATCTGGTTCTGGTAGCGATGGTAACATTGGCCCTCAGGGACCAGCAGGTCCTCAGGGCCCACAGGGTGAGCAAGGCCCACAGGGTGTAGCAGGTCCCGAAGGTGACGTGGGTCCAGAAGGCCCTCAGGGGCCTCAAGGGGAGCCTGGGCCACAGGGTGAGCAGGGAATACAGGGCGAGCAAGGTCCAATCGGTCCTGAAGGCCCACAGGGTCTGCAGGGCATACAAGGTGAGGTAGGCCCACAAGGTGAACAAGGTCCGCAGGGCATACAGGGTATTCAGGGTGAAACTGGACCGCAAGGTGTTCAGGGTGAAGTGGGGCCTACTGGTCCTCAAGGTGCAACAGGACCTGAAGGGCCCCAGGGCCCAACGGGTGCGACGGGCGCTACTGGAGCGACTGGACCGCAAGGGGCTACGGGCCCTCAAGGAGCAACGGGTCCTCAGGGCCAAAATGGTTTTTCTGCTTATCAAGTTGCTCTTATTGACGGGTTCAGCGGAACAGAAGAAGAATGGTTAGCTAGTTTAGTTGGTCCCCAGGGGCCACAGGGTGAGACTGGTGCAACAGGTGCAACAGGAGCTACAGGGCCAGCAGGCCCTGGAATCGCAGCTGGTGGTACAGCTGGACAAATCCTTTCCAAAGTAGATGGCATAGACTATAACACAACTTGGATTGATAACTTTGCCCCGAACGTTGAGCTTTATGTAAAGAACTCAACTGGTACTACTTTGACAAAGGGCCAAGTTGTTTACATAACTGGCTCTGATGGCAATAACCCATTAATCAGTTTGGCCGATGCTGATACCGAAGGAACTTCTAGCAAAACAATTGGTTTGCTGAAGCAGACTCTTCTTACTGGTGACCATGGCTATGTTATTACTGAGGGTATTCTTGAGGGCATCAACACTATCGGTGCTACAGCTGGTCAGTCTGTATGGTTATCTACAACTGCTGGTGCTTTTGTTTATGGCACACCCCCAGCCGAACCCGCTCATTCTGTATATCTTGGTGTAGTTATTAGGGTTCAGACTAACAATGGTAAGATTTATGTAAAGGTCCAAAACGGATATGAATTAGAGGAGCTGCATAATGTAAGTATCACTGGCACTATTGCAGATAATGAGCTACTTGCCTACGACACAGCAAGCACCCTGTGGACAAACCAAACGGCAACTGAAGCTGGTCTAATTGCTGAAGGTGATTCAAGACTTACAAATTCAAGAACACCAACTGGCTCAGCTGGTGGAGACCTAACTGGTACTTATCCAAACCCGACACTAACCAACACCACAGTTGTGGCAGGCTCATACCCGCTTGCAAATATAACAGTTGATGCGAAGGGTAGAATTACCGCAGCGTCAACAACCACAGTCATAAGCGGTGGAACTCCCTAGTTATGATAGAATAGAGATATTATGGCACTCCCAACAAACGTAAGTTACGGTACAGTCACAGGTAGATTCATGTTGGCCTACGCTGACAGTAGCGACGTTGACCCACAGCCAGATGGCGTACCAGCTAATGGTTTTGTTATCTTCACGCCCTCACCAGTTAAACTTCTGAACGCTGGAGCAAGTCCTGCACCAGTAACAATCTTGCCAGCACCAGTTATTGCAAACCTTAATGACGAAGGTTACATTGAGGGCTTTGCAGGCGATGCTGGAATACGCCTTGTTGCAACTGATGATGTAGATTTGAATCCACTCGACTGGAGTTGGAGCGTAGATTTTAGACTTACCGATGAAGCTGGTGTTGCAGTAAACCTACCAGGGTTTAGCTTTGAGCTTCCAGGCAACACCACAGTAGACCTTACAACTGTATCCCCTGTGCCTTCGGCTGATGGAACTTTCTTTGTAGTTGGCCCACGTGGTTCCGCTGCTACCATTGAAGTTGGAACTACTACCACAGGCTTGCCAGGAACTTCTGCATCTGTAGTAAATACTGGAGACACATCTGAAGCAGTATTTAACTTTACAATCCCAAGGGGAACAAATATTGCCATTGGAAGTACAACTACTGGCCTACCAGGAACTCCTGCTACTGTAACTAATAGCGGAACAGTTGCCGACCCTGTGCTTAACTTCTCAATTCCAAGGGGTGAAACTGGTAGTTTGGGAAACCTAGCTGTTGGCTCACCTCTATCTTATTCAAATAACACAATAACTTTAAACTATAACCAGCTTCTTGTAGACGGCGGCACAGCATGATAAAATTAAACTCAACAATAAGGACTAACTAATGCCAGCACAAACTGTAATTCAAGTTCGTAGAGGTACCGCTGCTCAGTGGGCCTCAACCAACCCTGTGCTATCTATTGGAGAACCAGGCTATGAAACTGACACTGGCAGACAGAAAATTGGAAACGGTAGTTCAACTTGGAACAACCTACCATACGCAGCTCCAGTAACTTACAGGCTTTCAAGAAGCGGTACCTACACCGAAAACTTCCCAAATGGTGACTACGCAGTATCTGCAGACAAAGATGTATTTGCAGATTCCGTTAACCTAAGAACCGCTGGTTATTACACCGTAAGCGGTAATGCTTTGCCTCTAAGCTACACTGCAGCACAATCTGAAGACATGCAACCGCTATTTAACTTCGGCACATCCGCAATCAACTCAGTTACCTTCGGCAACGGAAACTACCTTTTAGGTGGTAATGGTTCAACACTAAGAAGCTCTTCCGATGGTGTATATTGGAATGTTGTTAGTGGGCTTGCGAACACAAGCATAAATGCTGCTACTTTTGGCAATAACACTTACGTTGTAGCTGGTGGTTCTGGACAGTTGAGAATTTCAACCGATGGCATTAACTGGACATCCAGAGATGCCGCTTTTGGTACTTCAGAAATTCGTGCTCTAGCATTTGCTAATAATGTTTATATTGCTGCAGGACAGGGCGCAAACATAACCACCTCAACTGATACAATTACATGGACTACTAGAACATCTGGGCTTGGCTCATCAAGTATAAACGCATTAACATTTGGAAACAGTCTCTACGTTGCTGCTGGAAACGGTGCAATTCTAGCAACTTCAACGGATGCAATTACTTGGACATCTAGAACTTCTGGATTTGGCTCATCAGCCATCAACGCTCTAACATTTGGTAATAATATTTATCTTGCAAGCGGTGGTCCAGGCCAGGTATCTACCTCAACAGATGGCATCACTTGGACCACGAGATTGTCTGGTTATACTGGCACTAATGCTGCAACGTTTGGTAACGGAGTCTATGTTATTGGTGGAGGGGTCGGGGCCCTGGCTACATCAACCGATGGTATTACTTGGACAACAAGAACCTCTGGGTTTGGTACCGCAAATATTAACGCTCTAACATTTGCCAATAATATTTATATTGCTGGTGGAACTAGCGGAACCCTAACAACCTCAACCAATGCAATTACTTGGACCGCTAGGACTTCAGGGTTTGGTACAAACAACGTTACTGCTCTAGGATTTGGAAACAATCTTTACTTTGCTGGTGGAACTGGTGGAACCCTAACAACCTCAACCGACGGAACCACTTGGTCAACTCAAGCAAACCAGTTTGCTGTATCAAATATCAACGCTACCTTAGCCGTAAATGGTTTGTACTTGGCTGCGGGTGTAGGTGGCTACCTAGCAACATCAACTGACTTGATAACTTGGACTCCGAGAAATACTAGTATTACAACCAACATCAACGCCTTGACATTTGGAAATGGCATTTATGTTGCTGGTGGACCCTCTGGAACCTTAACAACATCAACGGACGCAATTACTTGGACTACAAGGACATCTGGGTTTGCTACAACAACTATTAACGCCCTTACATTTGGCAATGGAGTCTATGTTGCAGGTGGAGCTGCTGGTCAGCTTAGAACATCAACCGACGCAATAACTTGGACTACTAGAACTTCTGGCTTTGGTACAACAAATATCCAAGCCCTAACCTTTGGTAATGGGGTCTATGTCGCTGGTGGGGTTAATGGAACCCTAACAACTTCCACCGATGGTATCACTTGGACTACCAGGACATCTGGGTTTGATAATCTTCAAATTATTTCATTAACTTTTGGTAACGGAATATATGTTGCTGTTGGTTCTGGTACAAGGATAACAACCTCAACGGATGCAGTAACATGGACATCTAGAACCGCTGGGGTTGGCAACGCGCAATTCAATTCTGTAACTTTTGGAAACGCAGGCTACGTTGCTGGTGGACTTAGTGGCATCGCAACCATCTCAACCGACGCAACAACCTGGAGGCAAGTAGGTGGCACCTTTGGCTCATCTACAATTAACTCAATCGCCTATGGCAATGGAATCTACTTTGCAGGTGGAGTGGGTCCAACACTAAGAAGCTCTTCCGATGGTGTATATTGGAATGTTGTGACTGGACCTGTAAGCGCAAACATAAATGCCGCAACCTTTGGTAATAATATATATGTAGTTGCTGGGCAATTGAGCCAAATTAGAACTTCACCCGATGGGGTCAACTGGACAGCTAGAAATGCTGGATTTGGCGTTCAAACCATCAATGCGCTTACCTTCGGCAATGGAATTTACGTGGCCGCAGGCAGTGCTGGAACCTTGACAACCTCAACAGATGCTATAACCTGGACATCCAGAACTTCTGGCATTGGCTCAGGGCAAGCTATTAGCTCCGCAACCTTTGGCAATAACCTTTATCTTGTGGCTGGTGCCAACCTTTTATCAACCTCTACCGATGCTATAACTTGGACCCTGAGGTCACTTGGGTTTGGTAGCTCAATAGTAAACGCTCTAACCTTTGGCAATGGAGTCTATGTAGCTGGTGGTGCTGGCGGAACTCTCACAACCTCAACAGATGGTATTACTTGGACAACAAGAACCTCTGGGTTTGGTGCAACAGCCATCAATGCCCTTACCTTCGGTAACAACCTATACGTTGCTGGAGGGGCCTCTGGAACTTTAACAACTT
>ERZ869925.948-NODE-948-length-15627-cov-10.993707_pt1 | contig 15627 bp, 22 predicted proteins | sample MGYA00579311_ERZ869925 | MGnify/ENA primary metagenome ERZ869925 (study PRJEB32216, sample SAMN09231817) | wastewater metagenome | place: USA: Maryland | collected 2016-07-30 | study: EMG produced TPA metagenomics assembly of the PRJNA472060 data set (Reclaimed...
GAATATAATAATATTGTTTTAACTCGTCTTATAGATAAAAAAATGAAAGATAGTGATACATTATATATTTTACTAATTTGTTTTAAGGTTAATCCTTCAATATAGTATCTTGTGAAGATCAAAGAATCTGCTTGGTGAAGGTATTCTTTGTAGAAGTCTATAATAAAATTATTAATATCATCTATATTATCTTCTTTATATTCTTTATCCTCAATATTTAATAAATTATTTATTTCTTTTGTTGTTGGTTGCAGTTCTATTGGTTGAATATAATTTTTATAATATTTTGAAGTATTTGATTTTATATTATTTAATATTACTTTTGATATAAAGAATCTTATTGTATTCCCCGTTAAGAGTTTGATTAATTTGCTTGGATTGGTTTGGGATAGAATAATATAAAGATCCTGAATAAAATCTTCTTTAAAATAATCATCCCTTTTTGTTGTTGTGTTGTTTGATATTATTTTATTTAAGGTTTCTTTAACCCACTTTATATTATCTTTATTTGAAATCCATTTATCCAATAATTTTTTGGCTTCCTCTTTTTCAAACTCTTCCCAACCCTTATCATCAAATATATCATCCAAAATATTTAATATATTATTTTTTTGCATTTAATTTTTCCTCCAGTTTTTCTTTTGTAACCTTTTTAATCCAAAGTACTTCTTTTGGGTATTCTGTTTTTAATAAATAACTTTCTTTATTTGTATATTGTTTATTATTACTTAAAGATACTTTTGGAGCATATACATTTTGACTATTTAAGTCTTGGATAGGAACTTTCTTTAAATTATAAATAAAATAATGTCCATCATTTAATTTGCTTATATAAACAGGATTTAATCCTAATTCTTCTGCTCTTTTAAACATTGCCTCATATTTTTTAACTTCAATTAATAACTGACCATTATATTGTTCTTTAAGAGTTTTAATATTAAAGTTTCTGGATTTTAATTCTATCACCCAGTTAAGATCTCTGCAAATATAATCTACATTATCAAAATTATTATTTGAGGCTGGTTCTACAATATGACCAAGGTAATTGAAAAGAAGTTCAATATCTTTTCTTTCAATTTCTTTTTTGTGGTGATTAAACTTATCCATTGATTGGTTCTCCTATCGTTTCATCAATAAAATTTTTAACCCCCATTAATTCTTTCGTTTTAGGGTCGAAGTAATAATATACGTTATTATTTTTAACGATTATTACGTTTTCAGTTTTAAATATTAATTTCATACTATTTGTTTTTTATATAAATAGTTAGCAATATAAAAAAATGAAAAAATTTAGAAAAAAAAATAAAATATTTTTATCACCATTAAAAATAAAAACATTAAGCCCGCATGGGCGGGCTTAATGTTTTCTTGTTTATCTTTGATTTAAACAATTATTTTTGTTAAGTGATAGTTGGATACTATTTAATTAAGATAGTGTCTTAGAATTAAGATATATATGCTTATAGATAAAAAAAGACCACTTTCGTGGTCTTTAATTTAGTCATCATTTAATTCACTTTCATACCAACATCCGTAGTGTTCACAATCTTGGTCATTTTCTAATATTCCTTGACCATACGATTTACCATTTTCTCCAAAAACATTTTCATATTTTAATTCATTTAATAATAATGATAATTTTCTTTGAGTTTCTCCTTTTTCCATTACAACCCATCCAACATTACGTTTATATGTAAATATAACATCAATTACATCTTGAATGGATTTTGCTTGGTAATAATAATCACTATTAACTTCTGGTTTAATATAAACATTATCTTTTTCTGTAATAACAACACTTGTTGTTGCAAAACTTGGTTTGAAAGTTGTAATGATTTTTTCATTAAGTTCTTCAAACTTTGCTTTTGTGATTTTGGTTAAGTTTCTTTTTGTTTTCATAATTTTGTTTTTTTTTGTTTGTTTTTTATTTTAAGATTGTTAACTCTAACGCTCTTTCTAATAAATAGTGTGTACTTTCATTTTATTTCAAAAAATATAAAAAAAAATAAAAAAAAAATCAAATTTTTTTAAAAATATTTTTATATTAACCATTATTAACATTAAGCCCGCCCATGCGGGCTTAATGTTTTTATTTTTAATGGTGATAAAAATTTAGGTTTTATTGGGGCTTAATATTAATTGTTAAAAACAAAAAAACCCTGAACTTTTTAGCCCAGGGTAATTAAAATTATGAAACAAACTTTTACTAAGTAGAACTTAATACTTAAATATAATAACAAATATTTTTATTGTCAAATATTTTCTTCCAAAAAATCTAACAAATAATTATATTGTTCTGAAAAAGGTAATTTTTTTAAATAAGACCTTTTTTCATCATCTGTTGTAAATATTCCAACAACAGATAGTTTTGTATCTTCATTTCTTATTAAGAAATACATATCTTTAACAGAATAATGTTCAATCAATACTGGCTCATCATCAATTATTTCTACTGATGTGTCTGTAAAATATTTATTTAACTTTTCAATATCAATATATTCTTTATTATTCACCATCTTTATCTTCTGAAAAGAAATTAGTTAAAAATTTACCTGCAACACCTAATATCATAATAATTGTTGCTAAAGTAGGATTATTTGCAAATAATATTTCGTATCCCATAAAAGCAGTTGATAGTGCTAAAAGAGCATCACCAATTTTTCTTAATTTTTTTGGTGTGGGCTTAAAATAATTTTTATAAGATAGTTTCATATTATTTTATTATTAAATATATTTTCTTTATTTATTTTTATATTCCCCCCCAATCGTAGAATATGTGTAGTATTATTTAATATTAAGATCTATTGGGGGGAATTTTTATAGAAATTATTCAATTCTTTAATTTTTGATTTAAATATGGAATAATATTTTTCAATTGTTTTTCTACTAATAGGGAAATTACTACAAATTTTTCTTTGAGTTATTTTTCCATATTTTTTAAAACTCCAATTTTCAATAATATTACTTAATTTATTTATACTATAGTTAGTTTTATTTTTTGACGCTGTTAATCTACCTAAATATAGTGGTGTTTTTGAATTTTTACTTTTATTAAGACTAGGATTAAAAGTATCAAAATAATATTGTTCTCTTTCTTTAAGATAAGGTTCATTATATTCTTTATGTAATTCAATTACTTCAAACTGAAAATCTTCTAATTTATTATTGTTCTCCCATAACCAAGAATAATTATTATTTTTTTTATTAAAATAACTCCTATAAGAATTATACCTATTTCTTAATATACCACTACCAATATAAAAATCTTTTGTTTTTATATTAGTTACTTTATATACCCCATATAAGTTTACAAGATATTTTCCATTTAATTTATTTAACTTATATTTCATTTTATCTTTTATTTTGTTTTTAAGCGATTATTTTTTGTTAAGTGATACTGGGATACCTTTTTTAATAGAAAGTGTCTTAGAATTAATCTAAAGTGGTTCTACATTGAAGTATTCAATCATTAAGGATAGTATCTAAATCTAATTTATTATTTATATCAACTTCTGCTTCTTCAATTTTTTGTTTTCTTTGTTCTAAATCTTTTATTTTTTCTTCATTATAATTTTGTTTATCTTTTTCAATTTCAAAACCAGGTTTTGTTATAAACATCGTTAATTCTTTAATTCTTTGTTTATAATCAACAATTTCTTCTTTAACTAAAATATTAAGTTCTTCTTCACTATTTTCTTTATATTCATTTTTAATTGTTTCCCATTCTTGTTCAAGTTGTTCAGTTGTTTTTTTATTTATTTCAGGCTCTCCAAATATTTCTATCAGATCATCAGTTCTTTGTTTATAAATTTTAATTTCTTCTTCTATATCTTTTTCTGTTTTTAAATTAATATCAATTCCCATTGTTAACATTTTTTTATTATGATCTGCTTGGCTTGTAATATATTCTGAAGGATCAAAATCATCTTTTTCCTCATTTTTGGGCTGGGTGGGGCCCCCGGCAGCAGTATTCTTATTGAGGAACTCTTGAAGTAGATTTTCAATATTATTTAATTTGGATTGTAGTATAAAATTTTGTTCTTGAAGAGAATTAACAATTTCTTTTAATTCATTAATTTCCTTATTTGAAAGAGTGTCTCCGACACTTTTAGTTGAGGTAGTATCCATTTTATTTTCTGTTGAGGTATTATTATTTTCAATTAAAATAGGATCAATTTCTACTTCAGTATATTCTTTGGAATAAATATTTTTAAGATTATCAATATTAATTAATATTGAAGTACCTTTGTAAGGTATTGTTGTATATTGAATAATATCTAAAGATTTTAATTTTTCTAAAATAATTTGAAATTTATTATTTTTAATATTAATATAGTTTGATAGAATTTTATTAGTTAATAATATTGAAGTATTACCCATTACTCCGTAATATTTTACAATTATTGAAAGAATAAAAGCAGTAGTAAGATCTACTTTTGATGTAAGTTGGAATGGGATCATTAAAAATTTAAATTCTTTATTTTTTTTATATTTATTTCTAAGTAATTCCATATTAACACTATATTGAGATATAGAATGTTTATTAGTTTTATTAACTTCAATTAATCCAATAGTAGTTAGTTCTTTTATACATCTATTCACTTCTTTATTCTTAATCCCAAGTACTTTTTCAAAATAAGTATTAGTTAATGTAATAGGTTTATTTTTATTATAACGATATTTTTTTAAAATTAAAGAAAAGAATATAGCAACCTTATAGTCTACATCCTGTAAAAGTAATTCAGGAATACTTCCAAAATTATCTGATTTTAAATTTTCATTTGTTTTCATAATATTATCTGTTTATTAATAAATAGTTTAATTTTTATTTTATTTTAAAAAATATAAAAATTTTTAATTAAAAAAACAAAATTTTTTTATTTTCCTTATTAGATCTCTTTTTATAAGTCTAATTAAATAGTTTATTTAAATAGTATTTATTGTTTATTCTTTTGCCTAACTTTTATTAACTCTAGCCTAACTTTTATTAACTCTAGCCTAACTTTTATTAACTCTAGCCTAACTTTTATTAACTCTAGCCTAACCTCTTGCCTAACTTTTACTCTTTCCCAAATTCAAAATTTTAATGGGGAATAATAATAAAAAAATTAATTTAATTAATTTTGAAACTTCAATTTTTTTAAAGTATATTTGTATTATAAAATTAATAATTATGAAAGACTTTGTAGCAAATCTAACCCAAGAACAAATTAAAGAATTGATGTTTCAATTATGCCGTAGTGGCAAAGTAGTTATACCTCAATATTATACTAAAGAACATCTTTTGGATCTTACCCAAGAAGAAAACCTTAGTGAGGAACAAATTATTGAAATTCAAAGAGAAATGGAAATTGAGGATTAAGTTATGGAAGATATTAAACAAAAACAAGAATTAGAAATAATTATATCAGGTGATACAATTTTAGCAATAGTAGAACTTGTAGAACAAGATAAAGTAATTATTAAAGCACCAATTAATGGTGTTCCCACTAAACTCTCAATTAAAAAAGATAATTTAATTAAAAAAATTCAAAATGATCAAATTAAATTTAAATGAAAAAAATGCAATTTTATTAAAAAATTTAAGTGGTGTATATAAAATAACCAATATAACAACAGGTGAATTTTATATTGGTTCATCAAAAAATTTACAAAATAGATATGGTCATTGGAGGTCTGAGTTTAAAAATAAAAAAAATAATAATTATTCTTGGTTATGGGAGAACAATAATAAATTAGAAGATTTTCAGTTTGAAGTATTAAAAATTGTAGACCCTATTAAAGATATATTAAGAGAAAAAGAACAATATTATTTTGATACCCTTAATCCAACTCTTAATAAAAGTACAAATAGTAAAGGTAATAGTAATCCAATAATATATAAAGGTAAAGAACATCCGGTTTATGGTAAACCTAGTCATAAAAGAAGACCAATTATTCAAATGGATTTAGAAGATAATATTATTAATGAATGGAATTATATAATGCAAGTTACAGATAAATTAGGTTATGATAACCGATCAATACAACGAGTATTAAAAGGTGAATATAAAACTGCTTATGGTTATAAATGGAAGTATAAATAAATTTTAACGTAGAGGTGGTATATCTTAATTCTAAAACACTTTCTATTAAAAAAGGTACCCACTATCAGTTAACAAAAAATAATCGCTTAAAATTAAAATTATGGAAAATTTAAAAACATTACTATCCAAGAATATAGTTAAATTCAAATTCATTAAAAAAGATGGATCTGAAAGAATTGCTATAGGATCAACAAATTTAAACTTTATCCCAACTGAGTTTCACCCAAAAACTGGTAAGGCTTCTTCAGATAAAGTTATTGTTTTTTTTGACTTGGAAAAGTTATCCTGGAGAAGTTTATCAATTTCATCAGCCTACGAGATAATTGAACTTAAAGAATTTGGCGCTTTTTCTTTAATTTAAGACACTTTCTTTTTAAAAAGGTATCTGGATATCACTTAATAAAAGATCGTTGCTTAAAAACAAAATAATATTAAGATAAATTTTCAATTCTATTTTCCAACTTTTCCAATACTCTTGATAGGTGATCTATTGCTTTATTAAGATTGTCAATTTTAATCTCAAAAAGTCTTTCTTGTGCTTTATGTTGCGCATCAATACTTTCCTTAAAATTAACCAAATTTGTTGCAACCAATTCACTAGTTTTTTGATATTCTTTAAGACCATTTTCAACATTTGTTAATCTTGTATATAAAGATTTTAAGAAAAATCCAATAATTGATATTAATAATCCTAATATTGATATAATAATTGTTTCAGCAGCCATTATTAATGTCCTCCATTATTTTGATTACCACTACCTTTTACGTATTTCCAAGCATCATCATCGTTAAATAATCTATTGTTCTTTTTAATATAGATATTTTGAAAAAATGCACTACCTTGTGATGGACGAGTTTTCCAACTATCAAAATTTTGATCCAATTCAGGATATAATGCTCTTTTATCACAAAGATATCTTTTTAATCTTTCAAGGTAAAACTCGCCTCTATCCAACCATTTTTGTTGAATAAATTTTATTTCATTTAATGTTGCAGGATTACTATTTTCAGCATTCATTGATAGAACATTAACATTTCCTAATTTATAAGATATATCAACAATAATATTATAAATTGAAAAGTGAATTAAAGGATCCATAACAAAATCAAATAATAATGTTTGATAGTTTGTATTACCCGATAATTCAATTTCACCAGAAGCAATTAAGTTTTGCAATTTTTTATATAGATCAGTACCCAAGGAACTTTCGATATAAGTATCTTGCGCTACTCTAATTCCAGTAGATATGTATTTCCCATCTACGTTCTGAAGTAGTGGTGAATAATCTTTAACAATTTGTTCTGATACTAAAAATACGTTAGTCATTTAATAAATCTTTATTTTCATCGGTTAATACATCTTCGGATACTTCCAATTTTGGAAGTTGAAGTTTTTCTCTTATTTCTTCTTTTGTCATTACTGAAGCCAAAATCTGTTCATCAAAGACATAGTCAATAACCTTAAGTGGTTCAAATACAATATCTTTAATTTGAATATCCATTCTATCATAAATCCAATATAAAAATTCTTTTACTTTAATTTGATAAGGTTCAATAACACTAGTGTAATATAAATTATAATCTCTAATTAAATCTTTTGAAGAACCAAGTTCACCGGGTGTATTTTTACCAAAAAGTTGTGGGTTAGTTACCGAATGTACAGATAAAATCTCTTGAAAACTTTGTTCTTTTAAAAGTAAGAACCTTGTATCAGAAGCATTTTGTGAAATAGGTTCTACGTCGATATTATGCTCTCTATCTACAGCAAATGATATAATTACCTCACCAGCATTAGAAGCCCCCTTATATTGATCATATAAAGATTGTGCAATAGCATCTTTTTCTTCTACTGTTTCAGGTTGTGTGTTATATTTAATAAGCATTGAAGGTGCAAAACCGTTTTTAACATTATTAATATGAAAATTTGATATTTCATAATCCAATAAAATCCAGTTAACAGCTGAAACATACTGGGGGAGTGAATAATATTCTTTTCCTGGAAAATAAGTTGTATAAGAATATATACCTCTTGTTGTTTCAGGATTCAATAAATAATTATCAAATTCCATCGGTCTATTTCTAAGTTTTCTTGTATCAGCCCAGTTATTTGAATACCAAATCTTTTGAATTTCATTAATATTTTTTTCCCCGTATCTAATTTTGGATTGATCTAAATGATCCATTTTATCAGGTTTTCCTTCCAAATTATTAACAATATCAACAGAAAAACTATCAAATAAAATTAAATCCTTTAAAATATTTTCAATAAATGTATAAATATTTTTATTTGAACTTCTAAATAATTGTTTGGTTTTTAACCAAAACTTTGTTTCTTCTTCTAATGTTTCAAATTTAAACTTAATATCCTTTCCAATCGCCATTTCAATTTTTCTATTAACAATAGCCATATGAAGTGGTGAGCGATAAAATAAATCAATTAAAAAGTTTGGATAGAGGTTATCCTTACCAAAATATATATAATCAGACCTATAAGATTGTGTTTCAATCGGTTGAGGTATATTTGCATTATCCCTATTAAATTTTATAAGATTTTTATTATCTTTCATATTTTTTATTTAAATATATTATTCTATATAATTTTTAAATTATTCTAACAGCAGAACAATCTCCAATAAAATAACTTTGAATTAATAAATTTTCAATAGATTCTACTAATTGATTATAAGGATCTGTTATTGTGTTATCAAAAGATAAAGAACTTCTATCAACTTCGATAAATTCTCTTGCAACTTCTTGATTATTATCAAAATAGAATATATCTAATTGTACTTTACCTTTAAGTGTTAAATATATATTAACACCTACTTGAGAATCTTTAACATAAACATTCTTATCATTAATTTTTTTTAATCCTGTTAATTGTAGCATATTTTTGTTTTTTTATTTTATACTATTCTTATTCTTAAACTACCATTATGGTGATATATACCACCAAGAGGTACACCACCAGCAGCCGCATCTGCGTCATTAGCAAAGTTTCTTGATGCATAATTTGTTAAAATAACATTACCAGTGCCGTTTGGTGATAGTGAAATATTACCATTACCAGCAGCAGTAGCGATAGTTAAATTACCGGTGGATGTTTGAATTGTTTGTGCACCATTTGATTGTAAAATACCACCAGATATAACAGACCATCTTGTTAAACCACCAGAGTTTAAAACTACAGATCCATTTGATGCTTCTAAATTTAAATCACCCAAACTAGTTCTTACTCTAAGTGAACTAGCAGAACCTCCTCCTATTTCAATAACTCTTTCACCAACAGTATTACCAGCTAATGTAAAGTTAGTTGCTGAAAACGTAAATGTGTTAACACCACCTCTTCTTATTTCAGTATTACCAGTACCGTTAGTATCTATTAAAATATTACCATTACCAGCAGCAGTTGCAATAGTTAAATTACCAGTAGAAGTTCTAATAGTCTGTGCACCATTTGATTCTAAAATACCAGTAGAAGCAATAATCCATCTATTTGTACCTCCTGGGTTAAATTGTACAGATCCAGTACCGTTTGTACTTAAAATAACAGCCCCATTACCACCATTCGTAGTTAAGGTTAAGTTTCCAGTAGAAGTTCTAATAGTCTGCGCACCTTCTGATTGTAATATACCTGTAGAGTTAATTGACCATCTTAAACCACCATTTGTTCTAAAAAGAATAGAAAATACACCACCAGCACCTATGTCTAAATTACCTGTTGCTGTTCTTATTTGTTGTGCTCCTGCTGCCTCTAGAATACCATTAGAATCAATAGTCCATCTATTATTACCACTTGGGCTAAATTGAATACTACCAGTACCATTGGTGCTTATAATTACTGGTCCATTACCCCCACCTGTAGTTAATGTAAGTTGTCCAGTAGAAGTTCTAATAGTTTGTGCACCTACTGAATTAAATCCTCCAAATAAATCTACAAACCATCTTAAACTATTATTAATTAAAAAGTTAATTTCACCTTGTCCGTGTGAATTTAATCTAATACTACCATTTCCTGCAAGAGATCTAATTGTTAAATCACCAGTTGTGGTTTGAATTGTTCTATCACCAGTTGTACCTTCATATTCTAATGCACCAGTTTCTTTAATCCTCCATCTATCAGCATTGTTTGTTCTTAAAACTATTTGATTTGTACCTGTTTGAAGATTAACTTGACCTCCTAAACTTGTAGTATTTAAACTAACAGTTGCAGGGGTTTCTGTAGCTGTTATTCTTGTTGAATTAACAACCCATTGAGTACCATTCCAGAAAGGAACTGAATTAGTTGCACCATTAGGTAAAATTCCACTAATACCAGAAGTTCCTGATAATCCACTAGCACCTACAATACCACTTAATCCACTAGCACCAATTGTTCCTGATAATCCACTAGCACCTACAATACCACTTAATCCAGAAGCACCACTTAATCCAGAAGCACCAATTGTTCCTGATAGCCCACTTCTACCACTAATACCAGAAGTTCCTGATAGTCCACTAGAGCCAACCAAACCACTAACACCTAATAAACCAGAAGTTCCTGATAGCCCACTTCTACCACTAATACCAGAAGTGCCTGATAGTCCAGAAACACCACTTAATCCAGAATTACCTCTATTTGATTGTGGTTGATATTGTACTGTTGATATAGAATATTGCACCTCTGGAATACCATCCAGTCTAGCTCTTGATGTTTCTAGTATATTATTAATACTATTATTTAAATCCAAAGTTTTCGTTGAACCAGAAACTTCAAATATAGTTAAGTCATAGTTGCCAACATCTGGTAAAAACAAACTACCATTAATCGGATTTTGACTAGTACTACCAGTTAAAATTAAATTAAATTCTTGATAATTAGAACTTGTTGATATATTATTTAATACTACTTTATATTGATTTTTTGTTATCTGATTTTGGAATAAAAACAAATAATTAAATGTTGTATAAGTAGGATTAAGATATTTAATAAAGCTATTATTTGAGTTTCTTTGTAAGACCATTATCTTTTTAGTTTAAATATAATTTTAATATTTATTTTTGTTTTGAAATAAAAAAAGGGTCTTAATAGACCCCTTTCTAGTTAGATTACTATAGATTAAGCAAAGTTAATCAAAGATGATGTAATAATAGATGATGATACAAACTTAGCTGGTTCTTTTGAAATTGAACGAAGTGTTAAAGTCCATCCATTTCTATCTCCAGCAGCAGTTCCTGAACCACCTTCACCACCATTAATTTCTAATCCACCTTCTTCTCCAAGTAAGATGTAATCACCATTACGAGTTTTAATAATTGCAATAGTAGCACCTTCAGCAATAACCTTAAGTTGATTTCTTAATGTAGAATTAGCTCTGTTAAAAACAAGAGTTAAAATTTGTTCGTAGAATAATGATCCGTTAGGTAATTCAGCAGTTGGTGTGTCAGTATAGTTAGCAGTTTCTTGAGTCATTTCATACTCATAAAACTTAGAACCACCACTCATTGTAATTCCAGTTATTACAAAGTTTACATCCTCTGTAAAACCAGTTACTGTTGAGCGTGAAGCTAAGTAAACCGTTTCAACACCACCAATACCTCTAGCACAATCAATTGATCTAGCACTATTTATAAGTTGGCAAGCCATATTTTTATTTATTTATTTATTTTTTGTTATTTTTTTAAATTATTGGGGGTAAGATTACCCTACCCCCATTTTAATTAGATGTTTGATACAATATACTGTCCAAACTTATACTGAGTACCAATCTTAAAGTTAGCGTGGAAACGAATTTCACGGTTATCTCTAGAATAGAAAAACTCAACTTGTTCTTGCTCATTCATTAAGTCAGTACCTACTACGAAGTTAGAAGCCTTTGAAAGGGCGTATTTACCAGCACTGATACCAGCAGTAGCAACCATACGAACGTTAAATCCTGGGATGAACATTTCATAGTTAGTAGCTTCAGTTGAAGTTACAACAGATGGACGATTAGCGTTAATCAAAGCTTGACGATAGTTGCGGAATGTAGCGTAATCTACGAACATTACTAAATCATCTTCAGCTAAGATTTCAGAAGGGATTGCAGCAACAATAGCATCAACAGAAGCTAAGATATTAGCAGCGCTATTCCAAGTTGTAGCAGAAACTGCAATTGGACGAACAACACTAGTATCATACTTAATACGGTCTTCAAAACCACGGCATACCGCTAAATTCTCAGTACCACCAGTTACATCACCTCTCCATACTAACAATTCCAATTGTTTGTTAATTTCACGAATTTTCTCATCAACAAATACTTGCTCAAAAGGAAGTTCAGTTGGGTGTCCAGCACGCATAAACATACCAGCCCATTTCTTTTCTAATTCATCAGGACAAAGAGCCTCTTGAATTTTCAAATTGCAAACCTGAATTTCTTTTTGTGTCATAGCAGTAGTTCCTGATGGAGTCCACCCGCAAGAGCCTGATTGAAACTTAACATCAGAGGCTAAATAATTAAGTGCTTCAGCATACTTAATACCAGGTTGCATTTCAACATACTCCATTGTACGTGCACCTGTAATAGACTTAAGGATGATTTCTGTGTTTAATTGATCAACATAGTTACCAAGACTGTTTAAGTCGAATGAAAATTTAAAATTCTTTTTCATATTTTGTTTTTTATTTTTTTGTTAGGGATTTTAATTGCATTAACCTTAACTCAGCTCTAGTTAAAGGTTTTTCTTCTTGAACTTCTAATTTAAGTTGTTCAGTGATTAGTTTTCCTGCTGGACCTTTTTTAAAGGTAGCGAATTCTTCTTTTTGTTTAGTGATTTCTTTTTTGTGTGATTCTAAAGCCTCAACACTTTTCATCAAAAGGTCTTCTAGTTTAGCCACTCGGTCCATTAAAGCTGCAATTTGAAGTGCATAGTCGATTTCATCTTCTTCCGCTTCTATAGCAACTTCTTCTTCCTCTTTAAATTCACCAACCGCTACATCACCAATAATAACCTCTTGTTCATCAGCTTCTTTAACTTCCGTAATAACACCTTCTTGTTGAACTACGATTACATCACCATCTTCTGTTTTGTGTTCACCTACTGGAATATCAGCTAATACTTCTTCACCAGTTTCAGGATCAATAATCTTAACTTTGGCTTCTTGACCTGGAGCAAATTCATCAGCAACAATTATAGTTTGCCCATCTTCCAAAACCTCTTCACCAAAAAGTGTTCTGTGAAATCTTTGTAATAAATTTAATTTCATTAAATATTATTTATTTTATATTATGTTATGTTAACTTATTTTTTTGGTCAGAGGTTAAGTTAAACTCTGATATTCAACACCCATTAGAACAATGAGAACATTCACGCAAAAACCAATGAGGTTTAATTACACTTTTAACCATAGTTTTATTTTAAATATAAATTATTAAAATTAATGTTAAGTTTGCTAATTATTTTATTTTTTTATATATTTATTAAAAAGAATTATTATGAAATATAGTTTAGGTGAAAAAAATGGTAAATATTTGATAGGTTTAAGTGGTATATATAAAATTACTAATATTATTAATGGTGAATTTTATATTGGTAGTAGTAAAGATTTAAGTAGAAGATTTAATAATTGGAGAAGTGAATATAGAATTAAAAGAAATCATTATTATGAATGGTTATATAGTAATAAATTAAAAGATTTTCAATTCGAGCTTATAGAAGAAGTTGTACCCATTAAAGACTTACTTTGGGAAAGAGAACAATACTGGGTGAATAATTTAAAACCAAGACTAAATATTTGTACTGAAAAAGTTAATGGGGGACATAATTTTAGTACTGGAGTTAATCATCAAGATTATGGAAAACCTCATTTTAATAGAAAACCTATTATTCAAATGGATTTAAATGGTAATATTATTAAAGAGTGGGAATATTTAAGTCAAGTTCAAGATTTTGGATTTCATAAAGGTGATGTTAGAAGAGTTTGTAAAGGTAAAAGAGATACAGCTTCTGGTTTTAAATGGAAATATAAAGACTAAAGCCCCTTCAAGAAATCGACACGCACCATTCCCAAATCACCAGAAAATGAATAAAGTGGTGGTCTAGAATTGATATATAACTGATCTACTCCTAAATCCCTATAACTATTAATATTCTTTAATAATAGTAATTTCCAAGTGTTTATTGGTTGGTTTGAAAAAGATGCACCAGAATATTGAAAAACTCTTATACATTGCAAACCTGTTAATGATAAACCTACATTAAATATTCTTATGCGTCTAGTACCCTTAAACCCATTTTCCTCATTGGTATAATTAATTTCAATAACTTTATTTTCTTTTGCTAACTTAATTGCTTGTTGTATAGTCATTATTCTCTTTCGTTTCTAATATTATCTTCTACCTGACGAATAATTCTTTCAGACCATCTTAAGGCTTCATTACCACCAAGTAAATTAAATGATATGTTATTGCAAGAGTTAACTTCATTTTCTTTATATAAACTAAAATTCCTTGATAAATAACTAAACATCCTACGAATTGTTATATAAGATATTGGTTGACGATTTCTTAATTGTTGTGCAATCTTTCTTGAAACCAAAGTACCGCAGCGATTTCCATTAGCCTCATTACGTTCAATAGCTTTCTTAGCATTATCTGATACAGCCAAAGGATAGTTTGAATAACTCTCCAATAAATAAGTTTTTGCAAAGAATTCTTTTCCTAATTGCTTATCCATTTCAATCATTTCTTTTTCCATTTGATTAAAATATTCTTCCTCCCATTTGCTATAACATATTGCTACAGCTTGGTCTTGTGGATAACCATTATCAATTTCTGTTGCAATACATCTTGATATAAACTCATCTTTTGTTTCATCCTCTTTCGGTTCAATAGCAAACTTTTGTGATAGTTTTTCCAAAAATAACCCTTCAATTGATATTCCATTAATATTACCATTAACAATTAATGATAATAATTCAGGATTTTCATTAACATCAAACTTTGCCATCCAAGTACCTTTTGGCACATCCAATCCGTATATTGAATTTGCCTTATCCCCATCGTGTTCAGTAATCCAACTTTCAATTAACTTAACACCAGATATTGTTTTTCCATTGTGCATAATTGAAAAAGCCTTTTGTTTGTCAGCGTAAGTTAAAAACTTTTTTGATACATCTTCAATTGTTTGCTCTGATAGAAAAACATTATATTCTTTATTTGTGCTTTTATTATATCTATAAATTAATTTATTTGGGATTAAAACTGGTGATACCACAATACCTTTGTACTTATCAAAAGAAAACTCTTTCTTTTGTTTTTGCTCAATACAATCAGTGCAAAAAAATACAAAATCTTTTTCTATTGCTGGCCTATCAACAAAAGATAAAACATCAATGGGTGTTATATCATTTTCATCAATAACTAATTCATATGTAGGGATTTTTTTTTCCATTTTATTTTTTTATTTAAATATATTAACTTATTTTAATTTTTCTTTCTAATTGACCTACTCTATTTTGAACGGCGGTTAATTCAGATTCGATTACATATGCTCTGGCAGGGCTATTAATTAATGTTTC
>ERZ869925.949-NODE-949-length-15582-cov-5.126876_pt1 | contig 15582 bp, 21 predicted proteins | sample MGYA00579311_ERZ869925 | MGnify/ENA primary metagenome ERZ869925 (study PRJEB32216, sample SAMN09231817) | wastewater metagenome | place: USA: Maryland | collected 2016-07-30 | study: EMG produced TPA metagenomics assembly of the PRJNA472060 data set (Reclaimed...
CACATTTAGAGACCAAGATTTCAAGATTGATAATGCCTCGGCTACGTTGACTAGCATTAAGGCATATTTAAACCAAGTCGATCTGCAAAGAACCCTTGACCTCATAGAAGATACCGCAATGAGCGACACGAACCGCTCTTACCTTCACGGCTTGGCGGGTACAACTGTGACGTGGAACGGCATGGTTAATACCACCACCGACGCGATTTTTGGACCGCTTGTACATGCTGCTACCTCTGTCACTAAAACGATTGAATGGAAGGCGTTTACGGGTCGTTACTACAACGGCGAAGTTTTGCTTACTAATGTTCAATACAGCGGTTCAACAAACTCCCTGCAAACTTTTTCTTGCTCGGCAACTTTTGACGGTGCTGTCAATCGTACTTCGGTAGGTCTTTAGTAGAAAGGTTTTAGATGGAATTTGTACGAGAAAATCCAATAAAGGTTCGTTTTACCATTCCAGACCGCCCCACGGTGCGCCAACAAATGGCGTACTACTCGGAGGTTACAGGAACAATCCGAAGCGTTCATATAGAGCGGCTTTGGCTTGGAACTAAGGCACTAATTCAAGAATGGGAATGTGAACTCTTTAACCATGATGTTGACTTAGACAAAGTGGATGACCCGCGCATTGTAGACGTTATGATTTGGGCTGCTATCTCAGTTAGAGACCATGTCAATAAAATGAGCGAAATACCAAAAAACTCGTAGAGGCGGTGGTTCTTTGTGTCGATGGTGAGGGTTCACCGCCTCAAGAACTACAAATAGCATGGGCTTGCAATCGGTGGAGATGCGCCCCATCTGCGGGTGGGTATTTTGACCAAGATTACTTTCTCATCCAAAGAATGGGGTATCTTACCGGGATATATAACGCCTTGACGAAATTAAGAAATTCAAAAGGCAAAGAAATTCATAAGCTTACAGAAAACGAAAGAATGATTCTAAAGTGGCTTGTAGATTTAGGACTGTTATTCAATGACTAATGTAGACATTATCATAAAAACGATAGACCAATCTAAAGCCGGTTTTACTACAGCAAAAGGCGGGTTAGATGATTTAGGCAACTCTGCTGACATAGCCGCGAAAAAGGGGGCTATCTTAAGCACGGTTCTTGCCACAACTTCAGCAATCCTGAAAACGTCTTACGACGAATACTCTAAACTTGCAGAGAGCATTCGTGATTTATCCTTAGTCAGTGGCGAGAGCGCAGAAAGCACGTCAAGATTTATTCAGGTATTAGACGATTACCAAATTACCGCTGGGGATGCCGAAACTGCCGCAGAGAAACTGAAAGATAACGGACTATCCCCCACTATTGACACACTGGCGATGCTGTCCGACCAATTTAGAGGGATAAAAGACCCAGCCGAGCGGTTAGATTTTGTCTATGATAAGTTAGGAAAATCGGGCACTAAGTTTATCAATATGCTCGATCAGGGGTCTGACAAAATCCGCGAAAATGCGGACGCTATTAGTGAGAGCCTTATCCTCAATGACATGGAAATAAAAATGTATGAGGTGGGGCGTTTAGCGATTGATGCAAAAGCCGACGCGCTTGCCGCTTTTCGTGTGGAATTGGGGCAGAATATTGGTAATGTCATCGCGTTTGCTGACGCAATGGCTAGAGCATCACAGATACAAGAAGAAAGCACGAAGTTTGTAAATGGGCATAAAGAAAGAACGATTGAATACGCCGACGCGCTGAATATGGCAATAGCCGAACAACTAAAAGCGGCTGATGCCTCGGCAGAGTATAAATATAATCTTGAGCAAGAAGCAAAAGCATTAAAAGAAGTTAGCGCGGCAAACGCAGACCTAATCAAAGGCGCGATTGATATTACGCGAGAAAATGAGAACTTCGCGGAGAAGCAACAAGCCGTCATTGATAAAATAGCCGAAACCCGCGCCGAGGGTGAGAAGCTCTACCCGTGGGAACACGAAAAGATTCTAGAAAATCAGCAAGCCCTAGAGGATTTGGGGCAACAATATTTTGACAACCTAGAAGATTTCAAAGCCGCGCAAGAAGAAAAACTAGCAATGATGGCGATTGAAAAGATTGCCATGTCCGATGGGGTTGCCGGATATAGTGAAGCTGAATACGAAAAGGCGCGGGCTATTCTTGAAACGCAAGATGTAGCAACCGCTGCCGCATTTGAACAACAGCAAGCAATGGAAACACTGACGACGGCGGTTGCAGACGGACAAATTAGTGTAGAGGATTACGCCCGTATTTGGGAGGAAGCCGCCGCTGATGGAGTCATTTCTATTGGCGAAGTATCCGCCGCGATTGATGCCGTGCCAAAAGAAGTTCCTGTTAATTTCACAATAACGACAACGGGAGCCCCGCCTAATCTTGACACGTCCACCGCCGCCATGAACGCCCCAGTTGGGACGCACAGAAACAGCAACGCAATGGGCGGAGAATTTATGATTCCCATGTCCTACGGCAACGAGGGCTTTATGATGGGCGGCGGCGATACCGCTAGTGGCGGTGAAATGGTACGAATCACACCGAGAGGGGAAGACCCGAATAAAGCCGTTGTGGAGGCTATTTACGCCACACGAATCACAGCGGATGATATAGCTAGAGCCGTAGTGATTGCAAGTCAACAGGTATCTAAGTAATGTTAAATAATAAGATATATGCTTATCTTGGTGGTGCTTGGGTAGATATTACATCAAGCGTTTTGTCTCTTTCGTATTCTGGCGGGATAAAAGGGAATAAAGAAACAGACAGAATCGCGTCAATTGGAACATTATCATTTACGTTGAAAAACAATAGCGGAGATTACACGCCCGGCAGCGGTTCGGCTCATGCCGACTGGAAAAAGGGAACGCAAATTAAAGTAGAGTTCACGAAATTAACCACTAAGGTTAAGTTTATTGGATGGGTGAATGATATAGGCTTGGAGTATAAAAAGAACAACAACCGGGCAAACATCACAGCAGTATCATGGTTGCATTTTGCGTCTAATTTACCGCTAGATATTCCGGCGTTACAGGAAGACCAACGGGCGGACGAAATAACGACCACCATTCTTGGTTTTAGTCCGATTCAACCTATCAGCACAAGCCTACAGACCGGTAGCTCTACATTCCCGTATGCCTTTCACGATAACACTGTTAAGACCACCGCTTATTCTGAAATTACAAAAGCGGTCATGTCTGAATGGGGTTATGCCTACGAAAAGCAGGATGGCACTTTAGTCCTCGAAGCATACAACGGCAGAGCTACCACACAGAAAACCGTTTCAGTCACTACCGCACAAAACGGCGCGTTATTATTAGAAGATGGAACCTCGTTATTATTAGAAGACGGTACAGAATTATTACTAGAGGATTATTCCATTACCGAACAGAACGCAACGTCCACAGTAATATCAGATATTGACATATCACACGGGAAACACATTGTCAATCGCTCGGTAATAAACGTCCATCCGTACAAGCCCGGAAATGACGATGTTTTAGTTTATACAAACGAAACTAATCAGTTAATCCCCGCAGGCGAGACGGTATCTTTTCGCTTGCAGTTTACAGATGCGTCTTCAAAACAACCCATCGCCGCACTAGAGCCAAGCGTTAAGCAGTACACATTACTGCACTTTGACACGCCCCCCGATGGAGTTACGGGTATTGTAGATTCGGCGGTTCCTACGGTGCTGGGTGATACTACGCCGTTTTTTGAGCCGTCCGGCGGCGGGTATTTCACAAGCCCTAAAAAGTTTGGTACAGCCTCGTATGGTTGTAATGGTTCGTCTGATTACATTTACTCTGGGCACCAAGAAAAGTTTAACTTTAGAGCCGGAGATTTCACGGTGGATTGGTGGGAGTATAGACTCTCTGCAACATCTGGGCGGGCGATGGTTAGCCGTGCGTCAACCGGCGTTTATTCGCCCTATGTTTTCGGTTACTCAGATGGTACAAATGCAAGGGCGTACATTACTAGTAACGGTGTTTCATGGGATATTGCCAGTGCTAGAGATATGGGAACGATAACCACAAGTACGTGGGTGCATTACGCAATCACCAGAAGTGGGACAACGTTTAGAACGTTTAAGAATGGCGTACAGCAAGACACCTGGACTTCCTCGGCAACCATAAACCCAACGTCTGATCAATTTTCTTTATTCCTTTATAACGGCACTTTCTTGAATGGGTACATTGACGAATTTAGAATGATAAAGGGGTATGCCGCATATACTGCGAACTTTACCCCTGCGGAGAGACAGCATTATGTATCAGGGATTAACTACAGCGTTTACACGTCTCCGCCACTTGGCGGCAGTGAAATAACATCTTCAATGACTGTTAGTACAGGAATCGGCGGTGTTGGCTTGGATTTCTCGATAACATCCGCAAGCGGCAGTGATGGGTATTTGAACTTGGAAATTTACGCCCTTCCGTTGCAGTCGCTATCTACCATATCCGCAGTGGCGGAAAATACATCGTCAATTAATTCATATGGGTATCAAAATGAAAATGTTGATATGCGGCTTAGAGATGATATTAACTTTGCAGAAACCATCGCAGAAAGTATCGTAACCGCAGAGGCAACGCCGAGGACGGTATTAAATAAAGTTTCTATGGTCGCAAACAAGAACGACCTAAACGAAGCCTTATTCATGGATTGTGATATAGGCGACTTAGTAAGGATTACAGATACCGAATCCGGCTATGATACTACCGCATATATACAGGCAATTTCGTGGAGAGCCGTACCCGGCGACGGCGGCGTTATCGTGTTTTTCGATTGGTTGGTTAAGGAGCAGTAAATGGCACAAAAATTATCGGAACTTGTTACCGCAGGCGTTGATACAAGCCCACTTGGAAAAGACGCTATGTATAAAGCGGATTATTCCACAGGCTCGGCGGCTTCGTCTGCCTCTTATCTGGCGGACGTAACTGCGTTGGGTTCTTTGCAGGGCGTTTTAGTCAACGGGAAGATTGAAGTATCAGTAGCCACCAACGATTTGACGGTAGCAATCAAAGCGATTGACGGCACAAACCCCAGCACCACCAACCCAGTGGTTGTAAGAATTGGGGATAGTTACAGGCGCATTACAGCGGCGTTATCTATTACGCTGAATGACGGCACAAACTATTTCGGGATGAACGGATTAACCTCTACGTTTCCAGTAGATTATTTTGTTTACCTCACTTGGGTTTCTGGTTCGTCTACTGTCTCGCTGGGCTTTGCAATGTTTCCGTACTATCAGACCTACGCGGACGGGAGCGGCACGAATACGAATTACAAATACTTTGCCAATTCCACCACCCCCGCCTCTAGTGATGTCTGTGTAAACGTTGGTAGATTTACGGCGACCCTTTCGGGTTCGGCAACCTATCAATGGTCAAGTCCTACGAATGTTATCTCTCGCCCGATTTACGAATCAAACTGTAATACCTATACCGTCACATGGGCGGGGAGTACAACAAATCCCGTCATTGGGAACGGTACTATTGCAGGCATGTATCAGATTATGGGGCGGATTGCTTATACCTCCATTCGCGTGGTGTGTGGTTCTACTACGACATACGGGAGCGGTACTTACACGTTCACGATTCCGTTCTCAAATGCAACCATTACCAACATGGCGTTTAATGCTACTATTGCCGCGCAAGATATTTCAGCGGGTACTATTTACTCTGGCAATCCCCCCGTTAATGGTGCTACGATTTTCCCATACACTCACGGCACAACCCAATTAAGCCCAACTGTCCCGTTTACTTTTGCAAACACAGACAGAATTAATATCACTTATCAATATCCTATCGCATGAAACTAATCATAGCCCTCTCGCTCGTTTTACAAGGCTTCAACATTTACAGCCCTGAAATTGTCATCCAAAATAATCAAACCGTGATGTATTTCGGCGGGTGGATGTCTGCAACGGATTTACCTTACGACGCCATTTACAGATGCCCAATGCCTTGCACAAATCCGCAGGAGGTTATTGCGCCGCCTTATGGGTCGCTAGTGCAGGTCAATGACCCGACGCTAGTACAGATGCCCGCCGGTTATTGGATAATGTATATGACGGGCAGCACTTCGCTAGGTGGTGAATTGACATCGCAGGGGATTTACTTTGCGACCTCTTGGGATGGTATTGCGTGGTCTACCCCACAGCTACTAATCTCCGGCTATTGGTTGCCGTCCGCCGTCCTGAAAGACGGTAGAGTTTATCTTTACGTTAATCCAACTGTGTCACCGAATAAACAATGGCGTTTCGATCTTGGTACATCTGGCGTGAGCGTGGGAACTCCGGTTATCACAAATCACGTACAACCATATAACTATGCTAACGTAGATGTTGCCTATCATCCCTCTATAAATCTTTGGCAGATGGTCGCTGAAAATATAGGCGATTTACCCGCTTCGCAGATTGATTATTTATATTCGAGCGATGGAGTAAACTGGACTTTTGGGCAGACTATTATCACCGCCCCGACGGGTGGTTCGGTTCGCACCCCTGCCATGCACCCCGGCACGGCGTATTATATTTATTATGGATGTTCAAACACTAGGGACGGTATGAGCAATCAGATATGTTTTGAGGACTGGTCGCCATAGCAAAACAGGACGGTGATGAGCCGTCCTGTTTTTTATTTATGCCGTGAGTGGTTAGCCGCCGTTTATGTTTTCAAGTATCAACTTGATTGCATAATAATTTGGGTTGGCAATATATTTGACCACTGAGATCAAAAGACCAAACGCAAAAACTCCGATTAAAGCAGATGCCACATAGAGAGTAATATCAAATCCTTCCCAATCAGTATCTTCGTCTTCTTGTTGCTTTGACCATTTAGCAAGGCGAATTAGAGTAACAATCGCCACAACAAGCCCGATTACCCAAAGAAAAACCCCAAGGGCTTCAACGTAAACCTGCCTGTAAAGTGTTTCCCAAACAAGCGGGCTAGCGGATTTCACGAACTCAATTAACTCTTGTAAAACTTGTTCCATTTTCAATTACCTTTCTTTAGGGGCAGGCTTCAACACCTGACCCTATGTGATGAGTGGTTAGAAGGTCTTAGCGGCTTCGATCTTGGCTTTGAGTTCTTTGCCGAGGTCGATAATTTCCTGCTCGCTCATGGTCGGGTTGATGGTGTAATCTCCATACCCTTCAACATTGAGAGCCTTCGCCTCTTCAAACAGAACTGAGAAGCGTTTCATAAGCGCGGTTTTGTCTGCAATGGGCTTCGTGGGCTTGACGCGGATAGCGCGGACAATCTCACCAAACGAATCAACTTCCATCGTGGTAAGAGCAATCTTCTCGCCAATCCAATCGTCGGAGTCATCGGCTTTGAGAAGTTTTTCAATCACGCTCCAGTTGGTCTTATTGACAACAAATCCTTTCGGGAGTTCCTTGAAGTACATGACGGGCTTCTCTTCGTCGCCGCGCCCCATCTTTTCCTTTACAACATCTTTGATGGTTACGATCACTTCCGAGCCGTTATCGAAAAGTTCGTCTTCGGCTTTGAGGAATTTTGAGGGGAATACATCGTTAGTTTTCATTTCAGTTTTATCCTTTTCAGTTTCATGTAGAGTTTATCCCTTGCGGGTACGGGTGGGGATTGCGTTAGGGTATCAGGTCAGGCGGCTCCTTTCAGAAATTCAGCGGCGCGGGCGTAATGTTCGGGCGCTAAAAATATAGCGACTTCGCCTACCCCAGCCCACTTTGCGTCATGCTCTGCTAGTGGCTTGATAACCGCCTCCGCCTCTTTCAAGCGGGCTTCGAGTTTTGCACACTTATTTACCATTTCTACTATGTAAACTGCGTCAGGTAAATAAAGATTTTTAGCAATCGTTACGTTGTCTTTATCCTTTATTGACACACGTAATTTACCAGTTACCTTCAATGGCAGACACTTACTTAAGTGGGTATCCATGTCTACAACCCCGCCATAATATCAGCGATGGTGTCTTGTTCGTCTTTCCAGTCCGAATCGGCGGCGCGTTGTTCAGGGGTGCGGGGGTCGCAGAACGCATCTTCAAACTGCGGAACTTCCGCAAGCGCGGGCGGGAAAGTGACGCTGTCAATGTTAGAAGTACCGCCCAATTCCTGCCACTGGCGATAAATGGAATTATATCGCTCCTGCAATAAGTCACAGGTCAAATCCATAGCCTTGACCCCTTCCTTATCGCCAGCGTCAATCATAGCGTCACGTTTGAGCCATGCTTCTGCGCAAGCCTTTGAAGCGTTTACTAATTCGATAGGTCGTTGTGGGGTCATGTTATCCTCTTTCCTTAGTGTGGAATTTTCCAACGCCATAACTGGCGATAAATCCTAAATATGTCCGCTGGGGTAATTCGCGGGGCGTTCACTTTGCGCCACTTGTAATTCTTTCTTGTTTTCATGGGAGCAATATATCACCGCCCAAACGCCTTGCCAAGTCCCGTTTTCAAATACAGGGAATTGCGCTTCAACGTCATAGTGATTTTCGTCGTGGGTTACTTTTCGGATTTCCATAGCCCAATAGTAAAACCAGAAGATTAATAGAACCTTAAAATAGATTAAGTGTATTCTAATCCAATTCTCTCATTTTACCCTTGCATTTTGAATGGGCTTGTTATAAGATGGACATTGTACCTGACGAGCAAAGCATGGTACATCCTCCAACTCCTTGATTAACCAATCCCTGCCGTCTCGTTTTTCCGAGTGGCGACAAGTGCAAGCAATACTTGCGGCAGGGTGCGGGGAGGGAGAGTAACAAGATGATACCGGGCGATACCAACTACCCCGCCCGATTTCATACCCCCGCCGCAGATAGACAGATGCAGCTTGAAACCTAGGTAACTGTAACAAGCGGCGGGGAACCTAAGAGGCTTTCAGGGGCTTTGCCTCTGTCATGTTTAGGATGGGTACATATCCATCCGACCCCCGCCTGAATGAGACGCAAAACTCCCCTAAACGTCGAAAGGGAGCAGGCGGGGAGTACCTTTGAGGCTTACGTGACGGTTCGAGTCCGTCCTTTGTAGAGAGTAGCTTAATTGGCAGAGCAAGCCAATCCTGTATGATGGTTCGAGTCCGTCCGCAGAAATGCGTAGCTCAAGTGGTAGAGCAAGGTCGCAACACCTCCCAAAGAATCTACTTTTATCTCTTTGGGAGTACCTTTACAAGCTGAATGATGGATGGAAGGGGCGCGGCGTTGTAGATAAACGCACAGGACGCTGGAAAGACGACCTTAAGCAAGTCAGACGGGATTTTATCCTCGCCAGTGTGCCGCTGAACAGTGGCTAGGTAATGCGATGTTACCCGCCCCTTCCATCCGCTATTCAGACACAAAGAAAGGCGCAACATGACTGTAATCCAGAAACTAAACGACACCGAACTCCTAGACCTAATCGAAAGCCTAAAGACTGCACTAGCTGAAAATATCAGACAAGGCGAGTTTTCCCCTACCGCAGAGGAAGAAACGTACCGGGCAACCTTACAGAACGCCGAGCGCGAAGCGGAAAAGCGCGGCTTGAAATAATGCGGAACTTCCTCACTGGGGGAACCGCCCACAAGAAAGGATAATTACATGAGCGAACTAGACAAGATAGACGAAAGAATAAAAAACGACTTCAAGAATGTTCCTAACCTAGAAATGGCGGTATCTAACAGTCAGACGGTTTTTGCGATAACAGCCGAACTTGCTGCCCAAGAACTAGCCGCCCTCCGTGCGGAGCGGGATGAGGCGGTGCGGCTGCTCGCTAAGCATGGTATTCCATATGAAGCTATTAGAGCGGATTACGGGTCGAAGAAATGGATTGCGGAAAACGTATGGAGTTTGATTGAAGAGACAACCAACGAAATCCGCGCTTTCCTTTCAAAGATTGAAGAACGTAAATGACTAGATACATCCTCCGCCGTCGTGGTCGTTTCTTGAATGACCGCTATCAATGGACACGCCTTCCCCACTCGTTTTCAGAGATAGAGTTTACCGTAGTATTTCCAGAGGCGATGAACTACCGTGACCGCCCCCAGCATGTAGGGGAAACGAAAGACGGGGATTTAGATCGTGTGGTTTGGAAAGAGGTATAAAATGGACACAGAAGAAAAAACAATAAATGGAATTTCAAAAGAAGAATGGACAAAGCGTTACGCATCATATATAAAAGCGCACAGTAACGCCGAGGATTGGATTTGTGAAGAATCCGCAAGTGTGGCATGGGACGAGTCAACAGACGAAGACCCAGAGGAGTGCGCGGAAATGGAATTGTCTTGTTGGGAATAATCCCACTTGACACAGAACGAGCGCATGTGATAAGATGGATTTACAACTTAGCCCCTTAAAAGGCAGCCGTGTGGAAAGCGGTTTCAGAGCAAAGGTAACTTCCCTTTTTGGGTGACTTTGTGTAACACCATTGCTCTGATGGCTTTCCACGAAGGCACAAAGTCAACCAAAAGAGGAAGTTTTTTTATTGCCATAAGGCAGAAAGGTAAGACCATGAAAAAGGTAGAACCAAAAGACCGCAAGGAATTCAACAAGTTACTGAACGAAATGGTAGACATCTTCAACGGGGCAAATGGTGATTACCTAACCGTTGAGCAATGGAATGAAGAGTGGTTACATGTGGAAGGGATTGCGCGTGTTATGTACACCGTGAATAAGAAATACGCCGCCCAACTTAAAACGAAATTCCGCGAATTGTCCATCGTTGATATGCCGGATTTTGACAAACCGGCTAGTGCAACGTATTTACTGCGGATGTTTGGAATAACCGCTCAGTCAAACGGAACCGAAGCCGACGTTGCTTGGGATATGCACAGAGATTAGTTAGTGAGAAAGTTCCCCAACTTCAACCAGTAGACGGGATGGACTGGTTGAACACATAGCAGCATCCCAAAGAAAAGAAAGGTAGTTTCAAATGGCTAAAGAAGTAGAAACAGAAAGCATCTCGATTATTCTTGAAAACGGCGAACAGATAAACGTTGAATTTCCCGATAATATAGCCGATGAACTTTTTAGCGAGATGCGAGAAGCGCAATCACGAGATGAGTTCTGGTGGGTAGGAAATTGGACTAACGCAAGAGCAATGTATAAAGGGGTTTATCTCGACCATATCAACATGAAGCGCGTCATTGGCTTTTCGTAATATCTAGCACACCCAACAGCCCTTCGGGATGGTTCGGACGAAGGGCTTACATAGCAAGACCGAAGCGAGATGCTTTCAAGGGAAAATCGAACCAACCTGTTTACAGATCAGTTCACCGACGGGCGAAACCCAAATACAAGGAAAGCCATACACTTGTGAGTAAAACGTATGGGAATCCTTGACCCTGCGACAAAGCCGAGAGACAGGCAGGGCGCGTACACCTTGACCCTTACCCGGGTAGGCGCGAAATGTGGGAGTAGCTGACGCCCAGTTCCTAACCGGAAGGAGTCACTTATACCCAATGCAATAACAATTCTTTGAAGTGTTATAAGGAAGAATTGTATTAAGAATTAAAGACCTTGCAATACAAAAACAAGAAAGTCTCTAACAGAGAAAGGAATAAGCAATGAGTCAATATAACGAATTTGTAAATTTTTATTCAAGGGCTAAGATTAATAAAATCCTTGAACTGGCAAGGCTGAAAGAAGAAAAGCCAACGTCACGAATTAATTATGAGATTGAAAGAACGTCCGCGTTTATAGATTGGTGTGAATTTATTTTAGATAGACTTAGCAAGACGGATAAGGCGGAATTTACAGGGCAGGCATGGCGTGAGGTTTACGGTGTTTTTGAGTATCCAGCCTTTCCAGGGGATGAGCAATGACTACTCTTAGCAGAGAACGCCGCCAGCGGTTTGAGGCGATAATCAAGGAATCCGAACTCTACTTTATGGCGTTTGACGATGACGCAACGTCGGACGATGAAAAGGACGGAATAGTTTCACGCCTTGCTACCGCCCTAGCCGATGCCGCTGCCTCCCGTACCGAAGCGCAAGAAAAGCCAATGTATTCAATAGGCTCTGAGCAGCTATCTTGGGAGTTGTATAATGCAATAAAAGACACAAAATACATTGGAAAAGCCACAAGAACAAAAATGCGCGAAGTGTTAGAGGAAAAATTAGGAAAAGAGGAAACTATGCGGAATAAACAATGGGATTTAGCGCACGACTTTCCTGCCGACCTTGCGCCTATGGTCGAGAAACTAGAGCGAGCGTTAGGGCTTCGCAACATGAAGCGGGACGATAGGGCGGTAGAGGTTTACCGTTGGGTTTTGGAACAGGAAGCTGCCGGGCAGACTGTACAGAAGTTTGCAGAATGGGCTAAGATGCCTGAGCGCGTCCAGTTCATTGGAAAGTATAAGAACAACCCAGAAGCCATACAGCGCGATTGGGCGTTAGCTTTTGAGGTTTCGGAAGTAAAGAAGGGCGGTTACGATGAAGTCAGGTTCTAACATTGACAAAGTAATTTTTGACCCTCCGCTGATTGCCACTCTGACCGCTGAGAGCATAGAGCGCGAAAGGGTATCGCCTGAATTTCTAAACATAGGAATTGAGCCGTTCGGTAGTGATTTTGTAATGGCTCGAAAGTCTAAAGTTATTGGTGTGATGGGCGATACTAGTCATGGAAAAACAAGCCTCATGCGGTTTATGGCTTCGGAAATGATAAAACAGATCGACGCAAGTAAAAACGAAATTGGTCTGTTTATCACTTGGGAAGATAACGTTGAGGACTTCGGTATTTTTGACTTTGCCGACATTGCTAAGATACCTGTGAAAACCCTTTACAATGGGCAGGTAGACGAAAAGCATTTTGAGAGGCTAGTAAAGGCAGAGGCGACCCGCGCAAAAACTCCACTTTGGCTTGCCGGGCATAGCGAAATGGATGCCGAGCGTCCGATGCTTACGATGTCAAATGTGTTTGAGATATGCCACAATCTAACCGTAGTGCAGAATAGAAAAATCCGTTTTATCATGTTGGATTATTTGCAGCGAATAAACCGCGAGGATACAAACGAGCGTGATACCCGTATGCAGTTTGTGAAAATTATGGACATGGTAAAAAATCTCGCACTATCCTTCAAAACGTGCGTTTTCATAGGTACGCAAATCCGGCGCGATATGGCGGAAAAATCGAAAGACCGCCAGCCCCAAACTCATTGGGCTATGGAAACGTCAAACTTTGAACACTCGTGTGATGGTATGCTCTCAATTTGGATGCCCTATATGTCAAAAGACGTTTGGAGTCTAGGCGATTCCCTTGACGTAAAAACCGGAATTGATTCGCCTAGAATCGAGGTCACAAAAGAACTTGTCTCAATTCAGATTATCAAACAAAAGAAGGGCGGCACTGGATTAAGGATTTATATGGACTTTGTGCCTGAGTATGGAACGTATGTAAAGCATGGCACGGCTTCACAATTTCGAGAAAGGATTAAAAAAGAAAATGCGTGAATCTCCCCTGCCTCCTGAATTTTCCGAATTGCAAGGCATTGTTCATTATGTCCGAGAGCGTATTAGAGGCAAGGAATGGTCAAGTAGCTGTCCGAAGTGTGGGGGAGTTCCCCACTCGCATGGCGAATTTCCAGACCGATTCCGCATGTGGACTAAAGCGAAGATTGGCAAGCCGTTTGGGTGGTGTAGAGCCTGTGATTACAAGTGGACATCTGAGCGCGATTACAAGCCAGACCCCGCAAAGGTTGAACAATGGCGACAGGAACGAATAGCCGAGGAAAAGCGCATCAAGGAAGAAGCTGAGCAAGCTATAAAACTTCTTACCGATTCCCATAAATGGGATACATATTATTCATGGCTAAAAGCTGACAAGATTGCTGCTGCATACTGGACAGGCGCGGGAATCACTGATGAGTTTTGGTGGGGCGAATGGAAACTAGGATATGACCCAATGCACTCATTTTGGTTTGACGGCGGAGAGCGCGGCTGGGTAGAACACCGAACCCCTACTGCTACGATTGCAACCCGCGATATATCGGGAAGGATTATCAACATCAAGCACCGATTACTCAATCCCTTTGACGGCATAAAATACCGCATGGAATACAAGACAAACACCGAACCCGTCTTTATTGCAAATCTAGATTTACTTAAAGGTGCGGACTATGTTCTAAAGTGCGAGGGGGAGAAAAAGGCGGCGGTGACTTGGCTTACTTTTGACAGCCCAAAGGTGCAGGCTTACGGATTGCCGAAAAGCCCATCTGACGAAATGCTCGAAGCGATAAAAGGGAAGATTGTCATTGACATATTAGACCCCGACATAAAAGACAATGCTCGAACCCGTGAAGCCTACAAGGATATAGATTATCGCGTTTTGAGATTACCCATGAAGATTGACGACATGATTTTATCCGCGAGATTGACCAAAGAAGATTTGCGCGGAATGATGAAACAAGCGAGGCGAGCATGAAAGAACTATGTGACGAAGCCCTTGAAATCCTCCGCAATCTCTGGACAGCGTTTCAGATGGAAGAAATCAGCGAGGATACTTATACCGAATTACGAAACGCCACATTGCAAGACGTGGCAGAACAGGCGGAGGCATGACGTGTTAGTATGGTTATGGTGTGACGGATGCCTCTACGTTATAGAGGCGAGTAAGATATATCAACCAGTGTTTAGAAAGGATTGAAAGATGAACGATAGTTTTTTGAAAGAGTGTATTGATTATTTCGGTGAGACTAAACAGCAAGCGGTTTGCATTGAAGAAATGGCAGAACTTACACAGCAACTTTGTAAGCATATGATAGACCATCCAAAAAAGAGCCGCGAAAATCTAGTCGAAGAATACACCGACGTTTTGATAATGCTAAACCAAATAAAAATTATATTCAGTATTACAGATGAAGAAGTTGAGAATGGAAGGATTTTTAAGTTAGCAAGACTTAAGAATTTTATAGAAAACCAAAAGCAGTTAGCCCCTATCGGGGAGAATGGATAAAACAATGAAAATCGAAGAAATGTTACAAGACTATAAAGATACCCATGAAATCGGGCGACTAGATATGTTTGAAGAGTTGGCTTATAGATACTATCAACAAGCCGCCGAGACCGCCGCCTTACGTGCGCGGGTGGAGGCGCAAGATTGGGTTATCAGGCGGCTTGAATTTATTTACGCTGACGATGTAATAGATGCGTACCTATGCCCGATTTGCCGAGGCGAAAAGCCAACGCATTATGAAGATTGCGAATTAGCCGCAGCCCTGAAATAGCCCCCGCCGCCCCTGAGTAATCGGGGGCGGTAGAAAAGAGATGAGACAATGACAAAGTTTTTTGATGATAAATCGCGGGCGCAGTTAGCTTCAAGGTTGTTTGGGGATAATCTTGAATATACAGGCATGGCTGTTTCTCAAATGACGGTAAAGAAAATCGCCGTCTCTTTTGCCCGCGAATACATCTCTACTTATCACTACACCAAAACCATGCCGGATAGTACCATGCATTGCTTTGCTGGTTACTACGGCGAGGCATTAGCAGGGATTATCGTGTTCGGCATGGGAAGCGGTAAAAATCAATATACCGCCCTTATACCTAATATTCAGAATGGAGAATACCTAGAACTTACCCGCCTATGGTCGCCTGACAACATGCCGCGTAATACGGAAAGTAAATTGATTATGAAAAGTATTTCCATGCTGCCAAAGGAAAT
>ERZ869925.950-NODE-950-length-15536-cov-4.587430_pt1 | contig 15536 bp, 20 predicted proteins | sample MGYA00579311_ERZ869925 | MGnify/ENA primary metagenome ERZ869925 (study PRJEB32216, sample SAMN09231817) | wastewater metagenome | place: USA: Maryland | collected 2016-07-30 | study: EMG produced TPA metagenomics assembly of the PRJNA472060 data set (Reclaimed...
GGAGATTGCTGTTGGTTAAAATAAGAGAATCCATTAACTCCTCCATTAAACCCTGTTCCTCCGCCTCCGTTAATCATGCCAAACCCACCCGGACCAGCGGGGCGAATATTTGTACTAGGGTTATAGATATTCTCTTCAGGAGAACCAAATCCATATCCACCGGGCGGCTTAGGACCACGATTAACTCCCCCGGTATGTATTCTAGGAGCTGCATCAGTGGGGGGAACAAATAAATCTGTCTTCGGAGGGGCAAAAAGATCAGTTCCTCCAGCGTATCTTCTAATACCGTAGTCTAGCATTTCGTTCATGCCCATCTCCTTCATTGTAAGTGGATTCGGAATAACTCTAAGCGGAGCGCCTGTAGGATTCTCAATTATCTCAGGGCGAGCGCCACCAGCCATAGGATTAGGATGATTCGCATCTCCAGTCATGATCTGTTGCTCGTTGGTATACCCGCCTGTATTCATCTTAGGCATAGGATAATCGACCCAAACCTGTGTGCCTTTAGCCACAAAGTCTCCGGGATTTATCTTCTGAGTCTTTCCCTGATCATAGAACGCATCCATTGTTAAGTCTGCACCAGTTATATCAGAGCCAACAGTAGAAAGATTCATACCGGGAGTGAGACCAGCAACAGGAATACCACCCTGTAATCCGCCGGGGTTAATATCGCTAAATGTCTTAGGAGGTTGTCCGAAGTTAGTAGGCTGCGAAAAGTTTGGCATAGTAACGCCAGACATTATAGAACCACCACCTGCGCCACCGCCGCCTCCTCCGCTACTAGAAGAGATCATATTGGGATTCATATATGGATTGGCGTTAAAGCTGACTCCGCCGGCAGCGCTACCTACCGAACCCATTTGCGTATTACCTATAGCAAAGTCCGTAGGTAACATAACTGTTGGCCGATACGCTGTAAGAGGATTAGTAACTCTTAACGGATCTCCTTGCGTTAGGTCTCCGCCAGCCATCATTCTGTCCCAATCAGGAGTCTTGCCTCTTTGCATCATGAATAATCCGAATAAATCACGAGGCGATTTAGAGGCATCTAAAATAAACTGATTATTCTTAATAGCAAGATCGCCTTGCTGATAGGCTCTAGTGGATTCAGCGTCAAACGCTTTAATACGATTCTCTTGTGCAGCAATAGCTCTCTTTGTTTCATCTTCCATCCGAGCAATATTTGCAATTTCCTGCTCGTGAGCTAAGAGAACCTTATTGCGCTCAGCATCGTTGTGAGCGTTCGCTAATCCTTCTTGGAGTCTTAATTGCGCTCCGTATCTATCTGCTTCAGCAGCGATACTAGCAGCCTGTATTCGTGAATTCGCATCAATTTGAGTAGTAGCAATGCGAGTTTGGTTATCTCTAATGTTATTGCCTTGTTCTAACTCAAGAGTTTTCCCCTGCCAATAGTTAGCATCGTTCTGCTTTTTACGAGCTAAATCCTGATCTCCTACGGCGAGAGCGTAATCTCTATCGGCATTAGCTTTGTCCCAGTTAAACTTAGCTGTATCAAAATCATTTTGCCAAGCATTCTGGGCGACAGATTGATCGAACTTGGCTTGATCAAGTGGATTAACATCAAAGAAGTGATCGACGTCACTTCCTCTTCCTCCGCCTCCGCTTCCACCAAGAAGACTTCCAAAATCTATTCCTCCTACGTCACCGCCGCCGACAACCTTTCCGTCAGTGCCTATATAGGAGTCTGGCGTATCAAAAATACCAGTTCTTGTGCCGGGGTTTGTCCCAACCCATTGTTCGCCACTAGGATTGTACCATTTATTAGTGGCAGGATCCCAAGAGTTTCCCCATTGATCTAGGGTTCGTCCGCTTTTATCAGAATAGGTGCCATCTCCATTCTGTCTAACTATACCGACGCCGGGTATTGCTAAAAGCCCACCGGGGAGATTTATGATATTACCATCAGGCATAAGGCACCTACTTTCTCATGGCCTCTTTTAGCCATGTGCATAATTCGCAATCATCTAATTGATCCCCTTGGTGCCCAGCTAGGTTTGCAAGTTCTTGCATCCTAATCTGCCTTTCCTCAGGTGACAAAGCCTTTAGCTTTGCTAACATCATAGCATATTCTTTTTTTGTTCTTGGCTCTTTGCCAATAGGAGAGTCTTGCAAATCTGCAAGACCCTTCTCTCCGGCTTTCATAAAGTCCTTAACCCATTTTTGAGTCTCGTCCATTAATCTATTCATTACTGCAACATTCCTATATCTCTTGTCATTTGATTTACTTCAGGTAATTGTTGCGGCATATCTAGCGGAGAACCTGCCGCCTGAGGAGGAGCGCTTTGCATCATCGGATCTTGGGCAGGCATTCCGCCGCCACTATTTCCGCCCATTAATGGATCTCCGGGCGCGCCTTGTCCTTGTCCCTGCATTCTAGATTGCATTTCAGCCATCATTTGCTGGATAATATTCTGATCCATAAGCTCTTCAAGTTCAAGTTCCTTGGCATCAAGTCCCCAGTCTTCTAATGCTTTCTTAGCTAACTGTCTCTTAATCGAAGGCTCTTGCATAATTTCATAAGCGAGATTTCTAGCAATAACCTCCATCGGGTTTTCCCAGTTAGCATATGTATATGCATCATACGGGTTTAATCCAGCCTTAGTCATTGCGTCTGTTATAAGCACAAGCTTTCGCTCCTTAACCTGTTCTTCGTTAGGAAGGAACGATGTGCGTGTTCTATATCTTTGGCCAATCATAGATGGTCTGACTATATACTGATCAGGTCCTAATGCTTCGCATCCAAAGACACTAACAGCGTCCTCAAATATATTTGCAACATATCTAAGGATAATGGAATTAACTGCATCTACTGCATCTTCTGTAGTTTTCTTAATAGGCTCAAGTCTTAATTTAGCCTGTGACGTAATCATGGATAACTGGGCGGCGGAATCTGTTCCCGGCACACCAGCACCTCTAATGGCTCTTTGCGTTGTACCTCTTTCAATTTGAGATTGAATCATATTAAGAGATTGCATGTACTCAGGAGCAGGAAGTTTTGCCTGTAAGAACATCTTTTCGGCATTATTAAGAAAGTCGTCAGGAACATAATTAACCGCACCGGGGGCGGTGTCAAATCCAATATCTTCAAGAACATCAGGAACTATAAGAATAGGGAACGCTAACTGCTGCATCATAGCATCAAAATGCGTTACTCTTCTTATTTCTGCCTTAAGCATACTCTTAACCTGTCGGTTAAAGAATCCAGTTGCTTTTCTCTCAGGAGTACCATCATATGACTCTGTTCCGAAGCCAGAGTATTTAACTATGTAAGGAAGTTCATGATAAATATTATCTTCTTCGTGAACAAGTATGTCATTGATAAACATAAAGTGGCGACCCTTATGGTAGCCACCGTTTTCATCTAAATACGTAGCAGTCCACAATTCACGCATGTTAAACCCAAAAGGCTCATGCATTTTAAGATACGGTTCGAATTCTCCCCATTTGTTTCTGATTTCTTCTATAGAAGTAGAATACTGCTCAATGATAAAAAGCTTACGAGAATCCATCGAAGGATCTTCCATAATATGTCTAGGACTAAGACTTCTACAGATTATAGGGAAATTCTCTTTTCTTAGTTGCTTAATAACCTTAGCTCTTTCGGCCACAGACTTCTTCCCGCCTTCATTAAGCAGGGCGGCCTCTTCTTTTTCCGAAAGCTCTGGCCACAAGGACCACTCTGGAACTACCTTAAAACATGCCTTACCGTGCTTGAATAGATTCTTAATAAAGTCTCTTACAACATCAATATCAGCTCCACGCTGTCTCCAGTAGAGCCAGATATTCTTAAGAAATCTACCTATGTTGTCAGCATCTTCTTGTGCTTGTTTACTGAAGCTTCTAGGAGCATAATGCACAATCATGTCATACGGCTCAACGTTATCAACCGCTTCATCGATAACTGCGCGAGCTGTTGTAGGAATTGTAACCTCGAAGCCTTCAGGGACTTTCATTATCCCATCAAGTAATCCTTCGTAATAATTCTCATCTTCCTCAAAGCTAAGCATAGCCTGTGCGTAATATGCTTCCATGTTATATATGAGCCTAAGCGCATCGTCTTCATTTTCAGGAGGTAACATTCTTTAACTTCCTCTCTTGTTATTATTAGAAAAGATACTAAATCTTGGCCTCTCATTCGAAAGACGTTCGTTAATTCTATTGAAAGGCTTAGATTTACTTGCTCTTTCAACTGGGCCTAATCTTCTAAGTAAAAGATATCCAAGCGCTTTGCACGAATGGTTCCACTTATCAACAGGCTTCTCATTAAGAATTATACCACCTTTATCTGTGGGGTATCTCCACGGGTGCATTTCAGGAAATACTTCCTCTCCTAGTCCTAGTTCCGCAATCAACCCTTGGCAGTTTGGATGTATAGCCAGTAGTCCTTGATTTGCAGTCGTTCGTATTCTCTCTATTAAAGAAGCTTCGTGCCAATACTTTGTATAAGGACTTCTGAACTTAGTAAGCTTTTTAAACTTTTCTATAGCAGGCTCATTTCCGTCTGCATGTCTTTTTGCGCTAACATCAATAGTTAAATCATCGGCCTGCATGTATCTATAAAACCTATGCTTCTTAATCAATTCTATTATCTGTTCGTTTTGTGTTTCTTGTTTATAAATTTCATCGAAGATATACCAGAATTTACCATCTGGAGTATCCCATGAAGCAACAAATAAGACAGCGTACGCGGAAGGCAAATATCCGGGATCTATGCACAGCTCAAAATGCGCGTCATATGTCCCGTCGTCCTTTCTAGGGATTTCAACCTTTCTAATATGCTTTTCTTTAATCTCCCTAATAACTCTATCTCTAGGAGGAACGGCCTTAGCGGCCACTCTTACCATAAACGTCTCTGACTCTACTCCGCCATAAAATGTGGCCCATCTTTGAATCTCAGGATCGTCGTATCCTCCGGGGAACTGTGATTTATTTTCCCAAGACGGGAGACTGTATGTCTTTACTCCATACCTATTCTGTCTCTCGCCCTCAAGAGCCATTTTTACATACCATCTCTTAGCATTTTCCATAGTCCCTGAATAAATACAAAAACCCTTCTTGGCACCAATTCTACCCTGAATACGTTCAACAGCTTCCCATTCCATATTTCCACACTCGCACGCTGCTGCGCCTTCAAGGTCAATAGCTCTAATGCCAGCAGGGTCGTCAGTAGACCAAGTAGCAACTACTACCCCTGTTTTTGTAACTAATCTCCAAGGACCTTCTTGTGGCTTAGATGTAAATGATATATTGTCAAGTTGTCTCAGCCAATCTTCTAAATATGAAAATTCAATTCTGGGTTCAGCATATGAAGGGCCAAACAGTACAAAGTCTGGATTCAATGCCTTTCTTTCGCCTTTGTATCGAAGGTTTCCATTCTCGTCATAGAACCTTTCTTTGCGAATTTCAGGAAGCATGTCTATATGCGGCAGCATTATAGCTGCCGTTGAAAACGACTTACCTCCTCTCTCTCCTCCTATAATAAGAGGAAATCTATCTTGAGACTTAACAACATTGTATTGAGCTTCGTTGTATTTTTCGAATTCAATATCTAATGCATTGTAATAAAGCTTCGTTACGCTCCAAGGTAATCTATCCATTTACAACATCTCCCAAATTAGCTTGTCAGATTTCTTCTGGTTACATTTATGGCAGGCGGGGGCAATATTCTCAGGAGACGTATCGCCTCCTCTAGATCTTGGTATAAGATGGTCTTTGGTAAGAAATTTTGATCCAGTAAAACAATAAGCGCATTTGTGTCCATAGTATTCTTTAATTGCCTCCCACGACGACGACTCCATCGATAATTTGCGTCTCTTTCGCCGAACCAAGGGCCGCGATTGAGGCTGCCCGGAGTTTATCTCGCGCTGTAAATCCATCCTTCTTTTCGTCTTCCTTTTGCCATTCGTTTCTCTCTCTAGCAATAGCTTCAAGAATCTTTCTTTGCTGTTCTAGTAACTTAACAATCATATCAGACTTAGTGAAATGCATATGGCTACATTCAGGACACTCATGCTCTCCGTCAGTCTGCTCTATAACTCTAGCCTTTATAATCTCAGCAGCTCTTTCAAGCTCCATAATTCTGCGTTCCCTGTCATAAATAGAAAGCCTTCTGACTTCTTCTCTATGAGTGGCTCTCATCTCTTGAACCTTAGCACGACGTCTTTGTATCCAAGTATGAAGATACTTCTGACTATACGGACGCCATCCACGCTTCTCGCAGAATTCTAAGTATCTAGAATAGTTCTCTCCAGTAGCGGCAACAAACTCAATCAGATCTTTCTTCTCGTTTGCAGATAAATAAGATTTAAGTCCCATTAAAACAATTCCATTTGATACTCATCTTCAATTTGCAGAGCTTCAATATCTAGCTCAGGGTTTTCGCATTTTTGCTGCACTGTCATAAGCTTCTGAAAAGCAGGTGTACAGTAATGGCAAAAAGAAAGGCGTGGATCAATAAGCCCGTCTGATTCGGACTTAGCGACCCACGCCTCAAAGTTGGTTTTAGAACCAAAGCATAATGGATAATCCATTATATCATAATATCATATATTAATTTGATTGTCAATCTTCGTTAAATACTAAAGCTTCTTGCCTCTCTATTGGTTTAAACCATTCCTCTTCGAATCTGCCACCATGATTGAAATCTAATGTCATAATTGTTCTTAGTAATTCTCCGTGTCTATTCTTAGTAACAGATATCATAACGTCAAGTTTCCCTTCGTGGCTTACGTACCAAAGAATGTCATCCCTCTGCATAGCAGACCATCTGCCCTCTACGTTCTTAACAGGAGCAATAGAGATCGAGGCATCAACATCCTGATACTTAGCGGCAGAACCAATCATTTCCTCAACATCCAAATCAGCTTGATGACGTTTCTGTTCATTTTGCTTTGAAACATGAGAAACAAGCACTATGTGAATGTTAAAATCTTTGGCTATTTGCTTCATCGAAGCCATAACCATTCTTTGGTTATTTACCATTTCATCTTTGAAACGACTTGAGGAAACATGGTCAACAAGATCGACCAAGATGTATCTAATTCCATTCCATCTAGTGTGCCTACTAACTTCAGCGCGTACCTCTGCCACGTCCAATGCTGATGTGTCGCAGAAATAGATAGGATAAGTAGCAAGCTTTGCATTTGCCGACTTGATAACACCTTTGAATTCGTACACTCTTTTATCACGTCGTAACCATTTAAGATTAAGGCCAGATTCGAGCTGAAGCAATCGTTCCAAAACTTGCACGCGAGGCATTTCTGTTGTGAACCATAATCCCGGTATTCCTGCTTGTGCAAGGTGCCATCCAATGTTAGTCGTGAAGAGCGACTTAAATCTACTGCTTGGGGCGTAGACAATTGTTACATTTCCTTCCTGTAAACCATCTAATGTTTCATCTAATTTATTGAACCCGGTTGACATTCCGATAATATCATCTGGGTGATCAATATATCTATCTATGCGTTTATCCATCTCTCCAGACGCAGCGCTAATCGATACACTTGAAGAAGCGTTTTCACTTGACATAGAAACAAGACGTTCTTCGAGTTTGGCTTTGGCTCTCTTAATGTCGTCTGGAGAAGATAATGCAATGCGTCTAACGTCATCAGCAAAGGCAAGCAAATCCCTCTCTTCGCTCTTCTTCTTAACCGCTTCCGTCCAAAATTCATGCTCACCTCCGCCAACTCCCTCAAGCGTATCAAATATAACTCTAGGACCACCTAAGATTTCTAATCTATTCTGATCTAATTCCTTCTTCCCTTTAAGCTCATTTGCTATCGTTTCCGGTGTAACAGGATGCCCTTCGATATAGAGAGAACATATAGTCTCAAACAAGTATTTATTCCCAATAGAATAGAAATGATCTGGACGTAATTTAAGCATTACGTCCGAGATCGCCTCTCTATCCACGATAAGACTTCCTATTAACCTTTTCTCAGCCTCTAAGTCCATCGGGATAAGATTTTCCATTATTCCTCCAGTTTTATTCCAATCATTTTAGATGCGTCAATAAACTTTTCTACAAAATTAGACGCTTCTGCCTCCGGCACAACTAAGCATCCTACTAGCTTTCCGTATCTAAATTGCCACACATAGACGTATGTGTCAACCTTTAAGGAAAGAAAGCCGGAGAAAGCTTCGGGACAGAGGCCGCTGTTGATAGCTCTCATAAGAAAATTATCAGCAATAGGCCCCTGCTCCGTAACAAAATTCTTTATTTTATCCGCACTTAGAGTAGAAACACGACGGACATTTCTCGCACCCTTCTTCATAGATTAATAATCCGTCACATTCAGGACAAAAGTTTCCACTAGCTTCTCCTTTAATAGATCCATTCGCTTCGTGCGTATCAACTACATCTAAGTTGACTACCGGGGTACTTCTATCTTTCTCAAAGTGTCCCTGTAACCATCTTGCAATGTAATCCATAACGCTAGCCGCTACTGGGATATCTGGGTTTCCTGTAAATCCGCTTGGCTCGAATCTGCTTCCCGTGAGCTTCGATAACATTTTATCCAAAGGCACTCCGTATTGCAACGAAATTGACAAGATGCTTCCAATAGTATCCAAGTACCCTCTTGTAGTAGATCCTGATTTGTTTCCAATAAGAAATACTTCTCCCGGTCTGCCATCAGGGAATAATCCCACAGAAATATACCCGTCAAACGATCCGACTGTGAATCTGTGGTTAATTGCTTCTCTTTCGTTCCCGAGCCTATGCCTAATAGGTGCTTTAGCTTCTTGAATATTTTCAATTTCTTCATTGTGCTCCTGCTTTAAATTAAGAACTTGATTTTCCCTGCTGCCATCGCGGTAAATGGTAACACCCATACATCCACTAAGATAAGCAGTAATATAAGAAGTGTCGATATCATCGATTGTAGCAGAGCTAGGAAAATTAATAGTCTTGCTAACAGCATTGTCTGTGTACGCCTGAAAAGCGGCCTGATGCATCAGATGCCACATAGGATCTATATTATGAGAAGTAACAAAATAATCAGGTATATTTTCAGTCTTTCCATTAGCATCTAACCACTTCTTATATTCCGGATGGTATTCAGTTAAAACTGTTCTCTTGTTAGGATCTGTCTTGTCAAGATAATGACTTCGTTCAAATTCTAACGCGAAGAGCGGTTCAATCCCACTAGAGCACCCTGCAATGATAGAAATTGTCCCGGTAGGAGCAATTGTTGTTCTGGTTGAATTTCGCATCGCAGGATATGTTTCATTGTAAATAGACTTATCAAAATCAGGGAAAGACCCTCTCGTTAAGCCTAACTGAATACTCTTTTTGTCAGCAGCGTTGCCGATACACTTCATCACTTCGGAACCAACAGCAACAGCCTCCTCGCTGTTGTAAGGGATACCAAGCTTTATAAGCATATCTGCCCAACCCATAACACCAAGGCCAATGCGTCTTATCGCTAACGACACCTCCTTGATATGTTCATTAGGCCACTTGTTCATATCTATGACATTGTCAAGGAAATGAACAGCGTCTTCGCTAACTTCTGCAAGTCTAGGAAAATTAACCTTCCCATCTAACACAAAGTTAGAAAGATTTATACTCCCCAGATTGCACGAGTCCCAAGGGTATAAAGGCTGCTCCCCACAAGGATTCGTTGCTTCAATAGGGCCTCTACTCGGCACTGGATTGGCTCTACCTCTATTAATTCTATCAATAAAGATAACACCGGGATCGCCCGTACGATGAGCAGACTCAATAATGCTATTCCAAATATGCTTAGAATTTTTAGTACCAACTTTCTCTTTTGTAACAGGATCTATAATATCGTAGTCTTTTCCTGTTCCAAGTGCATTAATAAATTCATCCGTTATAGCTACGCTAATATTGAAATTATTCATCTTAGTAAGATCATTCTTGATATTAATGAATTCTTCAATGTCAGGATGATCAACTCTAAGTATCCCCATATTAGCGCCCCGTCGTGTTCCGCCCTGTTTAATAACCTCAGTAGCCTTATCAAACACCTGCATAAAAGACACAGGCCCAGATGCTATGCCACTAGTTTTATTAACACCAGAACCACCGGGACGAAGCCTGCTGAAAGAAAAGCCAGTACCGCCCCCGGTCTTGTGAATAAGGGCAGCTTGCTTAACAGATTCAAAAATCCCCTCCATACTGTCTTCAACAGGAATAACAAAACACGCACTTAATTGCTGTAATTCTCTGCCTGCATTAACAAGCGTAGGACTATTAGGTATAAAATCCAAAGAGCTGAGAAGACGTAAAAACTTATTATAGGCTTTCTCAACATCTCCATTGTAATTAGCGTCCGCTTCGGCAATGTTCTTAGCAACCCTGATGAAAACTTGATCCGCTGTTTCCAGCGGATCACCTTTATCATCTCGGGCAGCAATACGTCTTTCGATAACAGTCTTCGCATTCTCCGTTAAATTCATATTACTCCCTATCTCTTAACAGTAAATCTCTTATCAACAAAGTCCACCACTATAAGGCCAGCTTCCTTAGCTTCCCAGACTCTTTTCCATTGGTTTGTCCAGTCAGCAGAATTAACAGCTAATTGACTCGCAATCTGCGAAGCAGTTTGGTGAGGGCGTTCATTAAGGACTTGCAGTATGTCTTCATATTTATCTTCCTTTTTCCTGTTTGCCAATTGGTCTACTCCATCTGAATTCATCTTTAGTTATGTTGGAGCGGCTTAAGGGAATCGAACCCTTTCCTTCTGATTGGAAATCAGACACGCTGTCCGGTACGCCAAAGCCGCTTAATTCACCTGCTATAGCCATATAGGCTGCAGCGTCTACATAGTTATCTACTTTATCCTTCCCCCTAAGGATTCTGCCAATCTTAAGAAGGGTCATCATGCATGCAACGTCAGATGCCTTAATAGGCATGTTAAGATACTCCGACCATAACGAAGCTATAACAGAAAAAGAATTTTCCGGTTCTCCGTACTGGTCCTGCCTATCATTAGTGCATACCTCAATGGCTTCTTCTAAGATTTGCTTTCTATTCAAGTTCTTCACCATCATCATTCACGATACTAACTATATCAAGTTCATACTCTTCGTCTTCGGTCATGTCGTTAGTCATTTGTTTCTTTATAAGATATTCAGCTCTCGAATAAGCCTCATCTTCGTTCTTGGCAGAAACCTGCACTACACCACTAGTAGTAATAATCCTACTGTATTCAATTGTATAAAATGCCATTACTTATACTCCTCTGCGTATTTAGTTATAATACAATATTTATCTAAGATGCTTTGACAATTTTCACATGGCTTAACCGTAACATAAGCAATGTAATCGTCTCGTTTTTTGTCTACATTGTTTTGTATATATCTAATAGCGTTGTCTTCTGCATGTATAGCTCTTCTGCAAGAGCCTCCCGAAAGAAAGCATCCAACGTCAAGACAATGGTCCTGACCTTCTCCTGCGCCATTGTATCCAGTGCTAATAATTCTTTTATTATGGACAATAATGCAACCGACTTTTCTTCGTCTGCAAGTGGCCCTTGTGCTAACAAGGCGAGCGATATCAAAGAAGTATTCATCCCAAGCTTTTCTTTCTGTATATAACATATATACCTAATCTTATGTTAAGCAAACCAAGCAACTAGCAAATCTAGGACTTCCTTTAGCTCCTACAAACTTAATTCGCTTATGAAGAAAGTCAACCCAGAAAGTACCATCAGCACCGTTTACCATAGTGTTTTCAAGAGGACCTTGAATCCAATTATGCCACCAACCTGTAGATGTGTCAACTGGGAGAAGCATAATAATCGCAACTCTTCTACGAGGCTTAAAAAATGATTCTTTCCAAGTAGTAAACGCCTTTTCTATAAACGGTTCCATTAACCCTCTCCCATAAGGAGGATTGAGCCAAAAACTGTGGCCGTAGTCGTGCCAGTCAACTGCTAAGGAATCCTCAACACCTAGAGGACTACCGGGCCCAAACCACTTGCCTGCTTTATGGTTTAATGAATTTGCAGCAGCGTCTATGTCAAAGTTATAAAGCTTATTACAATTGTTGTACAGCCAGTCTGGTGTTTCCCATTCATTCTTATTCATTTAAATGGATCCCTCTCGTAGATTCGAACTACGACCTTAAGATTCAAAGTCTCCTATCCTACCATTAGACGAAGAGGGAATAACTCCTATTATTCGGCGTCAGCCGAATCCGCGGGGTCAGATTTCTTGACCCGCTTCACGTAGTCATTAATAATTCTTCCCATACTCTGCTTAAATCTCGTTTCATCTTCAGAAACGTATAACTTCGTCTCGTTATCTGCGTCAATGACTCTAATAATATAGCCGTTGTTTGCTTTAACAACTTCAATACCGATGTTCACTTAGTACCCACTTCCTATCTTCTTACCAAGGTCAATTAAGCTAGCAGCTAAAGCCTGAATAGCCATTCCGGCTGCTAATTCCCAGTTAACAACATTGTCGTTAATTAATCCTGCCTGCAAAACAGCTAATGCGGGAATAGAGAAAACGACAAGATTTCTGGCCCACTTAGCTATATCATTGCCGTTGAGTGACCACTTCGCGCTTTCTAATGTACTAGGTCTGTTTACCATTGTTCTTATATCCTTTCTGTTGGGGGGAAATCTCGGTACTGCCCCGAGTTCTGAGTTTTACAAGAACCCTGCATCACTTACAATGCTTATCTCCCACTTACGCCCCCGCGTCTATCTTTCTTGTTGGGTTTTAATTTAGCAGAGTGGGCTAATCGCCATTCTGCTACTGCCTTCATAGTGCAGTCTACGCATTTCATGCCTTCCATTGGGCATTCTATGGTCTCTATTTCGCAGGAAATACACTTCATATTGGTACGGTAGCATGGACTCGAACCATGTCTCAATGCTTATGAGGCATTTGTGCAACCATTACACCACCACCGGTCCCTCCTTAGTATTAAGGAGTGGATTATCTCCACTCCTTATACTATATCACACGAATCGTTATCGCGCAATACCTTTTACGAAGTTCCACCCTTAAGAACAACGAAATTGATAACACACGCCGCGTTAAGTGCGGATGCAGACAGGTTTGTAATATTAATCACGAACGAGCCAGCAGCAACTCCCTTAACAGAAATGGCAGGAGTGCCCTGTCCAGCATATGTCGTGCTACATGCAATAACGTCAGTAGCCGCAACTTTGCTGTTGGTCACAGTAAACTCTTCCTCGGCTGCGGCCGCTGTAGTAAGCGCAACGGTCGTAATCTGGCCGTGGAGTTTATTTAAAGTAACTCCAGTAGAGGCGGACGTAGCCTGTGTAACAGCCCCGCCTTCGCCGACAAAGAAAACAACAGTGCCATTTCTCTCCACCTCAAAGTTATCAGTAGTAGAATCGGCATCTATCTTATAGACAACATCATCATCATCTTGTAACTCAATAACATTGTCAACGTCTTTAGCGCGTCCCAGCGCTCCTAAAATACTAAACTTCGGCATGTATAAACCCTCCTATGCATAGGCCATAAATATATTATATCACACTAATTATAAGTGTAAAAAGCGTATATAGCAGCCATTGGATCTCTGTCCATTTTTTCTATTACTTCATCTTTTGTAGGCTGAAAGGATTCCTTCCTAGGAGCCCACGTATAGACAATCTCTAACTGGTACTCGGCATCAGGCTCTCCTATCGGTGGTACAGGTGTACAGTACTGGGCTATAAATCTATAAGGACTCATCATGTTCCTCTGCAAATACGGTAGCCCATGCTAAGCATACTGCCATAACTTGTACTAATTCATCAATAACTCTACTGTTAGGTTCATGATCAAGATATGCTTTAATTACTTCTCCTACCTCCTCTCCAAGAACAGCTATCTTGTTTAAATGATAATAGTGCTTAGATCTTTTTGTGTCAATCTGTTTTCTTTCAGATCCAAATCGTTTCTCTTGTTGCATTCTCTCAACAAGGACTCGGTGTAGAAGGTCTTCCTCCTCCCTCGTCCATTTCCTAGTGTTCGAGTCCACTTTTCTCCTTCTCAGGCCGCAAGCCTGTTTCTCTATAGCCCGTTTGTTTGAGGGCTTAATGAGCTATTATAGCCCTTGCTTTTGTTTGAAGCAAGGGAGTATCATAAATAACTACTTCCCTATCCTCGTCCCTAACCACAAACCTAGGGCCTTCGGATAGGGCTATATAGCCCAAGTGTTATACCTATTGACAACAATATATCCAATATGTTATAATGTGCCGTGTGAGGTTGCAGTAAATACATAGTCAGTTATAAGTGGTGTTTTGAACTTATAACTGAGAACCATCTCGAAGAGCTGTTGTTACTCTGAGAGATGGTTAGTTCTTTTTTAAAGAAGTTTATTTTTCTTATATAGAATCAGATCTTATGTATATACTCTCTATATTTTAATTAAAAAAATATATACCGGTACTCTTAAAGCTATAAAGATATCTACACATATTCCCTAGCGCGAGGCATGTGGCCGAGCTAAACCCCTAACCACCTTATGTCAAGAGCCCTCATTATGTCAAGTTAGGGGAGGTTTTGGGAATATTCGTGTAGAATATAAGGCAGATGTAGGGTTGGGATTACTCTCTCCCATTCAGATCTGGCATGAAAGTTTTTGAAAATATATAGTCCGAGAGATTGGCAAGCGATCGGGATTCTGGCATCATGGATGTATGGACACACAAGAGATGTTCAAACGGCAATGCAGCGAGCACGGATGCGCGGGTGAAGCGTTTTGGGAATTCTGGGCGCTTCGAAGTCCCGAATCCGTGCCACTCTGCACAGATCATGTTCACCCGCGTTCGATCGATGTCGCACTGGCCAACGATGCGGCGTTCTGTACTCGCGCGTTGGCCATGCCAGCGTGCGACGATCGGAACTGCGGACGTGAGTCCACGTTCTGCCTTGCGCCTATCCCTACTGCTGCCTACCGGCATCCGGGGGGGGCGAAAGCGTGCGCCGAACACGTCGCGGGCATGCTACTCGGATACCACGACATCGGGATGGCTGTCACGGTCAGTCAGTACCGATTCGGTCGGGTATTCAAGTAGGCAAGTAAGATCTTCGGATCTATCGGGGAGAAAGCTGGATACTTTCTCCCCGACAATCCGACTAGCTTACGAAAAGCTACGGAAGAATCGAGGAAAATCAAGTGGTTAAGTTTGACGTTCAGGCGGTTGTCCTTTCGGCAGACGCGAAGGGAAAGGCGGTTGACGATCTCTCGGCAGAGATCGAACGGATTCTTCGGGATCCGAAGATGATCGGCAAGAACGAAACGGACGCGCGTTCGTTCATGGTTCCTGATGGGGTGAACGGTGGCGGCCTTTCCCGCCGCTGATCGGCTTAAGTATTCGATCGCCTACACTAAGTACGATCGCAAGACTGGCCGGTTCACTTTCGTGAATCTTGGACCCATCAAGCCCACCGCTTCCAAGCCCACCGCTTCTAAGGAACCCGCTACTAAGGCCTAGTCTCCGAACAACTAGGCAACCAGCAGAAAAGCGCCAATGAGAATTGGCGCTTTTCTGTGTGTATCGCATTCCCTA
>ERZ869925.953-NODE-953-length-15517-cov-3.133489_pt1 | contig 15517 bp, 11 predicted proteins | sample MGYA00579311_ERZ869925 | MGnify/ENA primary metagenome ERZ869925 (study PRJEB32216, sample SAMN09231817) | wastewater metagenome | place: USA: Maryland | collected 2016-07-30 | study: EMG produced TPA metagenomics assembly of the PRJNA472060 data set (Reclaimed...
ATTAATCACAGATTATCAGAAATGAAATCTAATTTTGAACTAGTAACTGAATTTCATAAAGAATTCAGTATCCCACAAGCTTCTTTCGATGATATAGATACTTGTGAATTAAGACTTAATCTTATCGATGAAGAACGATATGAAATGGAGAAAGAATTATTTCCATATAATTATAATAACGAAACAGAAAATTATGATCTTTTACCTGTTATTAAATCTAAACTTGCAAAAGAGTTAGCTGATCTTCTTTATGTAGTGTATGGAACAGCAGTTACATTTGATATTCCTATTGATCATGTATTTAAATTAGTTCATAAATCTAATATGTCTAAACTTGGAAATGATGGTAAACCAGTGTACCGAGAAGATGGTAAGGTAACTAAAGGACCAAACTATAAACCACCAGACTTAATTTGGTTAGACAAAAAAGAAGAAGATGAATAACCTCCTCAAAACCGCCGATGCGATGGCGGAGGCGTTGCGGACTTTTGCTATCGTGGCAGACGCTTATGATCCGCCAGAAGACGATGACGACACCGAAGCTTGGGATCATCGATTCTGCATTGGTGACCTTCGTCGTGCTCACGAGGCCCTCTCCGTCTACGAAGCCGCGAAGAAGGAGGCGGAAGAGATCAACCGGGCGAGCGCCGCAATCTATCAGCAATACGTCGATCTGATCAACAGAACGAAGAGGCCATCCCATGACTGACGATGTGGTGGAGCGGTGCGGAAAGATCGCTTGGAAAGTTCGGGACAAAGGGCCGATGACGATTGCCAGAGCCGTCTTCGGCGCCACCGCCATCCGCGACCTCAAGACGAAGAAATAAAAAGAAACCCCAGGTGATGAGCCTGGGGTTTTTCATTTACTCTTCATCTTCTTTCTTTTTCTTTCTACTACCTACTGGTTCCATATGCCATTCTTCGTTAGCTAATGGAAAGAAGAAACCAAATCTATCTGCATTCTTATGTGCCCATTCGATAAATTTTCTATTACCTCTATTAAGGTCTATAGCTGTTCCAAATCCATGTTGACTTCTACCTGCTGGAGCAGCCATATACGGATTTTGAGCATGTAGTCTAGCTTGCAGTTCCTTACTTCTCCATCCACTACTAATACCTTCTTCTGGTTTAAGTACTCCAGCTTCTTCTGCTGCTTGAAAGAATGGAACAAGAGCACTTCTAAACTTAGGATTCATATTACTAAATGAATCTGGTCTTTCTGCTCCGTGTCCTTTAACTACATACTTACGTAGTGAAGTTTCTTCTTCGCTCGTATCTACGGTTCCAGGTTGAGCATTGCTCCCAGAACCATTAGTAAAACTTGAGACATTCAATCTGTCTATAGACGGATCAGCAGGTGTCTTATCTGGTGTCTCACCAAATCCAAATGACTTAAGTAACTTAGCAAATCCACTTACTTCTTGTGCTTGTGGAGTAGTAAGAAATCTTTGGTATACTGCACCAAGGAAGTTCTTAACACTAGTTTTATCATCTTCAAATATCTTACGTGAAGCAGTAATACCTTGATTAACTTTATCTACACTCTTCTGAATATTAGGAGAAGCAATATTCTGTCTCCAGTATTGTTCAGCTTGAGCATCAGAAGGATTAGCAGAACCACCTTCACCATATATAGTTTGGTTAGCGCTAGCTACCTTAAGTCTACGTCGAGCTTCTTCTAAACCTGCTTTAGTAGGTTGATAAAGAATAAGACCAAACTGAGGTTCCATTATCATAGTAGCGTATTTATTATTGATTTGATCTTCTTTAAGACCATCAAACTCTGTCTTATAAAGATCAATGAAACGTTCTTTAACAAAGTCTTTATATCGTTGTACAGTTGTTGGAGTATTCTGCTTCATACGTTCAAACGTATCTCCACCAAATGACTTAAGTAAATATAGCTTTTCATCACTAGACATACGTCTCATTTGAAGAGACATAGCAGGATCAGTAAATACTTTAAGAAGTAAATCTACTGCTTCTTTAGGAGCATCTGGTCCTAACTTAGTAATATCATCAATCATACCTTTAAGTACTTTACCTGCATCACTAGCTGGTAGTTCTTTAAGGTCTTTGACTGTTTTAGCTACAATCTTAGAAGTATCAACTCCATTTTTACCATTAATAAGAACATCTGATGTAATACTTTTCTTAATAAGATTTTGGAATTCATTAAGATAAGAACTATCAGTTAAAAGAATATTTTTACCAGCTTCACCAAAAAGATTTCCAACAGTTGTCATTTTAACAGTAATAGGATCACGAAGAAATCTACTCTTAGAAGCATCTTCAATCATCTTAGCTTGAGACATATGTGTCTTAAGAAGAGAGTAGTCTCCTTTAGAGATAGCTTCCTCAATAGGACCAACAATAATCTTCATCTGATTATCAATGATTTCTTCTACTGCTTTAGGATCACCAATAATCTGAGCAAATGATTCCTTTTGACCAGGTGGAGTTCCCATCATAAGGTCTGTCATCTTAGCTCTTACACTTAGTTTAAATTGTTGTAAGGCAATAGACAGATTCTGTGTATCTTGTTCGTTAAGAATAACCTTACCATCTGCACCTGGTGTAGCTTTCTTAAGCATATCGTCTACTACTTTAGAAATACCACCAGCAGCATTAGCATCGTTAAGAATAGCAGCACCGTGTTGAGCTAGTGTAGAAGAGATAGTCTGCTTAGCAGTTTCTATATTAAACTCTCTAGCAGCTTTCTGTGCTGATAGTTGATTAGCTTGTACTGTAGTAGCTTTTGCTCTTGACTCATTAGCTTGAGCAATCATTATACCTTGTCCATAAGTAAGTTTACCAGACTTTACTGCTTGGTATACTGGAGCTGGTACCCACTCTGACTTACTTTCAAAGAGTTTCTTCTCATCGTCTACACCCTTCTGAGCTAGTTGTTGAGCTTTATTAAGATCATTCTCTACTGCTTTACGAAGAGCATTAGCTGGAGTAATACCAGTAGTCTTCTGTACTAATTGGTCTATATACTCTCTGTACCCTGGGTTCTGTGCTCGTATCTCTCTAATGTTAGCTTCAAGTTGAGCATAATAAAGAGTATCACTAAGTCTACCTGCTTTATGAGCTGCATTAAGTCTAGAAAGTGTATACTCATGTCTATTAAGATTAGGTGGAGCTAGACCAGCAGCAGTTAAACTACCACTAGTTGGTACATCACTATCAGATGGAGAAATAGGTACTGGTGTATTTTGAGGTGAAGTACCAGTCTGATGATACTTATTAGGATCAATATTAAGAGGTGGAGCAATCTGTCCACCTCCTGTTTCATCTACATAAGCATCTACGCCATTCTGAGCATTTACTTTATCGTATCTATTATACCAATCTGTCTTAATACCTTCCTTAATAGCAGTATCTGCTGCATTAATAGAAAGATCAAACATACCACCAAGACCACTAATCCAAGCACTAGCAGTTTTATCTGGTTTACCTTCTATGATCTTGGAGTTACCTCCATACATCTTGAAGTCATCATCTTTGATTGCTCCAGGATTATATAACTGTGCCATATGGGTTCTTATTGTCCTTTGTTAATATACATTTGTCTACGTTGTTCTACTTTAGATTGAGGAACCTTATTAAGGAAAAAGTCTCCTTTGATACGTTGTTCATATGATTCCCATCCCTTACGTGCATTAGCAAAGATACGAGTTGTATCTTGTACACGAAAGTCTCCTAGCTTTACATAAGCTCGTGCCATTTGTAGATGTCTGTCTCCGTTCTCTCTGTTACCTTCAGCATAAGCTTCTACAGCCCTACGATAGTACTTCGTAATCTGTTCTTCTGCTACTTGTTTAGCTTCTTTATCATACTTAAGACTACGTGCCATTAGTGTTAGATCACTGACACGTCTAGAAGTAAGACCAAAAATACCAGCCATAATACCGTCTACAGTATCAGCCTCAGCAATGAAAATCTCATTCTTAGAAACAAGTTTACCCATAGTAATAGCCATAATGGCTTTAACACCATTATTAACTGAAGAGATATTACGTAGTGCATCTGCAAAATCAATTAAATCTGGTGGAGGCATAGCATCTGGACCAGTATTCTGGAAGGTAAGATTAGACCATAGATAGTGTTGTACTGGCATAGAAGACTTCCATAGATCACTCATAAGAGAACCACCTACACCACCTAATGCTTTCATGAACTCCCCATCAAAGAGAAGATCACGAAGGAATGGAATACCTTGTGGTCCATACTTACCAGTAAAGTCATAGTCTCTACCAGTCATTAGTTGCATAATAGCAGATGGAATACCATCCATGAATGCTTTGATCTTAGGATCATCAAGATCAACACCAGCTTCTAATGCTTGTCGTTTAACTGTTTCAGTCCACGGATAGACACCTACAGCAGTACCTAGTACACCTGCTGGTACTCCATACATGAATGAATTAAAGAGAGCAATACGTGTCTTCTCCCATCCACTTGTTTCGTGTCCAAGCATTAACTCTGCTAACCTACCTTGAACAGACCAGAATTGAGTTGGAATATTAGTCCATCCTCGTTGCCATGAAGCATTGGCATGCTTAGTCATGTTACCAGCCATTACACCTGCACGATCTAGGATCATCTCTGCTGCATGAGCATCAATAACTTTACCTGGATTAAGTCTTGTGTATTCTTTATAAGAAGCAAGCCAAGAGGCTAAACGAGTAGCTCGTTCACCTTCCTTGAAAAAGAATTGACTCCATTCCTTGAACTTACCCCACTTAGTATGAGGATTAGTATTGGAAAAGATTTCGTGTACCCAAGTGTGATCACCTTCTACCTTATGAAAACCATGAGCTTTCATTAGTGTCATAGCTTCTACGAACTGGTCTTTAGTAAGACCACTCATCTTAGAAGCTATCTCACCCATATGCTCTGTCATGTTAGAATTGAATAGAGCATATCTAGCTGGGATAAGAGCAGGATAGATAGACATAGCGTCTTTCCAACCAATAGCTGTAATGTTAGTAAATGCTTGTAGCTGAGTCCATAGTTGACTTGGATTAAACATACCAATTTTAGCATGATATACTGCTGTTGGAATAAATACTTTAGGATCAAGCATAGTAGCTAGTTTAAAATCACTGATGTAGTCTGCTGGCTTTTGTCCGTACTTATCGTACATCCAATTACCAAACTTCTGTCTAAAGAGTCCTACTGTAAGTTCATCTGGTGTTTGCATAGAGATAAGATTATTAATAGCTCGTTGCATATTTCTACCAGCATTAATGATCTCTTTATTAACTACACCTACATCCCAAATATCATCTTTAGTAATGAACTTAGACATATCTGTATAGAATAAGTCTCTTACTTCTTTCTTCATAAATGGAAGATAAGTAGAAGCAAATGTCTCTAAAGAAGATAATTGAAAGTCTTTAAAGTATTGTGATTTAACTGCTGCTTGAATACCTTTGTTCATAGCAGCTAATGGATCAAGTACATTAGCATAACCTAGTTGTGTTCTGTAATCTGGATTACCTTCTACACCTTTCTCTATTATTCTCCACACTCTCTCATCTCTATCTGATACGAACTTATTCTCAATATCAGTCATGATTGAATGTTTATTCTCATAGAGATTCTCTAAGTTCTGAAATTGCTTATAGACATCTGGTCGTTGCTCAATAGATAGTCTACCGTAATCTCTACCTACAAATGGAACATGTTTATCCCATTTAGCTTTCTCTATTACCTTACCAGTAGTTTCATCAACTACATTTTCAAACATACTTTTCCATTTAGAAAGAGTGAAAGGTAAGTTATTAGTAAGGAAAGATTGAAGTGCTCCATCATTACCACTATTCATTAGTTGTCTTACTTGGTCCATCTTCTTAGCAAACTTATTCATCTCATTAGATGTAGTAGCACTAAGAACAACTCTATCCCCAGTATATTGATGACGTACATAACTTGTACCATCTAATTTATAATCATCAATACGAGTGATCTGACCTTGAACTACAGAGTATGGATCAGTATAGACAATATGACCACCACCTGGATTGTATCTAATCTGCTTATCACTTAGTGGTTTAGAAGTAGCATTCTTAGATACAAAGTAAGAAACAACATCTTCACCAACTAATGCTTTGAATGGCTTCTGATGATGGTTCTCTATTTGAACTATCTTATATCCTTTTTCATTAACAAGCTTAGCAAGTCTATCGTGATCACTTACAGTCATCTTAGATAGTCTTAAGTACTCTTGACTACCAGCATCATTATAGACAAACACACCAGTATCACCTAACGTTGTATCTTTTGGTAGTTGATCTATTCTCTTTCCACCAAAGTTAACAAAGATAAATTGATCTTGATCATTTTTAATAGCTGTCTTAAGAGTCCATTCCTCTAGTCCGTGTCTAGCTCTGTCTCTTAATCGTGCATCATTACGTAGTGTATGTTCTTTATCCATCATTGATCGATAGCCTTTGAAATAAGCATCTTCGATCTTAACTGATGGCATTTCATTAAACATTTGATACCAATTTACGCTGAAATCAATATCGGTGTCATAAGCTGTACCTACACCACCTTCTGGATTAGGTTTAAATTGATTATCAGAAAGGAACTGAGAGAATTTCTTTTGTTCTTTTTTATTGAGTGCTCCAAGTATCTTACGCTCATCATCAAAATATTGATTGATAAGCTGAGTCATATGATCTGCTTTACGAGCACCAATGTTAAGCCACTTAGGTAGTGCCATACGATTACCAAAGATCATATTAACTAACTTAACATTATCCCACCATTGTGGATTACGTTCATTTAATCCAGTTGGTAGTTTTTCTCTTACACTTTCATGAGTTTCATCTACGTATCTCTTAAGTTGAATATAGAAACCATTACCATGTTGTTTGATTTCATATCTACCATTCTTGAGACCAGAGAGCATATCAATCCCACCTTCATCACGGAAGCGATACCAATTCTTAGCGTGGTAATCTGCTGTTGCTACTGACTCAAATAGTTGCCCATTAATGTCTCCAACGTTGTGAAGAACATAACCTACATTACGATGATCCATACGTGGAGTAACAATATCGAATGCTGGTACATCTGGTAATTTAACATCCATAAGAGAAGAAGCATCAGTCATATCTTCTTTAAGTGTAGCAATAGCTCTTTGTACACCTTCCTCCCAAGCTTCAGGAGTAAGTCTCATAATATGATAATACTCTTGTGCTCTAGCATTAACTAATGGAGCTACTGGAGACTCCATTACTCCTTTATTAATATCATTAGCAATTGGAGAAACAATACCTGGTAGTGAGTCATTAGCTGCTGCAAATTGCTTACCTGGAACTGCTGCTTGTTCTGCTAACGATGCTGCTGCATATCCATGAGTATCACCTACACCATTAAGTGCTTTCTTGATATTAAGATCTTTAGGATCATAACCTTTTAATGTATCAGACATAGCAGTGATTGGATCACCATTACGACTAATGACAGAAAGATAAGAATCATCAAAGAAGACGTAGTTACGTTTACTACTTGATTCTCCGATATAAGTATTACCTTTGATACCTTTAGCTTTAAGTGCTTCTGTAAACTTTTGTTTTAGTTCAGAAGTTTCTTCTGCTGTGAATATACTTCTCATAACATCAAAAATATTTTTTAAAGGTTCTTCTGTAAGATCGAAATAATCCTTACTATGTGTTTTATGTTTACCTACTTTAGTAGAATCACCTAAAATTAATTTTTCCATTCTAGGATCAGTATTAACAAGATCAGCAATAACTTGGTTGACAATATCTTGATGTTTAGAAGGCATTTCATCAATCTTTTTTTCAAGATCAATGAAATCTTCTTTCTTAGCTTTTACACCCCAGTTGTAAACATATCCTGGTTGTGGTTTAGCTGGTTCTTTTTTCAGAGACTGTGCATATAGAAGAACTTTTTTAAGATTATGCATATTTAGTTGTATGTTGTAAACAGCTTGTGCTTCTTTTTCAGTGATGTTATCACCAATATCTTTTACTAAATAAATATCTTCTATTCTTTCTTCTAGATACTTTAATCTTTCTTTTAGTTCTTCTAATGTTTCTTTATGTGCATTAATCCCTTGTTTCTTATTTATAATTCTTTCGTAAACTTCTTTAGCATCTCTAAAATCATTTAACTCAGGAAGTGAAGATTTCTTTAAACCTTTTGGAAAATTCTTGTTTAGTTGGTTTAATTCGTCAAAAGTATACCCACCAAAATAACTATTAAAAAACTCTTCTAATTTTTCATCATCACTCACACCAGATAATTGTTTTCTATACCAATCTGCTACACCTTTCTCTTCAGTAGCATAAAGACCCCAACCTTCCATTTGAGTCTTCTCACCGGTGTTAATCTTGCCTACATCTGGTTTATCAAACTTATGTGGAGTACCGTGCCACACACCCCAATAGTTTTGGTTAGCTCCAACTACATCTTGAGTTGGATTGGTTTTATTAGCTTGGAACGGAGTTGTTGGAACTTCAACTAGCGTCTTTTGTAAAGATTCCTTCGCTTGTTGCACCCCTCTAGAATCCCCAGAGATGATCGTGGAAGAGGTTGGTGTAGTGATGGCTACCCTACTACCTACTTTCTCTCCTACCTTCCCTACGAGCTTCCCTGTGGCTTTAAGAGGCACTATAGAAGCTGCATCAACCAGACCCCAGAAGGTATCTACAAATTGATCACTCTTAGAGTAGATTTGGAACTTATCGATGTAATCCCAGGCTAACCATAAGTTACGTGTATTACCACTACGTAGTGCTTCTAGTGCAAGGGTAAGACGTTCCTTAAAGGTAGCGTTGTCTAGACCGAAGGCAAACTGTACCTGGTCTTGGATGTTCTGACCTTTGAATAATGAATAAGATTGACTACCTTCAAATCTATTCCATTGACGTAGTTGTTCTGCTAGTGGAATGAAATTGGAAAGAAAGTCACCAGTTTGAGATATGATACCACTCTCTTCCCATTGTTTCTTAATACGGGAATGAAGGTCTTCAATAATCTCTTGCTTGGCAATCCACGAAGAAGCAATATCCATTGTATCTAATACTTGTTGTGGTGGAGCATTACGCATCCATCTTCCAAGTGGAGAATTAAGCTTCTCTTGTTCTTTAATAGTTACTTTATCAATATAGGCTTTACCGTAAGCTTCCTCGAAGATAAGCTTAGGATTTGCTTTATACTTCTTAAATTGTTCTGTTGACATACCTTGAATAAGGTCTATGTCAAATTGGGTAAGTTTACCTTTAGCTTGGACAATCTCATTTACCCAAGCATTCTTCTCTTGTTGTATCTTTACGTCTTCATTAGCAGCAGCCATTTCCCTATTGTACATTTCTTGTGTACCAGTAGGGTCTAAGTACTGTGCTACTAATGAATCAAACCCCGGGGAATCTTCCCCCAGGGCTGATTGTATTCTTTTAGCTTTACGTAGTGCTTCCTCTGGACTTAGTGCTGTTCCTATTGGAGAAGCTTGGTTTATAGCTAGTGTAAGAGGTTCATCTAACTCTACTTGATTGTTTAGAGATTGAGTATTATCACTAGCTAAAGATAATGGAACATCATTGATGTCATTACCTAAATCAGATGCTAATGAACTGGCGATATCAGCAGTACCAATAGGGTCAGCGGTACCTGCTGTAGTTTCATCATCATTAGTATCTAAAAGAGTTTCTGATTCCATAATTAACCCGCTGTTGACATTGGACGATTAAATGTTTGTCTGTAAAGATTACCAATAGTATCTTGATTCTTAATAATACCACCACCTAGAGAGGTGAGAGAAGAACCGATAGCTGTGAAGGATTGAGCATCTGCTCCCTTACCTTGATAATATGAAGCCATGGCATTAGCATCGAAGATACGATTACCTAGGTCTTGAGCTTGTACACTACCTTGAGTAGCTACTCCTGCTTGACCACTAATACCGGCTAGTGCTCCTTCTAATCCACTACCACTTGTACCTTGTGCTGTACCTATTGCTAGTGCTTGAGCTTGTGCTAATTGCGATTGTCTGGCAATCTCTCGTCTACGACGAATAGCATCAAGATTCATTTGTTGTCTACGAATTTCTTCTGCTTGACGTTGAGCAGCCAGAGATTGTTTAGCATATTTAGCTTGTTGCTGTTGACCACGGATAGACATTGCTGTACCCGCTGCTGCAATTCCCAACCCTACTGCTGCAATAATAGTTGATATCGCTGCCACTTAGAGTTCCTTTATGTATGAAATTTCTGAAGGTTTATAATTGTGTTTCTTATATAAATAATCTACTTTATCTTTAGAATCGTTATCTACAGACATAAGAGTAATAAGATTACAGTTATTCTCTTTAGCCCATTTTTCATATTCAGTTATAAGTAAATTACTTGCTTGTTGATTACGATGTTCTTTATTAATCCAGAAAGCTATCTCTGTAGCTATTCGTTTCTTAGAGAAGAGAAGTTGAGTGAAGAGACACCCTAGTGTACCTATTAGATTGTCTTTATCATCCACAAGCATAAGTATCTTACCATTTTGCTTAAGACTGTCTATAGTATTATTTACTACTTTGGAGTCATAAGTTCTTAGTTCTTCTGGTAGTTCTTTCTTGATAAAGTTTTCTACCATATCTAGTAGATCAAAGTAGTCGCTGTCTTTATATTCTCTAACGTTATATGTCACTGTTAGTTGTTTCCATTGTTGTCCATCCAACTAGATCAAATGGTTGACCACTTACACTTTCTACTTTAAATTGACAGGAAAGTCCTGTTCCTCTAATCTTGAGTCTTCTAAACACATAACCATAACTATCGGGCAAGTAGGAGACAGTCTGCGGTAAAGACCAACGGTGTGTTCCAGACGAGAGTGAATAATCCCAAATTGCTCGGAACGTATAGAAAGAAGGGGTAGTGTTTCGTGTAAAGATGTAAATGTAATTTGTTTGGAATTTTCTTTGTGCATCACCATGTACTCTGAAGCCACTTACGAAGTAAGAAGAATAGTCTACTCCTGTACCTCCTACAGTAGCCCAATCTGAATATGTTTCGTCTCTAAATTCTGCAAATGTAAATCTATGAACTAGAGATGTATACCTAGAGACAAGTAACTTAAATGTAGGAGTAAGACTTATAGTTGTTAATCCTTCTACATAGACATTTAGTCCTGAAGAAGCTGTAACTGTAATCCCACTACTATCTGTTACTACATCTGTTACTTCTTCTGTTGAAGAACCTTGAAGAACAGTAATACCATTTACAGTTATATTAAAAGAAGAAGGTATAGTAAAGTTATAGAAAGCTTGAGTATTAACATTGAACACTAATACTCTGTCATATTCATACCTTTGAGTTATATTTGATGCAATAGAAGACCTATAGAGATAATAGACCATTCGGCTAATAGTGTCGAAATAACCTTTTGCATATCGTTTGCTATCCTCTGGAATATCATTATAGAATTGTTTATTCTTGTTCTCTGTAAGAGACTGTACTTTAACTGAAGAAGTAGCTGCATCTACAACTACTGAATATATACCTTCACTATTCCACCATAATGGAATACCACTAATAGAAGTGAATGAAGTATTTGTAATAGTTTCTATTTCACTTACTTTACGTACTGTGTAGTCTACAGCAGTGAAACCAATACCTTGACTACCTGTAATTGCCCATACTCCATTAGAAGCAAAGACAATCAGTGTATTCTCCATAGCAAATAGTTTAATGATCTTACCACATTCAAAGATATCAATTACTCCACCATCACTTGGTAAGATATCAAATGAGAATTCTGATGTTGGATCGTTTACTTGATGACATACTCCGAAGTCATCACTCTTCTCAATAATCTTAGAGAAGAAAATCTTAGTTGTATATTTGTTATACCCTACACCTGCATAGAAGATACGACCTGAGAAGAATTCACACGTAGATGGTCTTTGATACTCTGAACTAATAACTGGGAAACCAGAAATACCAGACGCTGTTGATCTATCTTCGTAGAATGCTTTTAAGATATAATGACCTTGTGGTGCTGGAGCATTACCTCTAGATACACTACGGTATAAATCCGGATTAAATCTATCAAATCCATCTTTATAGAGCCACCATACTTCTGCATTACTTGGTGTCTTGTTAGTTCCATTATATTCTGATGTAAATGGAGTACCAGAAGTTCTATCTGCGTAATTATACCCTGCTGCGTATTTCTGGATTAAATCTGATGTCCATCCTTGGTTATATAGATTATAAAGATGTTCATTATTAATACTTTCAAGATAAGCTACTGCTGCTGTTAAATTAGGCCCTGGTACACCAATTCTATCTTCTACATCCATATTATCTTCTACACCATCAAAATCTCTAACATAAAGAATAATAGAATGAGTAGTAATAGTATCTGTTACTGGATTGTATTCTACGTAGAGTGGTTCACAATATGGATGAGTAATGAATAAGTAACCACTGCCTTGAGAAAACTCTGCTTCAACACCATCTAATGATGGAGCACCTGTTGCTTTATAGGCTCCAAGAGAAACTGTAAATGATTTATAACCACCTGATACTGGAGTACCGTCTGATACAATCCAGAAGTGAACGAAAGAACCAATCTGTACACATACAAAGATAATATCTGTACCTGCTACATTCTTCCATACAAATTCTTTAACTACTTTCTCTGACCTAAGAATTGTAGTAAGAGTATAGTTTTCTTCGTAGTCTAGTCCTAGTCTACGTTTAACTGTACCATCTTTCTCATAGATACAATTCCATGTCTCTACTACTGCATTCTCTGGGAAGTTAAGAGCAGTAGCTTCTGTTATATGTCCACCAACAAAGTTGTTGGTAATTACTGCTCCTTTTCCACGAGGCATTAGACTTCCTTTTTTCTATCTTTTAGAAAGTTATCAATATAACCAGTAATGGCATCACGTGCGTAATCATAAGATGTAAATGCACCAGATAGTTGATCTGAGACTTTACCTACACTAGCTGTCACATACCAGAAACCAAATGGGTCTCTGCATTCTGCAAATAAAGATAGTTTCTCGTTTACTTTAAATTCTCTCTTGCGAGGCATGTTCTTGTGATTTTCAGCATTAGGGTCACTAAATGCGTAGTCAAATACCATGTGTATTATTTCCTTCCATAATTAGGTAAGTCATCTAAGTAATATCTATTCTTAGGTTTAACTGCGTGTTTAACTCGTTCTAGAGTTATCCATCCTCTACGTGCTTTCTTCTCTGCTATCGGGTGTTGTACTTGCTTTAGTTCTAGAAAAGAAAGAGATTTAGCTTCGTTGAGAAGAAGAGTAAACTGGTACCCATCTAAATCTGGAGTAAAAGTATCATTCATTGTAAATGTTGGAACCATAAAACCATAACATAATGATTTATGTTTCTGTAGTGTATCGTCTACTTGTTCATCATAACTATCAAATAAGAGATAGAAATCATCCCAAGTAGTGTAATAGGTAGGTGCTCTGTCGTTATACCCTTTAATTGTAAAGGTATCTACACCTATTGTAAGATCAAATGAAAAGACATTATCATCACTCTCATTTAGTTTATACATCATATTAAAGAACTCATCCATAGGTAGATATTGGATATTCTCAAATCTACTGTCTGTCTCATCTTCTCTTATCTTATTATATTTCACCCATAAAATTTCTTCTACATTAGAAGGTCGTCTCATTAGTGTTTTCTTTGTAGAGTCACCAGAGTCATTAAGTTCAAATACTTGATAGTGTTCTGGTAAGTTGGCTCTACTTATAATATCATTATAACATGTCTTAATAACGTTTGCAACTTGTAAAGACTCTGCTGTATCGTTAATAGAAGATACTTCTGCTCCATCCATAGAAGACAGAATAATCTGAGTCATCTCTAGAAGAGTATATTTCATTTAACATTAGCTTTCTTATAGAGTTTATCTAAGTTCTTTATATCTACACACACTTCAAATTCTCTTTTTACTTTACATTCATTCTCTAAAGCATTGATTGTCTTTGTATGTAGACCTGGTACTTGAAGTGTTTCAATCTTTACGTTTGTGCTTACGCAACCCATTAATGGCATCATCAATAGAAACATCACTGTTGTCAATTTTAGACCATTCATCTTTTACCCTTTGAGTTTCTTTATTAACTTTATCCATTGCTTCTTGGCTACCTTGTTTCTTAGCTCTACGTCTAAGTTCCCATAGAAAGAAGAGTACTCCAGTAACTACGAAAAAGATAACTCTTATCTTTATCCAAAAATTAGAGAACAAACTAAATACCCACACGATTCTTCTCTTTGTTACGAAGATAGAAGAATAGACCACCTGCTGCTATGATAACCACTAATGCACCTAATCCATATGGTGTAGTTATCCCTGCAATTGCTGTACTCGCTAAGCCACCTAGGAACGTCCACAGTGAGGAATCTTTCATCATAGGTGTCTTGGTAGCCACTACCTCTTTATCTGTCTCTACGCCGCTTGTAGAGGCTTCTAGAGCCCTTAGAAAAGCGAAATAATATTCTCTAAAAAGAAAAGCTTTGTCTGTACCGTTTACGATACGTCTAGCTTCTAATGGATTATTACCTCTTTTGTTAAAGTAGTTAGAAAGTTTCTTACCAGTGAAGATACCTTTGATCATACCATCAAAGAGGATGTGAACGGACATTTCTGGTTCAAGAGCTTTCTTAGGATTATCTTTGATACCATACTTTTCGTAGTTAAAGTCGTGGGTAAGTTGAGCAAATCCTCTACCATAGAATGGAGCATATGGTTTCTTTTTACCACCACCTTCTTCTATGTTGTAGATAAACTTAGACTCACCCCAAGCTGTAGCTAAGATATAAGCTAATGAGTTAAGACTTAAGTTTGGATATTCTTTTTCATAATGATTTAGGATTAACTCCAGACCTTTAAGTTGATTGGGAGTAATCTTTCCACCAAGAGGAATCTTTCTGATGTAAGCATAGAAAGTATTTCTATTCATAATTTAGGTCCACTTAAATACTGCTACTTTAAATGTAGCAGAAGCAGGATCAGAAGAGTTAGTAGCTGTATTATTCATTGCTTCAATAGTTACTGTATCTGTAGCAGATACCCAAGCTCTGAAAGTAATTCTTGTAGCAGTGTCACCTAAAAAAGAAGCTGATGTTGTAGTAAGAATTACAGGATCACCTAAAACAGCTCCAGCAACTGTAATAGTAGATGTAGATCTTGCTACTGAATTAATAACTCCAAAATCAATATTTTTAGTATTTGTTAGAATTTGAGGTAAATAAATAGTATCACTATTGCGAATAAGATTACCATCATTAATAAGATTTATTGTATAACCTGGAGCAAGTACTGGAGTATTACATGCATTAGGAATATTAATACTACCTCCAAATCCTGTCTTTTGGATATCGGCAGTACCACCACCTTGGATAAAACATTTTTCTACATCAAAATGAGAGTTTCCTTGAACACTTAAAGAATAAAGTGCTCCTTTTCTGATTGTTTGACTGCTGCCAGTG
>ERZ869925.954-NODE-954-length-15514-cov-3.704056_pt1 | contig 15514 bp, 26 predicted proteins | sample MGYA00579311_ERZ869925 | MGnify/ENA primary metagenome ERZ869925 (study PRJEB32216, sample SAMN09231817) | wastewater metagenome | place: USA: Maryland | collected 2016-07-30 | study: EMG produced TPA metagenomics assembly of the PRJNA472060 data set (Reclaimed...
AGTAAAGCAAACTTACATGCGGGCCAGTAGGTTTTAGGAACCTTGTAATCCCGTAGCATATAATATGGAGGAGAAGTTACACACATAGAAATAGTGTTTGGCTCCAGCCTGGAAGAAATGCCGGTGAGCGCATTTTCGTTGTATGTTATATTTACCTCATTAGTAGTCATACTTGGTAAGCAGCTTTCTAAAGTTAAGTGATTGGTTCATTGTAAGCCAGTTGGATCCTTTTTTGGCATACACGGTTTTGGGGATATGTGGAATATTGTTTTCATTTAGGCATTCCTTTTTACCAAACCATTCCATCAGGTATTCCAGTTCGTATTTCAACACCAGGTATCCGTTAGTGGAGGAAAAAAGAACTTCAATTTTCAATCGATCAATCTTATGCCGGTCAATATGCCTTAGCAAGGGATAAAACATGTCACTGGAGCTTACACCTCCCCGATAGAAGTATTTCCGATATGCTTTTCGGAAAGCTGTTACAAGGAAATCAATGTTTGCGGTCTTGGTTATGTAAAACTTGTCTTCAGCAAGTATTTGAACAATGGATATATTGGGCTTATCATCCACTTCGGTTGGTGGTGCAGGTCGGGGTATTCTTATATCTAATGCCATTTATATAGTTTTTAATATCTGCCTGCAGATCATCAAAGAATCTTCGGAAAACACATTTTTGTTGCCTTCCTTTTTATTTAGCATCCAATCCAGAAATCCGCGCTCTGATGAAGCTAGTTTCCCATAGTGAGGCCCGAAATTAAATATTATTTCTCCATCCTCATTATAAGTAAATTTCCCGGATATATCCAGTATAGGTTTGCCAAAATTAGAATACACAGCCAGTTCCTTTATAGTCATTTGCTGCTCAATCATTCCTACTTGCGTCAGGAGAACGTCTATAGTCCCATCAACATCATCCTCTGACGCATGCGCGCCTTTGTGGTCACGATTACAGTATATCATTACTGCAGACGTTAAATCTCTCGGGTGCTGGATCTTAAAAATGTTCCCTGCATCAATGAAATTAATGTCGGAATAGTCCCAATTAATCCCGCACCTTTTAAACTCGTTATACAACATGGGGCAGTCATAAGCATTGCTGTTAAATCCGGCAATATCACAACCAGATAGTAATACAATAAGAGCCTTGGCACATTGGGAGAAGCTTGGCTTATCCGCAACATCCTCGTCACTTATTCCGTGTACAGCTGTAGCTTCTTCTGGTATCGGCCTGCCTGGATTAAACCGCCTGGTCTTTGTTTCCCTGTCACCGTTAGGAAATAGCTTTGTTACGAAAAATTCAATAATACGGTCGTTCTCCCGGCTGGTGCCAGTACTTTCAATGTCTATAAATGCTATCGGGCGATCTAAAATAAGTTGCATAAGAAACGAATAAAGAACGGGCTAAGAAAGCAGCCCGTTCTACGGACTTGTGAACAAATTATTATGCTTTATGCATCCCCTCTACGCCTCTTTTTAAGCGGGCTGCTGTTCTAGATTCCAGCCAATGTAAGCCCTCCTGTAAATGAGTTATGCATTGTTCGTTTTCCTTGCATGGAAATTTTTCCTGCAAAAATGTGATACGATTAATAAGGACTGCAATAAGCTCCTCATTAGTTGTACCGTCATTGACTGTGGTCAATTCGTCCGAACCGGGTTCTTTTGGCTCCTTGTGAATGAATTGAATTGTTTGAGTAGTATCCGGATTGTTAAAATTTGGCACCAAATAAGTGTGCCCAGCTACTATACATCTCATATTTATATACGGTTAACCTACACCGAAATGATACGGATTAATCTTCGTCTGTTATCTGGTCTGTGAAAGTGATCTCAAACTTTCTTCCCCTGGCCATCTTGGTAGCAAAGATTTTCACGTTTGCTTTTGCCAGCCCGTTTAATATCTCTACCGCCCTGCTTCCAAGAGAAGTAATGTTTTCAATGAACACGTACTTCACTCCCTGAGTATGCCATATTTGCAAGAAAAGGCCCCACAATTCGGATTCGGATAGTTGGGCTACATTCAGACCGTGCAGGTAAACACCAACCGGACGACCATCAATATCTTTGCTGGTAATTACTTCCAGCCCCTCAATGTTTGGCATTCCCTGTTTAGATGTTGCTAATATCTTGGCACGGAGATCCAACTTTTGGGCATCCAGCTTAATAACAGAATCGGAAAACGCATCCATTTCTTTTTTTTCTGTTTTGATCTGCAGCCATTTGTTCCGATCAGTAACATACCTTTCAACATCCTGAAATGACTTGAATACAATATCGTAGTTTGTTACCGCGTCCTTGTTTAGTTTAAGGTAGTCCTCAGCTATGGTTATCTTTTCATCATTTTCAGTAACCTCCTTTTGTTTCGCCTTTACCTTATCCTTCAATTCCTGCAGTTCTTTCTGCAACCGCTCCTTAGACGACTTGCGGTCTTTTAGACGCTGCTCAGCTAACTCGTAGTCGCTTTTCTTTTTAGAAGCGGTCTCCAGCTTTTGCTTTTCCGTTTCACTGGTTTTTTCTTCAGCATATTTCTTTTCACTGGCCTCCCATTCAGTGTATAACGGTTCCGCAGAAAGTTTGTTGAGCAGGCGGGTGTATTCCCGGTTCGCCTCTGTTCTGGCAGTTGTTGCTGTTTCCAGTGTTTTAAGTAAAGCCTTTTCAGCTTCCTGTACCTCAGCGGTTACAGCTAAGGATTTTCGGACTTCTGTCACCTGCTTTGCACCATCTTCAGTACGTAGCTTCATAGGGCTGCTTCCAACATACCCTATTATTTTTTTGATGGTTTCAACGGGGCCGGTTTCATCGCGCCAAACTTCTTTATCCTTAAGCTTGTTGTAAACTTTTTGCTGCAGTTTGAATTGTGATTTCGTCCATATCACGCGATATTCACATCCATCGAACTCAAATGAGTAACCAAGGTCAATCTTGCCACTCTCCCTGTTAATGAAGTTTTCTTCTTTGATGTCAAAGTTTTGCGCGAATAATCCCTGCAACGCATAGAGCCAGGTTGTCTTATGTTGTTCCTGATCTCCGGAAGCTATTGCTATATTCTTACCTGCGCTGTATGCTTCTCCTACATACATAACAATAGGATTTGAAGGATTTATACCTCCAAACTCATTGATATTAAAAATACCGAGATTGATGTCTTTTGCTGCCATACGATTGGTTTATTTAGATGAATGAATGAATGCGGTTATTGAAGTTTAGTGTGGTAATCCTGTAGGATGCTGGTGTCTGGTATTTTCAGGAACCATACCTTATATATGATATGCCCGGCTGAATCCAGCAGCGGTTTCTTTTGTTCGTTCATCTGAGGGACAGTAAGTGATACAATATAGGCTGTATCCCGGCGCCATATCTTCTTGGCTGTATTGGCATCCACCGAATCGAAAAACACGGAATCCCGCGTGATCATGGTAACACGTTCTGTGTAATCGTCATGCGGAAGGAATAAAGGTTCCTGTGCCCATACTGCGGGAGAAATAAACTTTATCCATGTATTGCTGGTGTCCGGTGGTGAAGGTTTAAAAGTTACTGGTGCCGGCTTAATGTGGCAAGCTGCAGCCAATAAAATAAGAACTAAAATTGTGAGTGCTGTACCTTTTTTCATTGTTGATCAATTAAATGTTTAAGATGGGTGTAAAATTTTGTTGCTCGTTCTTTATCTGTTAGTAATGGAGCTAGTATATAAAACTTTGCTTTGATATCATCCCAATCAGCCATGCCGGGCCAACGGTTCATACTTGTATCATCCATTATCGCATGGCAACCCTGCCAGAATCTGCGTTCAACCCAATTGAGCGGATGAAACTGGATACTTTTAAATTTTCTTTGAGGAAAGATGTGCGCAATCGAATGCCGGTAAAAATCATCCTTATCTTTTTGAGATGGCATACCGCAACCGCATTGACAAATACCAACCATTTCAGCGCGCCGGGCCTTAAACCATTTCTCTTTAAGTGTATCATCATTCCCTGTTACTTTTTTTTGCTGCGCTTCTTGGCGCAGTCGTTTAACTGATTTCTTGGGTATGGGTTTGTTTCTGGATAAGGTGTATATCTTTTTCTTTTTAGGAACATCCTTTCCTTCTTTTATCAGCCGTATTTCTCTTAGTCCCATACAAAATGTTTAAATAAACCAGGTCCCGCTAAAAATTAACGGGCCTGGCTGCTGATAGTAATGCTAAGGTCTTTAATCCTAGCTGTCGCCTGACGGCTTGTTCTCTCCCGGAGTGTCAGTAGTAGGTGCTTCAGTAGTGCCAGCATCTGTACCTGTTTCTTCGGTTGTTTGCTCGTCATCGCCCGGTAATTGGGTGTGTAACATAACTGTGAATGTTTAAAAGTGAACGTAGACGCCCGTAATGCTGTCCTTGTAAAACGGCGCGACTTATTTTTAGCTGTGCATTCTATTGCGATTAATACGGATGGATGAATGTACATAGAGTGTTATTAAAATGCGGATCTTGATAATCCCGTGTCAACTTTCGGGCTTCCTAGAGCCATACCTAGCCAGAATATATTCACTACATCCTGCTCACTTATTACTGTTACGTGAACATATGGATCTGTTGTGCGGGTATGTTTGGCTGTCAGGTTGTAGTGTTTACAACCTTCAAGCATGCGTTCAACATCTTCCTTATTTGGCGCCAGTAGTTCTATTGTCATAATTTACCCAAATAAATATTCAACGAGAGCCTGGAATACCTCTTCTGCTTTTTTACGTTTTATAAAATACATTCTTAAATCCTCGTGATGACCAACTAGACTTATGGAAACTTTCCATCTATTTTGATCGTTAATAAACCCCATCTCAAAACCAGCAACAGTTTCTTTCAATATAAAGCACTCATAACAATTATGAACATTATGCCAGCCTAACTCAAGATCATCCATATCCTTTGGTTCATCAGCATAAAAATTGTGCGAATACCTAATAAATTTTTCATGAAGCAGAATATATCCTTCGCTTTGTTCTGTTGGAATCTGGTGTTTCAACTCACAGAATGTAATCTCAATTCGTTTGTCTGTCATAGTTGTTATTCCTGCGTTTCTGCTTCTTCCTGATCAACGCCAAAATCAATTTTAGTGCGGAGGATTTCAACGAAATCAAAACCTTGCTGCTCAATCTCTTTTTTTATTTCAATATTCCTGTCGGTTAACTTCATTGCTGCGCCTTTCGGTGTGCGCATACCTGTTTCACATTGCGCATATCTTTTTAGTCCATTATTCCAGCTGGTAATAAATTTTGTTGCTGCCCGGTACTCGTCTGGCGTATTAAAACCATAGTGGGAAAGATAAGGGCTGTATTCTACGCCAAGATTTTTTACAAACTTAGCCTGTAACGGATCCCATGATAGCAATGGTTCTTTTGGTGGTGTTTCATTCTTGCGATAATAATAAGTAATTTCTTTAAGGTCTTCATGGTATAAGGGTTCTGCCACAGCAGAATTTATCGGATATTCTGCCATTCTACAATCATCCTTGCAAACATATCCCACCACAGCCGGCATTGTTTTATCACCTCTCTCGTAATGGTAAGCTTGTAGTGTGTGGTTCGGGATGGCTTGATTTATTTTTTCCAGCCGGTCCATGGCGAATGTGGAAACGGATTTTAATTCATATATCTTCTTTTCCAGAAATTGTCCGTCAAGAGTATCGATCATCTTGATAGCAATATTAAAAAGTACATCCGGAAGCGTGATTAATGAAAGCATATACCTTGCTTCATCACCATTTATCTCACCACCACAAATAAAGTCACACCGACCATGCACCCCTAATAGATCGTCGAAGGGTTGATTATTAATTTTAATCTCCTCCTTCTTAAATACTCCTACAGCCAGAAACACCTGTTTAACCACGTGTTCCCAAATATTTCCAGCCATAAATTTTCTCAGCGATCTTTCAGTAGGGGGGTTGGTGTATGGAACAGCCTTCATCTTTAAGAACCTATCGTACATTGGCCTCCCAATCTCACTAGCATAAACATAATCACGCTCTCTCTGATCTCTTTGTTCTTTATATGAAACATCATTCCAGATGCTTGTAAGATTCCACTTAATGGGTATTATTTCAGTTGACATGTTGGATGAAATGATTTTACAAATATTGAAAAATTCTTTTTAAACCACCAAATAAAAGTTGCTCAAATGGAAATTTTTTTTTCTATTACAGAAACTCGTATTATTGCGTTTCTTAAACAAATTTTCTCCATGAATGAAAAATTAATCCCTGTGCATGAACAAATAAGTCATGCCATGAATGGGAGAACGCAGACCTGGTTGTTGGAAAAATTAGCACTAAAAAATATCATCTTAACAAAGAGCCAATTATCAAAAAGGCTATCAGGAATAAATCAATTTACAGGCGATGAAACTGTCGCTTGTTTTGAAATTTTAGAGATAAAAATCAAGGAAACAGTAAACTAACTGCTTCCTTTTTTTATAACTTTTTATCTTACTATTATGCCTATAAGATTCCTTGATACAAACTTCCATAAAAGCCCCTATGTAAGGGCCTTAAAAGGCCCATTAAAGGCCCTATATAATTTTATAATTTGCGACTGCACTTCTTCAGGAATTTGGCCAAAAGATTTAGAGGTTGCCAGCATGTATATAGGGTTTGAAATTACCGAAGAAGATTTCCAAAAATATTTCGTTGAAGAGGGGAAAGCAATACCCGTTTTAAAAGGTAGATTTTTCTTCCCTGATTTTATAGAACACCAGCACCCAAATGGCCTGCATTCTGACAACATTGCGGTCAAAAATGTTATCACCGAATTAGAGCAACTCGGGCTCCTTGAAAAAACCGTCATTGAGAAGCCCGGAAAACCCAACGGAAAGGGTATTTCCAAGCCAAAAAAAGTCGATGTTTTTTTTGCGAAAAAAGAAAGCCCCTTTAAAGCCCCTTTAAAGCCCCTAGATAGCTCCATAAGTAATAGTAAAGGAAATAGTAACAGTAAAAGTAACAGTAATGGTAAAGGAAACAGTAATAATACACCCCCTGAAAACGAATTAAAAAATCCTCCAGAAAACTCAGAAAATTTGACCGAAAAAAATGAAGAACAAAATCAAAAATTTTTAGTGCCAGAAATGTGGGAAATTTTTAAACAAAAAATACCCAAATATTCTGGTAGAAAAGATAGAGATTTTTCACCCCTGTTAAAGATCGCAGAATTTATCCATGAGGAGATGAAATTTAAGGGCGATTTTCAGGATAATGTTGACGCGATAATTTCTGAATGGCAAGTGATTACCGACCTGATTAAAATTGATACTTTTTACAAGACAAAACAACTATCCATTATTTCCAATCATATGCAGTCTGTTTGGCAACTAAAAAATAAAAATTTAAACGAAAATGTCACAGCAACAACTAAGTCTGAAAAACGACACCAACAAAACGATTTCGTTAACGAGAGACTCACCTCGATTCATAAAGCTGTTGTCGACAGCTGATGAAAGTTCAAGAGAAGTTTTGATAGCTCAATACAGTGCTCAAAAAATCCGGGACCTGAACGACAGCCAAATAATTCTTACAGCGGAAGAAACGCTCATGGAAATAAAATTAATTTCTGGAGGCTACCTTCCGAATGGAGCAGCTTACACAAAGCTTGTTGAATTACTTGTCTTGGCTTTTAAGCGAGATTATAAACATTTAACCTTTCCCGAGATTAGGCTTGCTTTTACCAGGCACGCGAAAAAAGTAAAAATTTGGGGAAATGATATCAACCTGAATTACATTCAACAAATTCTTGATTTTTTTTCTGAAGACCGTAGTGAAGCTCTTGCGGTTCAGGAAAAATATGCCCAGCAAGAGTATACGGAAAAAAAAATTGATCTTATTGAACTTGAAAATACTGGAAGGCAAAATATTGAGAAAGCTTACCAGCACTTTTTAAAAACAGGAGAGTATCTACTTGTTTCCGATTTTGATTATGACCAATTAGTGAAAGACCAGTACTTAGCTCCGGATCTTTATGAAGAATCTTTATCAAGTGCAATGCAATCGATGAAGCGCAGGTATCAAAAAATTATCGAAGATGCTAAGGGAAGGAAGAACGCGAAGATCCACGAAGCGAATACAAAATCTGCAAAGGAAGAAGCTGTTGCTTTCATGGGTGGTGTTGCTGACATGAGAGATGCGCAGGATAAATTATTTTTATTAAACTGTTTGGAAAGGGAAATGAAAGCTGAGGCCGTCAGGTTTGCTTTCAACCTTCTACAGAAAAAAAATGTAGCCGGCTTGTATGGGTTACAGTCTGAAAAGAAATGATCATGCTCAAAGAATGCCAACATTATATTGCAGATACCCAGGTCACTTGTGATGCTGCAGAAATGTTTTTTAATTGTGATGCAAGAAATAAACCAGAGAAATACAGTTGCAATGAAGCCGTTGTTTTATTCAAAAGCCGCAATAAAACAATTGAACCAGGCGATATTTATTTGCATATTGTGTTTTGGGATGATGATACAGGAGAATATCTGGATATGAACTGCAGGAAGGATATGCATATTTTGATGATGAAGTACAACCTTTACCCACCAATCGTAACAGAAGCTTTGAAGAATGAGTTATCTTTTTGATATAAGCAAGCATTCACGAATCAACAATGAAGTTGCTGTTTTGTTTTCCAGCGACTTCCAGACACCGATAAATGTGGGTAAGTACATGTCTTCAATGATCAAGAGAGGCGCTAAGACTATTCTTGAACCAACACCTGGTATAGGAAATCTGGTTGCAGCATTGGATGGTTACGATGTTACTGCTCCAAAAGATTTTTTCTTATTGGAGAAGAAAAGATTTGATTGTGTTGTGATGCACCCTCCTTTCAACTCAAAGTTTGCGTTCCTGGACAATGCGCCTCCAAATGTTGATATTTCAGGAATGCGAATCGCGTGCTATGTACCTGAGGGAAACGGAATACAAAGCAGTACTGCCAACATTGTTTGACGCATTAACCGAAGCTGTATGATTTTGACTTCACTTATGTATGCTGCGAAATGCGATGACTGTGGTAAATCATGGAGTACTGATTTAAGTATCGCTGGCTTTAAAGAAAAATCGCAGATGAAAAGAGCATTAAATGAATCTGGTTGGTTGGAATTGAATGCAGGAAAATTACGTTGTCCGGATTGCATTTTGGACTTGGATGAAGTTGATCAGTTCACATCAAAATCTGAAGAATAATGTCAATAGCGATTTGCAATGATTGTAATGAGCTCGTTGTGTGGCGGAAGGCTCCCAGGTCATACATCAAAAATCAGCAATGTGCCTGCGGTAGTAAAAATCTTTCCGCTGTATATGGCCGATGGAAGCCGGATATGTCTGGTATGTACTACTATGATCGCCATGGCAATTTGAGAAAATATGTTTCACGGGACACATCTCCAACAATTAAAACAACAATAAATGGAAACGTTACAGATCAAAAAGAAAGATGCACTTAAAGCATTTTCCGCAGGCGACGAACCTGCCAAAAAACTGCTGCGCAATTTATTTGGTTCAACAGTTTTTGATGTCAAGATCACCGACCGGGTGAAGACATTCGAAGACGCCTGTGATCTTACCGGAGAAGATCCGGAAGATAAAAAATTCACTACCGGTACCGATGATGAGATAGCCTACAAAAAATTAAAGGTTATCTGTCAGGCCCTAAATGAAGGAGCCATACTATCCTTTGCCAATTCTTCCCAACGCAAATGGCGCCCCTGGTTCCAATGGTCCGGTTCCGGCTTTCGGTACTACGGTGCGCTTTGCGTTGGCGCGGATACGCTTTCGGCCGGCGGCTCTCGGCTTTGCTTTCATTCCGAAGAGCTGGCCATCTATGCCGGTCAACAGTTCATCGATTTGTATAATCAATTATTAAAATAAAAATATGCTGCCAACAACATTTGAGGAAGCCTGCACTTCCCGCGGATATGATGCCGCCACAGTTTTACCCGACGTTTCAAAATTTCCAGTGAAACATCAAAAAGCTATAACAGCATATGCGATGCTGGTGATCATTGCTGAAGCGATCAATGAAGGCAAAGAGCCTGATTGGAATGACGGGAATGAGAAAAAGTGGATTCCCTGGTTTGATATGGAAGTGGATAAAAACAATCCTTCCGGCTTTCGGTACCTCGGTGCGTATTGCGATCTCACGATTACGTGTTCGGCCGGCGGCTCTCGGCTTTGCTTTCATTCCGAAGAGCTGGCCATCTATGCCGGTCAACAGTTCATCGATTTGTATAATCAATTATTAAAATAAAAATATGCTGCCAACAACATTTGAGGAAGCCTGCACTTCCCGCGGATATGATGCCGCCACAGTTTTACCCGACGTTTCAAAATTTCCAGTGAAACATCAAAAAGCTATAACAGCATATGCGATGCTGGTGATCATTGCTGAAGCGATCAATGAAGGCAAAGAGCCTGATTGGAATGACGGGAATGAGAAAAAGTGGATTCCCTGGTTTGATATGGAAGTGGATAAAAACAATCCTTCCGGCTTTCGGTACGGCGCTGCGGGTTACGGTGGCACGGGTGCGAATTCGACCGGCGGCTCTCGGCTTTGCTTCCGATCCAAAGAAGATTGCAAATATGCTGCAACGAAGTTTCTGGACCTGTGGCGTGATATGATGGTGATTGCAAAGTAAGCTTTTGGGTTGTGTAATACAGGAGGGTGGTTGTGTCCGGTTCCAGCTTTCAGTACAACGATGCGAATTACGATAACACGAATACGAATTCGACCGGCAGCTCTCAGCTATGCTAAAATTTTTACAGTCAATCGCTTGAAAGTTTGGAATTACCTGTCAATGATTGGTTCTTTCACAAATGGGCTTACTAAGCAGGTAGTTTTAATTTTTCACAGCGATAAGTTGGTTCTTAAACTTGAAAACAATGATTACGAGAATTATTCAGAATATGAAGTGCCACTCAGATCTAATGTTGAATTTTCTGAACCAATTAAAACAGCGTTCAATTGCGATTTTCTGATGTCCTTCATTGCGTTGTACGACAAAAAAGTAAACATTACTATCGCTTCCACAGGTGAAGGCACAAAAGCTATTATTTTGGAAGATGAATGTCTACTGATGCCCCTTATACTTGCTTAAAAATTAACTTACTAACATCATGGCAAACAGACTACCAAATACTTCAATCAGGGCATACAAAAATTCACTTACCGGATTAGTGAAAACTCACGAAACAAAAATCATTAGTGCCCTTACCCGCATTGGCACCGGCACAGGTGAAGAAATTGCTACTTTTTTAGGCATGGATATGCACCAAATTATGCGAAGAATGAAGAAACTGGAGGATGAAGGGAAAGTTTTTAAAACCGGGGAGGAAAGGCCCACGAAACGGGGCCGGGATTCCTGCGTTTACCAACTTACCGGAAATCAGCCCAAAACTGAGGCAGAAAATGCCCAAAAAGAGGCTAAAAACCAGAAAATGATGAAAATGGTCAACGGAATGCGTCTCAATTCGCTCAAATTGCCCTGTTTCCCTAGCCTTCCTGCCACGATCAGGAGGATAGCAGTAGGGTAGTAAAGGCTCTGGTGCCATTTTGGGGCTTAAATCGCCTTATTTTGCGTTTTTTCATTTTCCCGGGAATGGCAGATATCCCAAAAAACTTAAAACCCACAATAAAAAGGCTAAAATCACTACTGCGGTGATGATTTTTCTTTGTCCCGGGTCGGACACTAAAGTTGACGCCAAATACAAGACAAAAATGACCAACACAACAGCGATAAGGAATTCTATCATAATCTTTTAATCAATAAAACAATTTTAGGGCCAAATGAAAGACCTTTTTAACCAAGAAATAAGCGGCGCCACATTCTCGGAATGTAAGAAATATCGCTATACTTTATGGCGCATTTGGGACACTGAAAAACCACTGGCTATGTGTATAGGTTTAAATCCGTCAAAAGCCGGGGATAATAAAAACGATCCTACAATTATTAACCTGATATCAGTTATGATCAAGTTGGGTTATGGAGGGTTTTATATGACAAACCTTTTTGCTTTCATATCCCCAAAACCGGAAGACCTGTTAACATGTGAAGATCCTCTTGGAGATAATGACAAGGTGTTGATGGAAGTAAGGAAAAAATGTCAGAACGTAATTGTATGCTGGGGAGCATTTAAGCAAGCTGCAGAAAGAATAGCCCAGGTCTTACCGATGTTTCCTGATGCCTTATGTTTTGGAGTTAATAAAAACGGAACACCGTTTCACCCGCTTGCTTTGATGTATAAAGGAATTGTAAAATCACCACAATTACATTCATATGCGGAACTAACGAATAAATCAATACTTTTGTAGTCCATAGGATTATTGTTTTTATATTGGATGAAAAATGAATACTCCCCACTTGTCTAGGTGGGGTTTATTTTTTCAAGGAACCTTTTGGCTAGCGCCTGCAGGTTTGTTTCATCTGAAAATTGTTCCTTCGGACTACTGAAAGGATCCGAGATACCAAAAGCCTGGGCAGACTTTAAACCAAGTAAATCCATTATTACTGGATCTGAACCAAAATCTGATACTAGATATATACCGGTTACCTGCTGCGGAACGTTACGCCCATCCCGGTCCAACCGGCCAAAGAATTGATCATGTACCTTTGGTGACCAATCCAGTTCTCCTACAACTGCAGTTTTGCAACGCTGCTGTAATCCATCCAGACCAACTCCAGACCGCAGGCTCATAATAAATAAGTTCGTTTCTTCATTTAAAAATTTCTTTACTGCCAGATCCTTTTGTATTGGAGATTCTGTTCCTGTATAAAATACTGGATTAAAGCTGGCTAATTCCCGTTCCCATATTTTATAAACTTCCCTATGCCATCCAGCCAAAACAATAGGCTCACCACTGGAAAGAAATATTTTAACCCAATCGGCAACAGACTTTGCTTTCGATACTCCTGTTATCTGCCTGAGCATAACATCTAGTTCTCGGGCAGCTTGCCCGCGTTCAACAAATGAGCCACTCGTAGCCTGGATAGCCAGCATTTTTGCTATTGCAATTGAATTGTCTACCTGGTGTTCATCGTAATCAACTGTATACACAATCTTGTTTAGTGCCGGAAGCTCTCGTTTTACATCCTCTCGCGTCCTGCGTAAGAACAAATGTTTTTCGCGCAGGTAAGCTCCAAAGGCTTGCGGATCTTTCACCAGGTAGTGATTATTCCCTTTCGGAACGCACCACTCTCGCAGAAAGTCTTCCCGGTTACCTAGGCAGAAAGGGTTTAGGCTATTCAGGATGTTATACATTTCATCTCCATAGTTATAGACAGGTGTTGCACTCATACCTAGGCAATAGCTGCAGATTTCATTTATTGTTTTTGCTGACTGATACTTGTCGCTTTCTGCCCTCCTGAGCTCTTGCACTTCATCATATATTACTTCCTTTGGCTTTAGCTTATAAATAACCTCTACCCATTTTGTAATGCATGAGTAACTTATAATATATACGTCCGCTACAGGTAATTGATAAGGCTTCCTTCCTTTTATTATATGTACGGACAATTCGGTGAACTTACTGATCTCTCTTTGCCATTGCAATTTTAAATGTGTTTGCACAACCACCATGGCCGGCAAAGTGCCTTTCCCGAATGTAAGAATTGCCGTCAGTGTTTTACCTAACCCAAGATCATCACCGAGTAAAAGCCTCTTTTGAGTTAAATGGAAATCCCGGCCGCTTATCTGGTAATCTCTAGCTGCTGTTCCATCTCTCAGCTGTACAGGTTTTGGTTTGTATTTTTTTGAATCCATATGGAGAAAGGAAACTTCCCTCTCATGATAATCCTTTACTCCATCTTCCAGAATCTTTTTAGTTCCGGAATCAATTTTCATAGGGTATCTCTGCAGGAACCATTTAAGATCATTACAATTATCGGGATTTACACTGAAGAAATATTCGACCGCTGATTTTCGGATCTGCTGGAACACGTTTTTAAGTTTAATACTTACATGCGGTTCTACATTAAAGACGTGCAATTCATTTTCATCTTTTTTGTACTTCACAGTACCGAAAGTTCTTACAGCCATGCTTTATTTAAGTTTAGAACGTAACAGTCTTTTCCGTTTATCTGATGAGGCATCCCAATAGATTGGCTTGTCAGTAGGATTATGGTTTTGATTTCTTCGAAAGTGCAATATCTTTTACATTGCTCATACAGCATTCTTTTACTGGAGAAAAGCTTTACCTCTATTCCGATGCCATCTGTATAAAAATCAATTATGTTTTTTGTATCTAGGTGCTTCTCTCTTTGAATACCTGGTATTAATGATTTAAGAATTTCAAATATGGCTACTTGGCAGGCTTTCTCATTAAACATAGGAAACCGGGCCTTTGCCAGAGCTTTTATTATTTCCGGAGGGCTGATCATTCAGGTTCAGGCATATTCATTGATTCCCTAACTGCTACATCAAACTCTGCGCGTGCACATATCAGGTCAGTTTCATTGATCATCCCGGCAACATCTTTAATTACCCGGCAAGCCTGGTGCTCCATACAACCGACATGTGACATTGATATACCTGGACTGGTAATATGGTCGTTTACTATTAAAGAAGTCATATCGTCTTCACTAAAGTATAAAACAACACAATGGGGCCGACTTAAAATTAACCGGCAGACATGTATGCGAAGTTTGGCTCTTCTAAGCCAATGGGTAAACATGTTACCCTTTTTTTTCAGATTCATTTTTGGATGCGGTTTTTAGTGCATCAATACGTTTCCTTTTCTCATTCATCCAAACCTTTTTTCCTATAGAGGTTTTTATGTGATTCGGCAATGGTTCATTCAGGATTGCCAATATTTGTTTTTCCAATTCCGTTTTTTTGCCGGCAGGATCTGGTCTTTTATAAGGTGGCGGTTCATCCTCGTTCGTTATTAATAGATCAGAATCATAAGGGTTTTTGCCTTCTGTTGGTTTATAGAAAGCTATTTCGTGATTTTTCCAATACTCACTTAAAAATGCCAGCGCTTCTTCAGCTGTCTTAGAATCTTTCATCTTAGCGTTCTGATTATGTTTCTTCCAGAACTCGCTGAGATATGTTATAGCCTGCTGAGGCGTTTTTATCCCTTCTGCTTTTTGCAATTCTGTAAGGACATCTTCATTGAACCTTACTCCGATCGGTTTTGTTTTCTTTGCCATTTGCTTATACGTTTCTAAGTTTTGGATGAATGTAAGCTACACCCAACCATTGAAAAAATTCCTGTTCGGTTTGCCATACTGGCGGGAGCTCTGGTTTCGGGTTAGTACACTTAAAGGACTTCTTACCTTCGGCTACCGTGACTTCTACACAATCTTTTTTCTTTCGTAGGCCCTGATCACTTCCACACCAGCCTTTTCTAACCCAGCCTGCAGCAATTACCTTCCTGGTATAATCGCTTGAGCCGGTCCGGATTGCATATTGCCGGTAATAATCTTCAGCCTTTGGCATAAACAAGTCCAGTTTAATACCCGAAGGGAGCAGTATTTTCATATAGTTGCCACCACTGTTACCAGATAGTATTTCTC
>ERZ869925.955-NODE-955-length-15512-cov-3.777577_pt1 | contig 15512 bp, 20 predicted proteins | sample MGYA00579311_ERZ869925 | MGnify/ENA primary metagenome ERZ869925 (study PRJEB32216, sample SAMN09231817) | wastewater metagenome | place: USA: Maryland | collected 2016-07-30 | study: EMG produced TPA metagenomics assembly of the PRJNA472060 data set (Reclaimed...
ATCTCGAGGGCTCGATCAACGGCAATACCCTGCTGATGCAGGACACGGAGGCCAAGCGGTCCTTTTGGGCGCAATTCGGCGCCTATGCCGGGCAGTCGCCGGCCAACCTGTCGATGAACAACAGCCGGTCGGTTGTCATCCCGTTCTTTCTGCCCTACGACATCTCGGCCGACTTCTTCCGCCTGCCGATCAACGCGGCGATAGCGGCCAATTCGGCCGCCACCGTGGCCAACTCGACCGGCTCGGGCGGCATCACGTCGACCTACCAATGGGTCCTGTACTCGCTCGGCACCGGCGCGAGCTCGCAGAGCCTGCTCAGCATGGGGTCGGGCTCGCTCTCGGTGGGGCAGCGGCACTCTTACCAAGCGGGCACGGCCGGAAGCCAGTACAGCCAGAGCTACAGCTACACCTACCCGATTTTCGGCGTGACCTCGCAGCTCACCACCCAGGGGTCGCAAAGCACGTCCAACCTGTCGTTCCTCTCGACCCACCTGACCGGCCTGTCGGGCAACAAGCTATGGGACATGCCATTCAGCATGTCCCTCAGCGCGGGCGCCTACTTCCTCTGCTTCGGCTTCAACTCGACGTCAGCCGGCGACACCAGGGCGACGCGGCTCAATACCCAGATCAGCACCTTCTACTATGGCTCGAACACCAACGCGGCGTTCGCCAACATGGGGACGACGGGGCCGGGTGGCGGCCTTGTCATGGGCGCTGGCGTCTACTCGAACGCCGGCGGGACGACCGCGCCGTCGCTCGACATTTCCGCCCTGACCCAGATGTCGAACAACCCCATGTGGCCGCTCCAACTCCTTCGGCTGGCATGAAGCCCGAGCTGATCGTCACCGACCTGGGGGGGCGGCTCAACGCCGACCTGGAGCTGCAGCGCGCCCGCATCCTGGAGGGCGCGACCTGGAAGCGCCAGCGCATGGTCGTGATCCTGCCGGCGGGCAAGTCGATCCCGACCAAGGTCGCGCTCAGCCACTGGAACCTCATGTTCCCGCCCAACCAGGCGGTCGTCCGCATGGTGGCGCTCGGCATGGAGGTCGGGCAGGCCTACAGCGAGGCGATCGAGCAGATCCTGGCCCATCCCGAGCTGGGCACCTGGGAATTCATCCTGACGATCGAGCACGACAACACGCCGCCCTACGACGGCGTCCTGCGGCTGATCCAGGACATGGAGGAGCGGCCCTGGCTGGATTGCATCGGCGGCCTCTACTGGACCAAGGGCGAGGCGGGCGTGCCGCAAATCTGGGGCGATCCATCCGACCCGGTGCTGAACTTCCGCCCCCAGCCGCCGCGGCCGGGCGAGGTCCAGGAATGCAACGGCACCGGCATGGGCTTCAACCTGTGGCGCATGGCGATGTTCCGCGACCCGCAGCTCCGCAAGCCGTGGTTCAAGACCGTCGCGGGCGCCGAGGGGGTCGGGACGCAGGATCTCTATTTCTGGACCGACGCGCGCAAGTACGGCCACCGCTGCGCGGTCGACAACCGCATCCTGGTCGGCCACTACGACGCGGCCACCGACATCTGCTGGTGAGGGGAATGAAGCTGGACCTGGGCTGCGGCCCCAACAAGCGCGAGGGGTTCCACGGGGTCGACCGCCGCGCCTTCCCGGGCGTCGACACCGTGCTCGACCTGACGGGCCCCTGGCCATGGCCGGACGGCTCGGTCGAGGAGGCCTATTCGAGCCACTTCGTCGAGCATCTGACGTCGTCCGAGCGGTGCCGTTTCTGGAACGAGCTGCACCGCGTCCTGGCGCCCAAGGGCCGGGCAACCATCACGGTGCCGTTCTGGCGCTCGGGGCGCGCCTATGGCGACCCGACGCACGTCTGGCCGCCGATCAGCGAAATGACGTTCTTCTATCTCAACCGCGAGTGGCGCGCGGCCAACGCGCCCCATTGCGACGAGCTGCTGTCGTGCGACTTCGAGGCCACCTGGGGCTACAACCTGCATCCCAGCCTGTCGGTGCGGAACGCCGAGTGGCAGCAGTTCGCCGTCTCGTACTATGCCGAGGCGATCCAGGACATCGTCGCGACGCTGACCTGCCGGAAGTAGCGCCGTGACCACGGCGTTTCAGGCCGACTCTTTCCAGGCCGATGCATTCCAGATCGATGGCGGCGCGACCAGCTACGACGTGACGTTGAGCGCGGCCGTCGGCTTGACCGGCACGGCGGTACGCTCGACCGCCAAGGCCCTCGCCGCCACGGTCGGCCTGAGCGGCGCGACGGTGCGGTCGGCGACGAAGAGCCTGGAGGCAAGCGCCGGCCTGGCCGGCATCCTGCTGCGCCAGGCGGGCAAGATCGCTGTCGGCGCCGCCGGCACGGCCGGGACCGCGAGCCGCGAGACGGGCAAGCCGCTGGCGGGATCGGCCGCAGCCGCAGCGACCGCCGAACGGGCGACCGGCAAGACGATCGCCGGCGCCGCCGGCGCCTCGGGCGCGCTGGTGGCCGAGACGGGCAAGCCGCTGGCCGGCACGGTGGCCGCCGGCGCGACAGCGAGCCGGGAGACCGGGAAGACGCTGGCCGGCGCGGCGGTGCTCTCTGCCGCCGTCGATGCGGCCCGGGTGACGTTGGTGACGGCGGCGGCGACCGTGGCCCTGGCCGTCAGCGCATCGCGCGCGGTCGCCAAGGGCATCTCGGCTGCCGCGGGGGTGGCCGGGACGACGACGCGGGAACTGGCGCGCACCGTCGCGGCGTCGGTGGCGGTGACCGGGACGGCCGAGGCCGTGCGGGTGACGCTGCTGAGCCTGTCGGCGGCCGTGGCGGCCTCGGGCAGCGTGGTGCGGTCGATCGGCAAGCTGGTCGACGGCGCGCTGTCGGCGAGCGCCTCGGCGCAGCGGCAGACGAGCCGGACCGATACGGCCCAGGCCGGCGTTGCCGCCACGGCGACAAAGGAAGCTGGCCGCAGCATCGCCGCCGCCGCCGGGGTGTCCGGCAGCGCGGCGCGCAGCACGGCGAAGACGGTCGCCGGCGAGACGGGCGTGACGGGCAGCGTGGTCCGGTCGACGGGCAAGCCGCTGGCCGCGGCGCTGTCGCTGGCCGGTGCGCTGAGCCGGGCAGTCGCCAAGACCCTTGCCGCCGCGGCCGGCCTGGCCGGCCTGGTGGCCACGTTCTGGTCCGGGCCTCCCGGGCTGCCCGAGGTCGGACAGCCCTCGCCCAGCCGCCGGGCGCGGCCGCGGGCGGGCATGGCGCGGGCGATCGACGACGAGGGCGGGACGCGCGCCCGGCCGCGCGCCGCCGGCGACGCGGCGACGGGGCGAGACCAGGGATCCGCCGCCCGGCCGCGGGGACGCGGCGGGCCGGCCGAGTCGAGGGACTGAGCGATGCAACTGCTGCCGAGCAGCATCACGGTGAGCACGGCGCCGGCGTCGGTCGAGATGACCACGCTGGCGACGGCGCGCGACGAGCTGGGGGTCACCGGCACCGGGTCGGACCCGCGGATCCAGCGCTACATCCGCGAGGCCTCGGCCCGCATCGTCGCCTATTGCGGCCGCGACTTCGCCTCGGCGGTGCTGGTCGAGACCTTTCGGCCGGATCCCTGCGGGCGGCTCGGCCAGGACCTCGACTGCCTGCTGCTGAGCCGGACGCCGGTCGCCTCGATCTCGAGCGTCGCCGAGGACGGCGCTGCGGTCGACGCCTCCGGCTACGAGCTGGCGGCCGACACCGGGGAGCTGTGGCGGGTCGGCTCCTCCGGCGCGCGGACGGCCTGGTCGGGCACGGTGGCGACCGTGACCTACCGCGGCGGCTACGCGATGGTCACCGACCTGCCGGAGGAGCTGGAGGCCGCCTGCCTGGAGCTGGTGCGGCTGGCCTGGTTCCAGCGCCAGCGCGACCCGTCGCTGCGCAGCGAATCGGTGCCCGGCGTGCGCGACGCCTCCTACCAGATCGGCACGCCCGGCGGCGCCGACGGCCTGCCCGACACGGTGCGCGCGGCGCTCGACCGCTACCGCCGCCTCACGGTCGCCTGACAGGAGACGAGACATGGACCGGCCCGGGATCTACAGCCTGACGGAGAACGACGGCGCCAGCGACCTGGCGATCGCCGCCGCGGACATGGCGATCTGCGACGTGGTCGATGACCTCGACGGGCTGATCGCAGTCTCGCTGCAGGCGCGCTTCGCCTACGGCTCCGGCGGCACCAAGGTCACGGTCTATGTGCAGACCAGCCTCGACCAGGGCGCCTCCTGGATCGACATCGCCTGCGTCACCTTCACGACGGCAAGCGGCAACAAGGCGCTGAACCTGAGCGGCCTGACGCCAAAGACCACGGCGGCGACGCCGACCGACGGCGCGATGACCGACGACACGGCGCTCGACGGCATCCTCGGCGACCGGCTGCGCTGCAAGGTGGTCAGCACCGGCACCTATGCCGGCAGCAGCTCGCTCGCGGTGCGTGCGGCCTGCCGGTGAGCCCGGAGGAGGCGATCGCCGGCCTCGACCGCGCGCTCGAGGCCGCCGGCGAGACGGTGACCCTGCGGCGCGAGACGGCCGGGCCCGGCGCCATGATGCTGCCGCTGTCGGTGACCTGCCGCGCCACGGTGCGCTTCGGCGGCGCGCCGCCGGCCGAGGGGTTCGACGCGCAGGGCGCCGCGACGGTGGTGCTGTCGCCGACCGAGATGGACGAGCGGCAATGGCCATGGCCGCCGCGGGCCGGCGACAAGGTCGAGATCGCCGGCTTCGACCACATGGTCCGCGAGGTTCGCCCGTTCCGGCTCGGCGGCAAGCTGGTGCGGGTCGAGCTCGGCATCGTCGGCCCGCATGCGAGGGCATCCTGATGGTGCCCGGCGCCGTCTGGTGCATCGATCTGCCTCTGCCGCCGATCTGCACCCGGCGCGTAGCCGCGGCGCGCGGCCGGATGCTGCTCGCCCTGCGCGGGCAGGCCGGCCGCTTCTATGCCGGGGCGCCGCGCTGATGGCGGATCCCATCTTCGAGCTCAGGGCCGGCGGGGTCCGAGTGGTGAGGCGCTATGTCTAGCATCAATCTGAAGGGCTTCGAGGCGCTCGAGCGCGGCCTCGCGCAGCTGCCCGGCGCGGTGTCCAAGCGGATCGCGCAGCAGAGCGTGCGCAAGGGCGCGGTGGTGATCCAGCGCGATGCCCGGGCGCGGGCGCCGGTGCGGGTCGGCGACGGCGCGAAGAAGATCGGCGGCAAGGGCGCCAAGGGGCGCCTGCCCGGCTACCTGCGGGCGAGCATCGTGGTGCGACTGCGCAAGGTCGCCGGCGCCGCGGTGACCTACTCGATCGGCTGGACCCGCCGGGCCTTCTACGGCTCGTTCGTCGAGTTCGGCACGCGCCGCCAGGCCGCCCGCCCGTTCCTGCGGCCGGCGGCCGACACGAAGTTTCAGGAGGCGGTGCAGACGATCGGCCGCGACCTCGGCCCGAAGATCGAGCGCGAGGCGCGCAAGCTGGCGGGCGGCCGATGACCATCGGAAAGGATCTCGAGGCGCGCCTCGCCGCGACCGCGCCGGTGGCGGCGCTGGTCGACGTCCGCATCTTCCCGGTCACCGCGCCGGCCGGCACGGCTCACCCGTTCCTCACCTATCAAGAGGTCTCGGCGCTCGACCCGGCGCCCACCCTCGACGGGCCGTCGATCTGGTCGCGGTCGCGCTACCAGATCGACGCATGGGCCGACCGGCAGGATCAGGCCGAGGCGCTGGGCCTCGCGGTGCGCGCCGCCCTCGACGGCTACACCGGCGGGGCGGTCATCAAGGATTGCCGATTCGCCGATCGGCGATGGCTGCACGAGGCGGCCGAAGGGCTGCACCGCTGCAGCGTCGATTTCATCATCTGGGCCCAGGAGTAAGGAGGACCGGCCATGTCCAGTCATGCGATGCGCGCGCAAGGCGTCGTGCTGAAGCGCGGCAACGACGATTCCCCGCTGACCTATACCGCGGTCGGCGAGATCACGAGCTTCGACGGGCCGGGCGGCTCGGCGGGCGAGATCGACGTCACCTCGCTCGAGAGCACCGCGAAGGAATTCCTCATCGGCCTGCCCGACGAGGGCGAATTCTCCTTCGAGGCCAACCTCGTCCCGAGCAATGCCGCCCAGGCCGGGCTCCGCGCCGACCGGGCTGCCGGCACGCTGCAGTACTTCCAGCTGCTGCTGACCGATGCGGGGCCGACCACCCTGAGCTTCACCGCCTATGTCAAGGAGTTCAAGATCAAGGGCGGCGTCGACGACAAGATCAGCGTGGCGATCACCCTGCGGATCACCGGGCCGGTCGCCTGGGCATGAGCACGCTCAGCCGCGACCAGATCCTCGGCGCCGACGACCAGCCGCGCGAGCGGGTCGAGGTGCCCGAGTGGAAGGGGCACGTCTTCGTCCGGTCCATGTCGGGCGCCGAGCGCGACTCCTGGGAGGCGAGCCTCGTGGCGGCCGGCGAGGGCCGCAACCTCGCCAATGCCCGGGCGCGCCTGGCGGTGCTCTGCACGGTCGACGAGCAGGGCAATCGCCTCTTCAGCGCCGAGGATGCCGACGTCCTCGGGAAGAAGGCGGCCAAGCCGCTCGACCGGATCTTCCGGGCCGCGATGCGGCTCAACGCCCTGACGAAGGAGGAGGTCGAGAAGGTCGTGGGGGAATGATGAGCCAGCCGGACCGGGTCTTCCGGTTCCGGCTGGCTCTCTCTCTCGGCTGCACCGTCGCCGAGCTCGGCCGCCGCGTCACCAGCCGGGAACTGATCGAGTGGCAGGCCTATGGCGAGCTCGAGCCGTTCGGGCCGCCGGCGCATGCCTATGACGCCGGGGTGATCGCCGCCACGGTGGCCAATGCCCACCGCGGCAAGGGCAGGGAGCCGTTCAAGCCGGCCGACTTCACGCCCCACATCATCCGGGCGAAGACCCCGGCGCAGCGCGCGGCCGAGAAGCGGCAGGCGGCGGCCGGGCTCTCCGCGCGGCTGCGGGCCTTCTTCGGCGGCGCGGTCAATCAGCCCGGCGAAGAGCCTCGACCGCCCGGCTGAAGACGTAGGGGATGACCACGGCGCCGATGCTGAGGGCGGCGGTCGCCGCCCGCTGCAGCGGGTCGAGGGGGCCGAAGGCGGCATAGAGCAGCGTTGCCGCCGCCAGGATGGCGGCGAGCAGCGTGACATTCCAGGCGAAGACCATGGCGCAAATCCCTCCCGGCCCGGCGCGGCCGGGATAGGGCGGCGGCGAGCGCGATCAAGAGGATGGGGGGCCTTCCCCCCTAATTCCAGATCCTGGCGAGGAAAATCCCATGGCTTCGATCGCCGATCTGACAGTCGACTTGCGGCTGCTCACCGCCAGTTTCGAGGCCAACGCGAAGAAGACCCGGCAAGAGGTCTCCGCGATGCGGGCCTCTTTCGACGGGCTGCGCGGCAGCCTCGACACCATCGGCAAGGGCTTCGCGGCGCTCGGCGCCGCCGTCGGCATCCGCGAGCTCATCAGCATCGGCCGCGAGGCGCTCGACGCCGCCGGCGGGCTGGGCGAGCTCGCGCAGCAGATCGGCATCTCGGCCCAGGCGCTCCAGGCGCTCCAGTACAGCGGCGCGCAGGTCGGCATCTCGACCGAGGAGATGAATACCGGCATCGCCCGGCTGACGAAGACCATCGGCGAGGCGCAGGCCGGATCGAAGCAGGCGGTCGATGCCTTCAATGCGCTCGGCATCGGCGTCCTCAGCGCGCAGGGCAAGGCGCGCTCGACCGAGGCGATCCTCGTCGACATCGCCCGGGCGCTGGTCCGCATCACCGATCCGGCGAAGCGGGCGGCGGCCGAGGTCGACCTCTTCGGTCGCGCCGGCCAGCGCCTCGACACCGCGCTGGCCGACCTCGCCGGCGGCTTCTCGTCGCTGATCCAGGCCTCGCAGGAGGCCGGGACCCAGCTGTCGGACTCGACCATCGCGGCCGCCGACAAGGCCTCGGATGCCCTCGCCCGGCTCAGCCTGCGCATCGACCGGCTGAAGCAGAATTTCGCCACCATGGTCGCCGGCCCGCTGGCCGATCTGGTCGATGCCCTCAACCGGCTCAATGCCGAGACCGACCTCAACGTGCGGAGCTTCTCGCGCGCCGCCGACACCGAGGCGGCGCAGGGCAATTTCGAGGCGCTGCGCGACCGGGCCGAGCAGCTGCGCAAGCAGATCGAGGAGATCGAGAAGCACCCGGTCATCAACCCGCTGCTGGCCGAATTCGCGAAGCGCGACCTCGACGACCTGAAGCGCAAGCTCGCCGAGATCAAGGCGCAGCTGCCGGCGGCGCAAGGCGCGATCAACGCCACCCGGCAGGGCCCGTTCCCGCCTCACCCGTTCTCGGGCGACCTCAGCGGCGTCGGCACGCTGGGCCTGCCGAATACCAACCCGAAGCCGGTCGGCGGCGCCGGCGCCAGCAGCGCCGACAGCGCGGCGAAGAAGATCCGCGAGGTGGTCGATGCCCTGCAGCTGCAGATCGCCAACCTCGCCCGCACCGATGCCGAGCAGGAGACGTACAACAACCTCGCCCGGGCCGGGGTCACGATCAACAGCGCGGCCGGCCAGCAGATCCGGGCGCTGAGCGAGGCTCTCACCGAGCAGAAGGCCGCGCTCGAGGCGACCACGCAACTCGAGGCGACCCGCATTCAGCAGCTGAGCCAGCAGGATGAGGCGCTGGCGGCCAGCTTCGCGACCCAGCGCCAGATGGCTGATGCCGCGATCGAGCGGCAGGCCTCGGTGCAGCAGGAGATCGCCGACAATCAGGCGCTGCTCGCCGCGCTCCAGCAATCCGCCCACGCCTACGAGGTCGAGGCGCAATTCATCCGGCTGCGGAACGAGGCGAGCGCCGCCGGCCAGCCGCTGATCGGCGGCGAGATCGATCAGGCGCGCCAGCAGGCCGAGACCCTGGCGAGCCAGGGCGAGCAGATGCAGCAGCTGCAGCAGCAATCGCAGGCGGTGCAGGCGACCTTCGAGGAGCTCGGGAATGCCTTCATCAACGGCATCACCGGGGTCCAGACCTGGGGCGAGGTCGCGAAGCAGGTCCTCGGCTCGGTGCTGAAACTCATCCTGCAGATGATCGCGCAGCAGGCGGCGCTCTCGTTCGGCTCCGGCTCCGGCGGCGGTGGCGGCGGCGGCGGCGGCGGGGGCGGGGGCATCCTCGGCTTCCTCGGCTCGATCCTGGGCTTCGCCGATGGCGGCCGCCCGCCGGTCGGCAAGGTGTCGGTGGTCGGCGAGCAGGGGCCCGAGCTCTGGGTGCCCGACTCGGCCGGCACGATCATCCCGAGCGACTTCGGCGGCGGCGGGGTCACCGTCATCCAGCACAACGCATACGACCTGCGCGGGTCGGACATCAGCCGCACCGAGCTCGACCACCGGATCGAGAAGAGCCAGCGCGAGACCTATGGCGCGGTCTTCAAGGCGATCGGCCGGGGCGGCGCGGAGAGCAAGGCCGTCGGGAGGCGCAGGCGATGACCATCCTGACCCTGCCGGCGCTGCCGGCATTCCAGACGGCGACCTTCCGGCTGGCGAGCAATACGCAGCTCTTCACCTCGCCGCTGTCCCGCAGCTCGCAGACGCTCGAGCTGCCCGGCGCGCAATGGACGCTCGACGCCAAGCTGCCGCCGCTGCGCGACCCCGACCAGGTCGCCGACTGGCAGGTCTTCTTCGCCCAGCTCCGCGGCCAGGCCGGGCGGTTCTACGCCGGCGACCCGCTGCGCAAGACGCCGCGCGGCGTGGCCACCGGCACGCCGCTGGTGAAGGGCGGCAGCCAGACCGGCACCAGCCTGCTGACCGACGGCTGGACCTCGGGCGTGAGCCGCATCCTGCGCAAGGGCGACCACATCGCGTTCCAGGGCGGCTCGCGGCGCGAGCTGCACGTCGTCACCGACGACGTCGCCAGCGACGGCAGCGGCAACGCGACGGTGCCGATCGAGCCGCCGATCCGCTCGGCGCCGGCCGACAACGCCGCGATCATCGTCACGGCGCCGACCTGCATCATGATGCTGGCCGACCCGACCATCGGCTGGGACGAGAGCGAGGCGAGCATCTTCGGCTTCGCCTTCTCCGCGATCGAGGCGCTCTACGGATGAGCCGCACGATCGACGCCGACGCCCTCGCCGCGGCGGGCGAGGAGATCGTCCGCGCCATCATGCTGGCCTCGCTCGACTTCGCCGAGGGCTTCGTGCGGCTGACCACCGCGCCGTTCGACGTCGCGGTCGACGCCGACGGCGACGGCGCCACCGAGAGCTACCAGGGCGTCGGCGGGCTGGGCCGGCTGTCGGCGATCGAGGAGACCTCGGAGATCCAGCCGACCTCCGGCGAGATGGAGCTGAGCGGCGTCGACCCCGAGATGATCTCGGTCGCGCTCGGCTCCTACTACCAGGGGCGCAAGGCGCGGATCTGGCTCGGGCTGCTCGACGCCGGGCACGCCATCATCGGCGATCCGGTCGAGATCTTCACCGGCCGCATGGACACGATGAAGCTCGAGGTCGGCGACACCGCGACGGTGACGCTGACCGTGCAGAGCCGGCTGGCGGATTGGGAAAACCCCAGGATCCGGCGCTACACGAACGAGGACCAGCAGGCGCTCTACAGCGGCGACAAGGGGCTGGAGTTCGTGGCGCAGACCCTGAACAAGAAAGTCAACTGGGGCGGCGAGGTGATCGACTGATGCCGACCCGTCGCGAGGACTGGCCCGAGCGCCTGCGCGCCTTCGTCGAGGCGGCGGCGCGAACGCCGTTCGCCTATGGCAGCCATGACTGCCTGCTGTTCGCCACCGGCGCGATCGAGGCGATGACCGGCACCGACCTCGCGGCGGCGGCGCGCGGCACCTATCGCGACGCCGAGGGCGCGGCGGCCGCGCTGGCCGCCTTCGCCGGCGGCGGCGTACTCGAGGCGGCGGAGAGGGTTGCCGCCGAGCACGGCCTGCAGGAGATCGCCTGGCCGCTGGCGCAGCGCGGCGACGTCGCGGTGGTCCGCACCCCGCTCGGCCCGGCGCTCGGCATCTGCACGGGGACGCATGCCGCGGTCGCCGCGCCGGTCGGCCTCGCGATGGTGCAGATGGCCCGCATCGCGCGCGCCTGGCGGGTGGGGTAGCGCGATGCCGCCGATCCCCATCATCCTGCCGATCATCGGCACGCTGACCATCGACCTCGCCGGCATCGCGCTGTCGCTGGCGACCAACGTGCTGCTCGGCGCGGTCAACACGCTGCTGTTCGGCAAGCCGGCCGCCGCGCCGACCGCGCCGAAGCCGTCGCTGTCGACCACGATCAAGGGCTCGACCGAGGCGCGCCGGTTCATCTACGGCGAGATGCTGACCGGCGGCGTGCTGGTCTATGTCGAGACCGGCCCGAACGCCAAGGGCTCCGAGAACGCCCTGCTGCACACGGTGGTGGCGCTGGCCGGGCACGAGTGCGAGTCGATCAGCGACATCTACCTCGACGACAAGCTCAGCACCGATCCGATCTTCTTCGCCGACAACAGCGGCGCGCCGCTGGTGCTGGTGAACAAGCATCTCGGGGCCTCGACGCAGACGGTCGACAGCACCCTGCAGGGGGCGATCGCCAAGTGGGACAGCACCCACCGGCTGCGCGGCATCTGCTACGTCTATGTGCAGCTGACCTGGCAGAACCAGCCGGTCACCTTCCGCGCCGGCATTCCCAACGTCCGCGCGAAGGTCAAGGGCAAGAAGATCTACGACCCGCGCACCGGCACCACCGCGTGGTCGAACAATCCGGCGCTCTGCGTGCGCGACTGGCTGACCTCGCCCGAGGGGTTCGGCGTCGCGTCGTCGGAGATCGACGACGCGCTGGTGATCGCCGCGGCCAACATCTGCGACGAGACGGTCGGCAGCCAGAAGCGGTACACCTGCGACGGCGTCGGGTCGCTCGACGAGAAGCCGCTCGACGTGCTCGAGGACCTCGTCGCCAGCATGGCCGGCGCCGTCGTCTACTCGCAGGGCAAGTTCCGCGTCTTCGCCGGCGCCGCCGGCACCAAGGGCCCGACGCTCGACCGGACGTGGCTGCGCGGCCCGATCCAGGTCGAGCCGCGGCTGCCGCGCGCCGACCTGTTCAACGCGGTGCGCGGCACCTTCACCGATCCCGGCGGCGACTGGCAGCCGGCCGATTTCCCGCCGCTGACGAACGCGACCTATGCGGCGCAGGACGGCGAGACGATCTACCGCGACATCCAGCTCCGGTTCTGCGTCGACAGCACCAAGGTGCGGCCGCAGCGGATCGCCAAGATATTCCTGGAGAAGAGCCGGCAGGGCATCCGCGCGACGATCCCCTGCAACTTCAAGGCGCTCGACGTCCGGCCGTGGGACGTCATCGGCATCACCGAGCCGCTGCTGGGCTGGACCGACAAGGAGTTCCGCGTCCTCAACTGGAAGCTCGCCGAGGGCGGCGGCATCGACCTGATCTGCCAGGAGGAGGCGTCGGCCTCCTACAGCTGGAGCGGCGGCGACGCGACGACGATCGACGCGGCGCCCGACACCAACCTCAACGATCCATTCACGTCCCTGCCGCCGGGCACGCCGATGGTCTCCGAGACGATCGTCGAGACGCGCTCCGGCGCCGGCGCCGCCAGCCTGGCGACGATCAGCTGGGGCGAAAGCGCGGACGCCTTCGCGAGCCGCTACCGGGTCGAGTACAAGCTGCACGCGGCCTCGACCTGGAAGCTTGCCGGCGAGACCACCGACACCGAATTCGAGATCGTCGACCTGGCGCCCGGGACCTACGATTTCCGGGTCGCCGCGCGCAACACCTTCGGCACCCTGTCCTCCTGGTCGAGCGCGACGAAGACGCTCGCCGGCCTGACGGCGCCGCCGGCCGCGGTGTCCGGCCTCAACCTGGTCATCCGCAACGGGCAGGCGCACCTATCCTGGGCCCGCGCCGGCGACCTCGACGTGCTGCATGGCGGCTATGTGCGGATCCGCTGGTCGCCGGCGACGAGCGGCGCGACCTGGGCGTCGGCGATCGACATGGCGCAGCTCGCCGGCACGGCGACCGAGGCGTCGGTGGCGGCGGCGAGCGGGACCTATCTCGCCCGCTTCGTCGACAGCAGCGGCAACATCTCGACGTCGGACGCGGCGGCGGTCACCACGGTGCCCGACATCCTCGGCATGAACGCCGTCGCGACGCAGGCCGAGGCGCCGGGCTGGGCGGGGACCAAGGTCGACGTCGAGGTCTCCGGCGGCAGCCTGCAGCTCGATTTCGACCAGACCCCGGTGCCGACCGAGGGCTACTACTATTTCGCCAGCGGCATCGACCTCGGCTCGGTGCAGACCAGCCGGGTGACGGCGAACCTCGCGGTCGGCGTCTTCGACGTCGGCGACACGATCGACGGCCGCGGCGGCACGATCGACATCTGGCCCAGCATCGACGGCGCCGCGACCGGCACCGAGGCGACCGCCGAGCTGCAGGTTCGCACGACCAGCGACGATCCTGCCGGCTCCCCGGTCACCTGGTCTGGCTGGGTGCCCTTCATCGTCGGGGATTGGAGCGCGCGCGCCTTCGAGTTCCGGCTGAAGCTCACGACCACCGACGAGTCGTTCAACATCGCGGTGAGCACGGCCACGGTGACGGTCGACGCGCCAGACCGCACGGTGGGCTTCTCTGTCACCACCGGCACCGGCGGCGACAGCACCATCACCTTCGACCCGCCGTTCCTGGCGGCGCCGGCGATCGGCCTGACGATCCAGAACGAGAGCAGCGGCGACGTCGTCGTCAAGACCTCGCTGGCCGCCGGCAGCTACGTCTTCAGCATCAAGAACGCCGGCAGCCGGGTGGCGCGCGACGTCACCGGCATCGCGAAGGGGTACTGACGCATGTCCGTCGACTATTCGCTCTCCGACCAGGCGGGCAACACCTTCCGGTCGGAGCTCAACGGCATCATCGCCGCGCTGGTCGCCCAGAACAGCGGCAGCAGCGCGCCGTCGACCACCTTCGCCGGCATGTGGTGGTACGACACGACGAACGGGCTGCTGAAGCGGCGCAACGCGGCCAACAGCGGGTGGATCAACTGCCTGGGCTTCGCCTCGAGCATGGTGCAGGCGAAGTCGGGCGCCTACACCGCGGTCGCGGCCGACATGGACACGCTGCTCGACTGCACCGGCACCTGGTCGCTGGCGCTGACCGCCGCGGCGACGCTGGGCGACGGCTGGCGGGTCAAGGTGCGCAACAGCGGCACCGGGGTGATCACGATCGATCCCGACAGCAGCGAGCAGGTCAACGGCGCCACGACGCGCGCGCTCAAGGCCGGCGACAGCTGCGAGATCGTCTGCAACGGCTCGGCCTTCAAGACCGTCGGCCTGGCGCCCTCGGTCAGCTACGAGACGATCTGGGTTCCGGCGGCGGCGATGACGCCGCGCACCACCAACGGGCCGACCTCGGCGACCAACGAGAGTTCATCGAACAAGAGGATGGACCTCACCCTCGACTTCAACCAGAGCACGGCGCAGTACGCGCAATTCCAGGTCGCGATGCCGAAGGCCTGGGATCTCGGCACGCTGACGGCCCAGTTCTTCTGGCGCGCGCCGGGCGGCACCGGCGACGTCGTCTGGGGCTGCCAGGCGGTGGCGAGCAGCGACGACGACACCTGGGATGCCGCCTTCGGGACGGCGCAGACGGTCACCGACAGCGTGACCGCGACCGGCGACCAGATGACCAGCGCGGCGAGCGCGGCGATCACCGCCGCGGGCTCGCCGGCGGCCGGCGACCTCGTGACGTTCCAGGTCTACCGCGATGCGGCCAACGTCGCCGACACGCTGGCCGCCGATGCCAAGCTGATCGGCGTCAAGCTGATCTACTCGACCAGCGCCCGCGACGACAGCTGATGCTGCGGGTCAATGCCCTTATCGGCTTCGGCCGCGGTGCCGGCGCTGCGGCGCTGCCGTTCGGGCTCTATTTGCTCGGCTCCGGCTCGGGCACCAGCAGCTCGACCACCGTCGCGCTGACGACGACCCGGGCGGCGCCGGCCGGCTCGACCATCGTCGTGCTCTTCGGCCTCGGCGGCGGCAGCACGGGCTCGATGAGCTCGGTCGGCGACGGGGGCACCAATACCTACACGGTGATCGCGGCGTCGGGCAGCTACTGCCGGATGTTCCACAAGCAGAACGCCTCGCTCCTGCCGGCCGGATCGACCATCACCGGGACCTTCTCGTCGGCGGCGACCGACCGCGCGATCATCGCGGCCTACATCTCCGGCGCGGCCGCCGCAAGCGCCGACGTCAACAGCATCGCCAACGGCTCGACGGGCGGCATGAACTCCGGCTCGACCTCGAGCCTGGCGCAGGCGAACGAGATCTTCGTGGGCGGCGTGATCCATTCCTCGGCCCAGACACTGACCGAGGACTCCAACTACAGCACGCTCGAGACGATCGTCGCGGGGACGGCCCGGCTCAACATGGCGAGCCGGATCGTCAGCACCGCCAGCGGCCGCAACTATCGGCCGTCGGGCTCCGGCGCGCTCAGCAACTGGACGTCGATCGCGAGCAGCTACAAGGCGGCGTAGTGGAGGATAACGAGGCGGCCCGACGACCGTGCCACCGATCGCCGGGCCTGGCCAGCAGCACGGAGGATTGGTCCATGCCGATGGTTG